>Ga0214479_100633_pt1 | contig 19344 bp, 15 predicted proteins | sample M1_20Mar14CPVII9_5_FD_165054 | JGI IMG/M metagenome (GOLD analysis project Ga0214479, IMG submission 165054) | Marine eukaryotic communities from Monterey Bay, California, United States - M1_20Mar14CPVII9sort6BwellE14 | ecosystem: Environmental > Aquatic > Marine > Unclassified | place: USA...
AAGTTTGTTGATGTAGTAAGCACCAAGGGTGGCAAGTCATCAGGTAGTACCGATGAGCAGAAGTTTGTTGATGTAGTAAGCACCAAGGGTGGCAAGTCATCAGGTAGTACTGATGAGCAGAAGTTTGTTGATGTAGTAAGCACCAAGGGTGGCAAGTCATCAGGTAGTACTGATGAGCAGAAGTTTGTTGATGTAGTAAGCACCAAGGGTGGCAAGTCATCAGGTAGTACCGATGAGCAAAAGTTTGTTGATGTCATCAGCACCAAGGGTGGCAAGTCATCAGGTAGCACGGATGTGCAAAAGTTTGTTGATTCTGATGCTGAGCTCTACAAGATTGAGTAACCATCTTGTTCGGCAGCGCCCGAAAGCTGTAAAGTAATACCCAATCATTGTAACCATTTCTTTTCATTAAATGCAGTAGTAGAAGTTTGTTGTTTTGTTCTAGTGATTAGTTTGTAAGGTATATCATGAATCTTGCTTTGGGTCTATCCGTGCTTTGGGTATGCATTAAAGTTTGTAGAGAGATATAGCGAGAGGGGAGAGAAGATACATTATGAACATCGTTATAGTGAACAAGCTAATAGAGTCGTTCATATATATCTCATATTTGTGCATATCATATTTTCACACCTCCTCCGTCAGGTCAGTTGCAATGTAACCACACAATATCAACAACACAAAGTTATACGGTATAAACAAATGGCTCCTCGCCGTCCTCGACCATCGTCATCGTCGATACTCTCGATCTATATTTTCTCTCCTACGATCTCTTTCTTCTCATCACAAGCTTTGGCTCCGCCGCCGATGCTAAAGGAGCACCGAGGACAATTGCATAGGCTAGAGATAGGATCATTGTTGCAAGTATTTGTATTATTATGAGGACATCAGATTCCGCTAGCAGCTTGTTGCCGACTGCCGATCATCATAATCATCATATCCGTCGACGAATCTTCCCACTCCAAACGACAGTTAGATCAGATCGCTAAAAAACCCTTATTTGCAAATGAAATGATTTTGTCGTTTTGGGTGTTGAGAATGTATGAGAGATGTGAGAGGAGGTGGCTTACATTGGTTGATATTGATGGTAAAGAGAGGTATCTGATGATGAATCTTGGGAGGAGGGGTGAGGTGCCATGTCCAGAGCATATGTACCTTGGTACACTTTACCCATTCTGAGCTGGCGGACGGACACATACAACCACTAACAAAGTCCAGAATATGTGTACCTGGGTACATTCACCCCATCTGCTCTGGCGGACGGTCATGTACCAGGGTATCCTAAGCCCCTAATGAACAATCATATGCACTGGTATTCAGGTCTCTATTTGGAACCTTTTGGAATCAAATGGAACTTTCATGTCCAGGAAATATGTACCATGGTACACTAGACATCTAGCTTCTGGCGGACCAATTAGCCCGGACATGTACCTGGGTACATTTAAAATCTCTCTGGCGGACCTAAAAGCGTACCCCAGTGTTTCTACGTAGGAACTAGTAGGATCCAAGGATACCTCACCCCTCCTATCTTGGGTATCGTATGCATAATGCAGTTTAGTTGTAAGGTATCTTATGGTATCCAAATTTGAAACTATATAATATGAGGGAGCGAGTGGGAGAAGATATCACCGTGTGTTCATTTATACATTAAGAATCTATAACTTGCTGTAAAGCTTAGAGTATCAGTATTAAGCACCAAAGAAAAAAATATATCCCTGTCTTGATGAAGCAGCGGCTATTCGTCCATCGTTTGTGATACGAACTCTGGATCCAAGCATGTCCTTCGAGGCTAAGCCTTCTACCTTTCCAAAGCTTGACCAGCTCCCTTCTTCAGACTGCATAAACGACAAACTTTGGCCTTGATCTTCAAGGACGTCACTATGATCATTCGTTCCAATCACTAAGTGCTGTGCATCATCAGAGATATCAACAGAAGTAACCAAGTAATCAGCCGTCATGTGATCGAGTTCCTCTCCAATAGTAAAGTTGCCTGTGTTTGGGTCTCGAGTAAGAACTTGAACTGTTGCCATCTCACTACCATCAGATGCATAGGATGTACCAGCAATGGCGACAACTGATCCTATACTGTTCGTACTTATATCGTCCCCAGAAAAGTAGCATTCATAGTAGTAGTCGAGGTACCAATCGTCACCCTCAAGACTATCGTCATCCTCCGCATCACAGCTAGGCGGTGGCACTATAGTTTCTTGCCATTTAGATTCAGACATATCAAACTCATACAGCTTCGCATAAAACTGGCCATATGAACCTGTTACTGCAATAGTCGTTCCGTCTCCTGATAGAGATGCATGTGCAGCGACACCACGTTCATCATAATCAACACTATTACGTATATCATCACCCAATATAGACCACTTTCCTTTCTCATTTTGCAATACTTGAATATAACTTGACGCATAGTCACTCTCATCCTCGATGCTACCTAATATCATGAGCGTATTGCCATCGTCAGAGAGCTTTACATTCCTTCCAATGTCAGATACTCCTTCGGGAAATTGCTTAATCTCGTGAGCCAGCTCCCACTCATTTTCCAGTAAAAAGTATACGTCGACATATCCACTCTTTCCTGGAGGAGGTTGATTTGACCCGACAGCCAGTATTGATCCTGAGGAGGAGAGGCTAACCGACTGACCGAAGCCATCAAACTCGTGTTTACCAAGTAAGTCTTTACCAAGTCGAACATATGATTCTTTTTCGCAATTCCATATGAAAGTCCTGACCACTCCACGATCTTCTCCATCAAACGAGTCTATACCCACAGCTACTATCGTTCCGTCGTTTGAGAGTGATAAGGACAGTGTATGTTGTTCCTCTTCGCCTTCCTTGCTTTGTGGAAGGTCTTTGATATATCCCAGAGCACCGCTCGCATCGAGAGTACCATTAGGAAATGGCAGACATGCTTCGACTTTGGCTGTTGTATCCTCAGGAGCAATCAGAGCTTGCTCTGTTGGTGCTGTCGGAGTTTCTACAGATGACTCTGGTTTGTCCAAGGAGATGCCATATAAACTAACGACAGTGTCATATCCGACAGCTAAAGTACTTCCGTCACCTGATAAGTACACATACTTCCCAGACACTCCCAAATTCTCAGCCTCCGTTCCGGCTCCAACTACTGACCAGACTTTATCATCTTCATACTTTGTCAGGACAGTCAAGGCGCCGACTATATCATCTCCGTACTCAAAATCTTCACCCCACCAGTTCACATCATCAACGTCAAAGCGACTAGCTACAAAGGCAGCAACATTGCCTTGATCAGAGACGGACACAGACAAATCAATTGACCATCCTCTAAAGTCCCTGGTATATACATCCACCGGTACACCATCTTTAGTATCATCATCATTAAAGTTGACTATCTTTACCGAATCAACAATAGTTCCATCTTCATCCTCTTCGAAAGCCGAGTAGGCTATTAGATCGCCTCTGTCATCCATATCTAGACTACTTATCCAATATGTGGTATCGATATCCTCATTCCAATTAGGTGTTCGTACTTCAAGTTGTTTCCATTTGTCAAACCCAAATACAAAATGGTACTTTACAACACCCATTTGTGGATCTGTAATGATTAATCTATCCCCGTCTTCAGATAAACTAACTTGTGGAGAGTAATCTTCATTATAGCTAGCAAATGTAACATTCTTAATAATCAAGTCTTTGCCTTTTCTCATCCATTCTTTCTTACGATAGTCGTAATCAAATACTCGTGTGACATAGCTTGGATTTGCATATTCATCATCAATAATGCCTAATATTGCCAATGTGTCACCCTTGTCACTAATATCAACAGCATGGCCCAACATGTAGTATTCACTCTCAGCATTTGGTAAGGCATCTATTCGTGAACCTAACAATGTCCACCTTCTACTTTTGATATCATCATCCATATCAATCGTATAGACTTCCACGAATCCATTCCCTTCTGTATAACTACCCTGTGGAGCACTCACAGCCATGACAGTTCCATCTCGATTTGAAGAGACTCGATGGCCATACATTTCGTATTCATGCTCACCTACTAAATCTTGTCCTAACCGCTTCCAATCTTGATCATCACATGAATAGGCATATACACGTACCATACCCACTTCTTGTAAGTCTGTATCAGCTGAATAATCACCTAAACCTAATGCTATTATACTTGCATCATTTGATACATCCATGTCTGACAATGTGTAATGCCATGCGTCATTTAAATCATCATCAACATCTTTAGCACTTGTATCCTCGGGAACTATTCGGAAATCAGAAATATGGAACACAGCATTATCCTTTTGTGTGTCTGGTCGATCATGTATCATTGGTGGTGGACATATTTTAAATGGAGGAAGAGCTTCTGCTGCATGTAATAATGCTGCTTCTATTATATCTTGTATGCCTTCTTCAACTGTTATTATCTCTTCTTCTTGATCTTTACTACCACTACTGGAGTCTGCAATGCCAAACATATCACCCGTATCATTATTAATCATTGTTTCTCCACCTATTTCTGGTTCAGAAACTTGTTGACTAACATTACTATCCACAGTATTAGAATGCTTACTAATCTTGGATATAAAGGCAATTAATCCTAACAAAATAACCAATCCAACAGCTAGAAACTTACATATCCTCTTCCGTGATCGACGATTTAATTCATGCTCTAAATGTACTGGAAGATGCGCGTTTCACAGTTTATGATGATAAAAAAGAGATAATTGTAACATATGTTAGAACATGCGGTTTGTAAGACAAATGCGGTTTGTAAGACAATCAAATGAAGATACATGAGGGCCATATGAAGCACTCAGATCTCAGTACTTCAATTTATAAGATTAAACAATACAAACGCGGACTTTCCTGATATATCATCATCATCAATTTCAAGACTTTGTTTTTTATTGTTTGGTGATCGCCCACTACGATGGCTTGATATACTACTGTCGTCAGCGGAGAGGGCTAGGTCGTTGTATCGGCCACGGGATGTGGCTATGTTATCTATAACTTCCATCATGGTTTGAAAAGTGTATGTTTTATTGACGCAAGCAAAGCTTAAGAGAAAGAATCAATGCCAATGACAGTGCACCTTATTGCAAAGGCATAAGATATAAACTTCTTTGGATAAAGCTCTTGTAATTATACAGTACTGATATCAAAGAACAACCAAGTATCAACAATTAAACAATTGTATTAGAGCTTATATCGACTTCTTGACCACTGCATCAAAGCAAAGGTACTAATGAAGGATTGGATTGAGATTCAGATAGATATACAATAGATGATAGGTTGGTATTAAGGTATCCTTTTATGAGAGTAGAAAATCTAAAATCAAGAGATAGAGTACGATAGTTCATTGATTTTTACGTAGGTATATGGTGCTGCTACTCTATCTAGAGAGGAGAGTATTTATCGATATCCAATATACTCTAATCGGCTCTAATATCACTTATGAAGTACTAGATAACATAGGAGGACGACCTCTACCATATATAAAAGACAAACACGAGTTAAAAATAATTTGTGCACATCATATTATGCACCATACAAGCATATCAATATACAGTCAAACATATTATATCCTCAACTAACAATAAGGTTGCTTGATTGATTAAGTAAACCGATTACTCATTGAAAAAAATAATTAATTAGTAGTATAGATTTACATTATCAGGCAAGCATATTATCGACGCAACAATACAAAGTTTGCTGGTTTATTATTTTTAGTTTTAGGTGCACCGTTGATTATACTGACCATACTTCAATTATGGTCGCGTCATCTAAGAAGAAGAGAGGAAAACAACGCAAGGCTAAACGTATTGATATTACTTATGATTCGAATGGCCTCACATTTATTGATAAAAGTCAGCAAGATAAGTGTACAAAATTAGTGCAGGGAGGTAATAATGAAGCCACAATAGCATTGACACGTCTGTCTAATACTCCCTTTGAGTTACATAGAGTTGATGGTAGTATATTAGTAGTTGATAATGTTTCATTATGTGTTATTCTTCCATCGGTACTCGACTTTTTAAAGCGGTGTGAACACGAGACATTTGACCAAATCATTGCTAGTGTTGGTGGTGATTTAAAATCTCCTTTTCTATGGATAGGAGCTCTTTGTAGGGCACGTGAATTAGAACCAAGGTGCAGTTTACAGATTGCTGAAAATATTGGACCATTAGTTAGTTCTATGTGCAATGATATTGAACGTTTATTCTTCAAAAGTAAGAAGCATTGGAAGGAGTCAATTATGTTTTTTGTTGAATTAATCCACGGCATTGTACTTAGCAATTCTGGGAAGAGAGAGGGAAAGAATCAGGTTATTGAAGCGCTTCTACAGCATGATGGCTTGCTTGAATCTGTTATTCAATGGGGATATTGGGATGCCGAGCATCGTCCTGATATTGTGAATGAAATGGTTGATAACTATCGTGAACTTATTAATGAAGTGGGGATGGATATACCGTTAAAGTTAGTCGGAGATGCATTTCAATGGGAAGAAAACCACACAATATCAACGATGGAAGGCAGGAATCGAGTACAAGCCATTGGGAGTACACCTATTATAAGCAAGTCATACAATCCTGACTGTATGGTCTCGTTCACGGCTGGGTTGATACGACAACTAAAGACTCTCGGCGACTTCTCCATTGAGGTTATCTTTACCACTATTCGAGTTCTTGTTCAAGAAGCAAACTGTGTAGACAAAGGAGTCATTTCAGAAATGATTGATTTGGGTCTTAATTATGTGGACATTGATTACGATAAAGCATATTTTGCGGCGTCACTGTCCTTCCCAATGATACTGGAAAACTCGGACATTGTCCAAGTGACACTCGCACTGCCTTTGCCATTCGTTCTGGGCTAATTGATTTGAGTTTGAGCTGTATTGAGCGCTTTGAGGAGCGCATATCATCCAGTGACGATGACAAATCAATATTCTTTACTGTTGCAAAGACATTAGAAGCTGTGCACTCTGTATCATTATATCAAAAGACTGCTAAGGCAATCAGAAGCAAGAAAACAATCATTGAAGAGAAGTTAGTCCAATTGGAAAGCTGCACGAACATCACAAACAATAGCAACAGTAAGTTATTACTTGATATGGCGAGGTCTATTCTTGACATGAATGGTTCATACTGCTGCCGATGCAACAAATCACTTAGTAAAACAGAGGTACTGCAATGCGATGGCTGTGGCTGCATGCCGTATTGCTCTAGAGCTTGTCAAAAGAAGGATTGGTTGAACGGTCATAGTGTTACTTGCAACAAGCCACCTACTAATGAGGAACTAGGATTCTTTCAGGGCACTTGGTTAGAAAGATCAATACCTACATGCCCACGCATAGTTGCCAAATTGAAGGAGCTTGAGACAAACTTGACAATGATACAGCTCAAATTATTTCTGGCCAACTCAGAGACAATCATCAACCAAGCAAGCTCGTTAAACCTTCCCCTTTGTGACTGTGTAGTGGTGTTTGACCTTCGATTGTGTCCTCATACAATTACTATCAAGAAGTATACCGAATACCGTCCTGATTTTGAATGTAGTAGATCAAGAGAGAATATCACCTGTGTCTATTATTCATGTCTTTACAATGGAGACTTAGGCGAGGAGAAGGACCGAGTTAACCTTGCTACACAGAGATTGTTTCCACACGCATGGCTACTGCAAAGCAAATGGATCACCTCTTTATCCCTCAATAATCAATTGGCAAGTCCGGCATTAGTAGGTGTGAAAGGTTGCAAAATATCGGAATATAAACGTTTACGTAATGTCCGAAGGAATAAGGAACGACTAGCACAGTTGGGATTATTAGTCCCTCTAGAACAAGCAAGGATGGGGCAAGGCTAACATTAGTAAATAGCCAAGCATTTGTTGACTAAGCCCTGGAAGTGATATCAAGTGTAACAGTATAACTACTTTACTTATATTAGCAACTGTAGAATACCGTTTTGTGTATGTAAAGGGCATCTTTAAGAGTAGATGTTATCACACTCCTATCACTATCATCACACATTCACGGACTTATTCTTATTGGCCATACCTTCAAGGAATTTGTCACTCCCTTGTTCCAACAATGATTCACTCATACCATCCACCATCTTCTTCATATTTAGTTGATATTCTTCCATCTTCTCTCTCAATTCAGGTCGACTTGCACAGAGAGATCTTACTGCTAAAAGTCCAGCATTCGTGGCATTCCCGATAGCTACTGTTGCCACTGGAACTCCCCTTGGCATTTGCACAATACTTAATAACGAGTCTTGACCATTGAGAGTAGACGTTTTAATCGGAACACCAATCACTGGTAAGGGTGTCATGGCAGCAACCATGCCTGGTAAATGAGCAGCTCCGCCAGCCCCGGCAATAATCACTTGCAGTCCTCGTCCTGCTGCCGATTTCGAGTATGTCATTAACTTTTCTGGTGTCCGATGTGCCGATACAATATCAACCTCGTATGGAATACCAAACTCTTTCAATATGCCAACAGCATCATTCATCGTTGGCAAATCACTCTGACTTCCCATAATTACTCCAACAAGTGGACAACTACCTATCTTTCCATCAGCAGGCATACAATCTTCACTAATCTCTTCCACCTCAAGTAACTTTGCCAATGGAGCATCTAACTCTGCATGAGAATCAGCAGTAATGTTAATATGTCCCATCTTCCTGCCGGGTCGATATCCCTTTCCATACCAATGAACGACAGCTCGAGACATTGACATGGCTGCATTAACTCCTTTCATTGTTTGTTCAATCCCTCCCGATGGTGAACCAAGAACATTAACCACTGTTTTGCAAAGTAAGCGACAGTGTATATGGGTTAGAAATGAGTACATGCATTCATTAACAATTGACTCTAGATATGATATATACTCACTAGCAGCAGCACCAACAATCAAATTCGTATCCCCAAGTGGTAAACCACAAACTGCCCGTAAATGATTCTCAAACTGTGACACAGCACATGCATCCTGTGTATAATGTCCAGTATTATGCGGCCGGGGTGCAACCTCATTCAACAACACATCCAATTCCCCATTATCCGTGTTAACCAAGAACAGCTCAACACCAAACATACCCGTGGCACCATCACCTAATGAATCAACTGCACGCATTGCAATTTCTTCACATTTATGTCGAACATTGGCGGGAACATTTCGTGCGGGGACTAATACCACACGACATATCGAATCAGTTTGTATAGCGGTCGTTGCCGGATAGGCACGTGTTTCACCCGTTGTAGATCGGACGACCATAACTGCCACTTCGGAATGAAAGTTAATCCATCCTTCGGCATATAATGTATCATTACTTAAATCACTTTCTTTAATACCCAAATCTGATAATGCATTTGATATTGCAGACGGTGAAACCTCCTTTAAGACTGTGTTGCCGCGTCCATCGTATGCACCCTTACGTGATTTAAGCATTAGTGGTAAACCGAATGTTTTAGAGGCTGTATGAATTGCTTCAATGTTTGGTAGATTAATGTAGGGTGGTAAGGGAATGTTATGTTTTGCAAAGTATTCCTGTATTTTGTGTGAAAAAATAAATGACAATGATGTGAGCAAAATACAATATAACCAACCATCCCAAACCACACACACACACACACACACACACACACACACACACACACACACACACACACACACACACACACACACACACCACACACAATACATACCTTCTGAACAAACTTATCCTGAATAATACCAATAACACGTGAACTAGGCTGAACATTCACACCCTCACTTTCCAGCTTGGCCAATCCATCAACACCGACATGTTCAATTTCCATTGTTACTACATTGCAATCTTGTGATAGCTCACGTAATGCAGTTTCATCATATAGCTGTCCTTTAACTATTCTAGCTGCACCACCACTAGTATTATCATCATTGGTAGTATCACCAGAGGTAACACCTACAACTTGTGCACTAGGACATAATCCACCTGTACCATCTAAAAATTTCATATCAATGTTTAATCGAGGTGCCTCGAGGGCCATCATACGACCTAATTGTCCTCCGCCTACACATCCTACTTTTAGCTTGGATGGTGATGTTGGTAATGGATTTGAGGATGTCATTGTTTGTTATCTTATGTATTACCACCGCCTCTCAATAACGTAGGTACTACAATACTACAGCATATTTGTGGCTCTCAATCATTCAACTCTCATGGTAATAGTCGATGGCGACCAAACGAAAAATCATATCTTTCTTTGTTGTTTTGTTGGTTTAGAGTGATGTTGATAGATACTTGTTTGCTCTTCACGATGGCGTATTGTATTAATTCTGGAGTATTGCAATAGATTGTAATCATAAACACTACTCTATTACTTCTCTGCAATACCCTTATCAATCAATCATCAGTCGAGTGTATATTAACCTAGCACAGATTATGATGAATCATATGTTTAGTTTGCTGCTGCTGGTTACTGCAGTATCATATCATTATCATGCGGTAGTAGCTGCTCCTTTGAAAGTAATTGGTCTCGGTTATGGGCGGACAGGTACTGATTCTTTGCTATCTGCACTTCTCGAGCTTGGTTTCGGACCGACATATCATATGAGGGAGGCTCTCTTTGAAGAGCAGGGTATTAGTACTGGAAAGTCCACGGTTGTATTGTTTATATTATTCGAATTCAATTGTTCAATATGAAGTGTGGTGATTTGAGTGCTTCATTTGACCTGCATATTTCTTTATTTGATTGTATTTGCAAGCGTATGTACTAACAGAAAAGATACTATCTCCTCTCTTTCATCTTCATAAATCGTGATAACGCACATATATCTTCCAGAAGGTCATTTCGCAATGTTCAAAGCAGCTGCCGAGGGTGAATCAATTGATTGGGATTTATTATTTAAGAATTTCAATTCAGCGGTAGATCATCCAGTTGCAGCTTTCCCAGATGAGTTATACAATCAATATCCAAATGCAAAGTTCATCTTAACAATCCGTAATCCAGAGAAATGGTATCAATCGATTCAAACAACAATTTGCTGGTTCCATTTGCCAAATAACTATGCATTAAAGATATTGAAAACATTACCATTCTTTCCATTCACACGTCTTCGAGAGCAAGGGATAATGATGAAACCACTCATTAAGAATAAGATTGGTATTAAAGAAGGACTTGAAATGTCCAATTGGTGTAACCCTGTTAACAAGCAAAAAGTAATTACGCTTTTTGAGAAGCACAATGCTCATGTGAAGGATCTTATTCCAGCTGACCAATTACTGGTATTTGAAACGGGAAAGAATACATATGAAGATCTTGCTACTTTCCTTGATGTGGCAACTCCAACTTCTTTATATCCACACAGTAACTCAAACGAAGAGTTTTATAAGATAAAGATGGGTATGAGTATTGCGGCGGTAGTTGTTTCTTGTGTTGGTTTGTTATTCGTTTTCTTCCTTGTTCGTATTGTAATGAAAAAGTTTACAACAAAGAAGAGCAAGACCCAATAGAGTCGAGCTCAATTGTGATATTTCATCCATTTGAATGTCTATAAGTGAAGGTTTGTGCTAGGTTGAGGTGGTAGCAAGTAGGGTTTTGGTTAAGTAGAGATGACATATATGTAATAAATTACTTCTAAATAGAAACACAAATGTATCTATATCATCCTATTCACTTTATGAAACTCTTTCAGTAATGGATGCCAATACTACTCCCAACATCATAATAGCCGCTGTGACTAAGACCGGATTATCACCACTGTTCCACTTGGCCTCTTTCAATATAGGTAGAGCCGGTTCTTTTTGTCTACCACCTTTTGATGATGGTTTGTTCAGCCAGTCAGAGAATAGCCATCGTTCAAAGTCACGCCCGTCACCTACATTTGGCTTGATCAGTTCATTGCTCTTGTCTATATTGCTGCTGTTTATTGTTGTACTTTGATCATTTAATTCTGTTGCTATTGTTATTGTTGTTTTATTTATGATACTATCATCCAAGTTATCAACGTTGGAAGTCTTTAATTCATCTAAATATTCTTTCACATCTATAAATGATGTTGTGTGCATGTCATTTGCAAGTTTGTGCATATCATGTGCACAGTTAGTGTTAGATATGAATAGAGAAATTGCAGCAGTATACGATGCTCATTATGACTTACCTCCACGACTTTTAGATATAGCAAGCTTAGTTCGTGAAATGGGAACTACGTCGTTAGCCCATACCTGATGAAGAGAGGAGATACACATGGTAACATGTGTTAGTGCATGTGGTTTGCAAATGCATACATAAAGTAGCCGCTTCACCGAGAATCATTAGCCCTTACCTGAGATGCTACTACACATAATATAACTACCAATCCTATACCAATGAAGAAGGATGAGTCGGGCAACTGCGCTTCAAAAACCTGAGGAGACGATGTCACTGCGTCTATTGAGTTATCTATTATGGTATTCTCGGAGGACAATAGTAGTTGTGTAGTTGATATTGATGTCGATTGTAGTATAATAGAGTCTGCTACTTTATTTATTGAGGACTGTCTTGCAATTGTATTGATCGTCTGCAATGAAGGTAGAAATGCAGTGGTAGATGATAAAGTGATGAATAGGCTTGCAATAAAGTATCTCATCAATCGTGTATATTAATGATACCTCCTCTATTCTAATGATGCCGATACTAATATCCTCTCCTAACTCCTTTAGTATTTAGTATTAACACTACGATATCTCTCGCACTAATCAACAATATCCTATCCTAATACAACACAAAGCCGCTTACCATCGACCACAATGAGTCATTGTCGGGGGCCACCACCTCCCCTTGGGGAGCAGAATCTCGGCTAAAATCACACCGGGGGGAAATTACAATCCAACATCTCGGTGGCAGTTAGCAGTTGTCCATAGCCATAGGGATTTATACCAACTCCAGATATATTGTATTTGGTTTCTACCTATTGTATCTGATTTCAAGATTGATATAAGATTTTAGATCTCCAGATTATACATACTTATTTATTCAATTGGTTCTGTAAGATAGATAGAAGATTGCAATAGTATTGCTTTTCAATTCATATCATTATACTCTCAACTCTCACAAAAATACCATGACAAAGAAAAAAGTTGCAATTATAGGATGCGGCCCTGGCGGTATGTTCTTCCTGCATGCTTTGGCACTTCGACGTCAAAAGTTAGAGGATGAGGGAGACACAGATGCTATTGCTGAACTACCTGAAGTTACTTGCTTTGAGAGATCCTCGTCAGCAGGCGGTCTATGGAGAGCCGATCGAAAGAATAACAGTGGAGATGATAGTGGTAACATGTATGAAGCGTTATGGACAAACGGTCCAAAGGAATGTCTTGAGTTCTTCGACTATACATTTGATGAACACTTTGGCACAGCATTACCAATGTATGTACCCCGTCAACTCATACTTGAGTATATATTAGCCCGATGCACAAGGAATAATCCAAACTTCTTTGATAATGTCAAGTTTAATACTAGCGTTGAGAATGTTACATACAATGAGGAGATGAAGAAGTTTGTAGTAGATACAGTTTATCAAAGTGTGGATGAGGAGGAGAAGAAGGAAGGAGAAGAAGCATCATCAGATACCATTGCAGAGAGTAGCATTTTTGATATGTGCATTTGGGCAGGAAAGTCTTTGTATTGCTTTGCAGTATGATTCCATGTGTATAATATGAAGACTCGGTCATTCGAATACTTAATTTGAATTTAGTTTGCCTTTATGTTATTGCCTTTGCAAGCCGCATGTACTACTAACATATATGTTACAACACTTCTCTTTCATCTTCATAAACTATGAAACGCGCATCTTCCAGCTGGCGAAAATGGACGTGCAATTGTACCTCAATCTATTGCAGAGACACTATCCTCTAGTGGATTTAAAGGACAGACGATGCATAGCTCAGAAAGTGGTGTTAACTTTGATGAGCATGTAAGGGGTAAGAATATACTAATTATAGGAGACTCATATTCGGCAGAAGATCTAACTCTCGAGGCATGCAAATTAGAGGTTGCGGAAGTTAGTATCATCTCTAGAAATGGTAATGGAATATGCAATGAAACTGGCAGCTGGCCAGAGGACAAGGTTGATATATTTCATGGATACGCAATATCTAAAGTAACCGATGATAGAAGTGGAGTTGTGCTGAGCAACTCTGAGTTGGAGAGGGAAGTGACTCTGAAGAGCATTGATACAGTTATATATTGTACTGGCTATACCCAAAATATGGATATGCTAGAACCTGCTCTTCGACCTAACATGAAGGCACCATTCTATTCAAACTATGACATTCCAACTGATTGGAGGATGCCAACGAACCCACTGTCAAAAGAATTTGGAGAGATTCCGATTGGGAACATCGCGGTTGGACATCAGGGTATGACCGAGGAAGATGTATATCGTGGTCGGCTAATGTCTAATCCAAACATGATGTTCTTGAGTGAGGAAGGTTCTGAAAAACCCTTACAAGATTTAGACGTTGGAGCGTGGAAGATCTTAGCACACATTACTGGTGAGTTGCCTCTGCCTACACAAGAGGAGATGAAGCAATTCAACTTGAATGAATTACTAGATTGGTTAGAAGACCCTATAGCTCGTGAGGATGCGGATGAAAACTATAAGTTGCGTTGGAGAGAGGTTGACGATGACCATTGGTCTGAGAATCCAGGTGACAAGCGAATGAAGAAGATGTACAAGAACTTTCTTGATCTTGAATATCGAATATTAGCAAGAGATATGGTGGATTCGAACTATCCTCTCCATATAGGTACACATGAGAAACTTAATGAAAAGGGAAGAGCTCTTGTAGAGTTCAATATTGTGTGTTGCCATGGTCGATTTGACTTGGATGAAGAGTCGGAAGACGCTTCATGGAAGACCTTCCGTGACTGTGATGTATCAAAGGTCTACTCAATCATGACGGGTACACGAACAGCTCCTTTAAAAACGAAATGGTTGGAGTTAGAAGGGCATAGTGTGAAGGATATTGTTGATATATCGGAGATTATGAAGAAGAAGAAAAAGAAGACTGAAACAAGTTTAATGGGTCGTCTTAAGAGCAAATTGAAGATGTAGTCTGTCTAGATGTAATGTGGAGTTAGATGTATTGTATGTTTAAAAAAGTTGGGATAAATGAAATTTAAAGGTATATCGGATACCCTCTAACTTTGGTCTACTAATATACTGAATGGTAAGCTCCCGTATCAAATAACTATAGAAAAGGTGTATGAGAGGAGGATCCTATACTTTCTTAGGGCATGAGCTTGCCAGATCACATGGGAAGGAGGAGGTCAAGAGGAGAGTCGATTGATTGAATATATCAACTAGGTATCCTGAAGGATACCGCCAACATAAAGACCAAATGCAGTAATGAGTAATGCAAGGTTTAGATACATTGCTTATGGCTTTGAATGCCCAATACTATGCCGCGAGCGAATACTTGCCATTATAATCAATAAACGCGCTGTTAGTGAGCTATAGTGAAGGATAGTGTGCCTAGCATTGTCCAAAAGGACGTGTAGAAGGCTATTGGCAGGTTAATTTAGGAAAGAGTTTACGGTGCATGTGAATGTGGTGCATGTGCTACCTATGTACACTAGTTTAAATATCATGGGAAGAATGGCTACTACTAAAACTGCTACTGCTCGGTTACCGCTAACGACTCAATCAACAATCTCTCTGTTCATTGGTCTACTATCATCAGCTTACATTTCTTTTCTTGCTGGACAACATACCAGTCTTCTTCTTAATAATATTTTACAACAGCCAACACTCACTGATAGTACTACCATTGGAACATTAAACGAAGAAAGAATAACGACCATACGAGACAACATAAACAACAATATAACAGATTTGCCGGTACCTCATGTAGAATCTCGTCTACCTTCTGGACAACATCTTTTCATAGACATTATAAACATCAACTCGGAGTTACTTAGCTCGAAACATGAACTGGTACATGTAATGCAAACATTACATCATGAATCTACTATGCTATCCTATCATTGTCATCATAGATACACTTCTACTATATCGGATGATAAGGCTGGTTTAACTTGTGTTGCAATTTTACTGAATGAGCATATCACATTGCATACTTGGCCACGAGATGGAGTAATATTACTAGACTTCTTTTCTCATGACAACAATATTGACTTAATTGCACAGTTACCATTGATTGAAGAAACATTTATAACTTTGGGACAAGATACAAACTCTACGACTATAACCAATAGTACAAAGCCCAAATTACATTGGAGCCATAAACTACGAGGATTAAGTTATTCAAATTACAACAAACAAGATAAGAATCCAATGGATAGTGAATTAGGTAATGATATACTCAGAAGACGGCACTTTGATATTAAGAGATTATTGGTATCAACAAAAACAAAGTTTCAACAAGCTGATATTTACGAGATACACCATCCACATGCAGGTACTTTTTACTCAATGGTAGGAAGAGAACTTCAAGATGGAAGCAGCTCAAAAGTTCATCAATCTGTTGGTACAGATCGGGCATTGTTTATCGACGGTGTATTACAAAGCAGCCTCTATGGTGAGGCTGCATACCATGAATCATTAGTTCATCCTGCCGTGTTAGGACATCCTAATCCTAAAAGGGTTGCAATTATTGGTGGTGGAGAGGGAGCTACACTTAGAGAAGTTCTCAAGCACAAGTCAATTGATGAAGCAGTCATGATTGAAATCGATGAAGAGCTCACTAACATATCACGAATATATCTACCAGAGTGGAGTGATTGTTCGGATATATCTTCCAGTCTAGGAGTTTCTTCTTGCTTTGGTGATCCCAGAGCATCTTTATACTTTGAAGATGCATTTAGATTCTTTCTTAATGAGTTTGGAGATGAAGACGACGATGATCATGATTCTGCTACAACCGATGATGACTATGAAGATCCATTTGATGTGATCATAATGGATGCCTTGGATCCAGACGATGTAAGTAAAGTGAAGCCGTACCTTGATTGTTCGCCTCTAAACTGCTCACATCTTGTGCGCAAACTTTTCTACTCAATGGAAGTTCGGACTGTTTGTTGATAAGTTATATAACGAGTAAGTATTTGTATGCTTTACCACTCTCTAGTGTTGCATCCTTCATAATGTCTAACAGTTGTTTCTCTTCTATACTTTCATAATAGCACCGACTTCATCAAGTCTCTATACAATGGATTAACTCATGATGGTATCCTTGTTGCTCAAGTTGGAGCAATCCCGTCATACGATGATCCTCCAGATCATCAGAGTGTGTTTTATAACAGACAGCTTATGCTCAATAAGTTAGAACAGGTGGGATTTCAGAAGATTTACAGCTATGATGAATCACATTGTCATTTCTATGAGCCTTGGCAGTTCATCGTAGCCTTCAAAGATAGTAGCTCGGCTGTAACTTGTTGGACGATGAGCTCTGCTGCGAATATGGAGGTCCTTCTTCATCAACGCCTTTCCAGAACCAAATCTGGACAACCTGCCCTTCGTTACTTTGACGGGTCAACCATGACATCTTTTCAGATTCCTCCAAAGGTAACTGAAACAAACTATTGTAGACAACAAGAATGTCAAGGATATACAAAGTCTCATTCACAAGATCGGTCTCGTCAAGAGAACCTGCTTCAGGCGCTTTCTATGACGACAAAGAAAAACCTATCTCAATATGGATCCATCGTGACATATGAAAGTATACTTACTATGGAACATAAGGAACAGTATTATGGGGTATACAACCCAGCCGCTGACCGCTGGAAGAAATCTATGAACAGCTTAAGATAGATAAATTGTCTAGACTTATTAGTTTGCACTACTTGGGTCTTGCAAGTAATCTGTAATCTCAACACCATCCTCATTGTTGTCTTTATCATCGCCACTGTATTCAACTTTGCATTTTACTGTCCTCGTTTCTACAATCCCTTCCTTCATTCTTTGTTGTACATAGTTTACATAGTCATCTATACATGCGAATAAAACGTTATCGGCCACTACCTTAGTGCCTTCTGTAATCATTCCTGACTCCTCTAGCTTACATAAGTCTGATTTGTAGCTGTCTTTGTCATGATCAATGAAGAGGAAGTCAAGTTGTTGTTGTTGTTGTTGTGAATTGTGGTGTTCCTCCAGTGCACTGCGTATGACATCTACCATATCTGTACCATGTCCATCAAAGCTAGTTTGGTGTACGGATATTATACCATCCATACCATTGGTTAATTGTATCATTTCGGTTGCAATTTCATAATATTCTCGATGTATCTCAGTAGTGAACAAATGACAGTTTAATGATGTATATTGTTGCTTTGCTTTATACATTGCTTTGCCCATTAGTATAGATGAATATCCACAATATGTACCTAACTCAACTGCTACAAATGGACGTTCCTTTTTGGATGGAGATGATACATGTCTCCGAATCGATTCCTCTAAAGCTCCGATGAGTATGTTACCCCTAAAGATACATTTGATATTCATATTGTGAGATTCAGATCCTAATGCATATCACAAAACAACATCATACATAAACACAACTAACTTTTCAGGCCCAATATGCATCATCCAATGACGTGACATACAGAAAGTATCAATTGCATTTAATACATCATCAGCACGCTGTTCTATATCTATGCTTTTGTTTGGTAGACTGTTTCTGACATGAGCTAAAAGAGATGCTTCAGTGTTTGGATGAAAGCAACATATACCATTCCCAGAGTCGTCTCTTGCAGTAGTGTATTTATTCCCCAAGTCCTCCTCATCTGAAGAGTCTCCAAAGCACTCCATATTGATTGATGTATTGTTTAATGTTGAAATATCTCGCTCAAATGAAAATCTTACACTCTGAAACTTTCAAATAATATTGTACAATACAAATAACCACAATGTTACACTATCCAAATGTACTAAGATTTTGACATGCAAATAGTGACCACCACTACACACCTCACCCCCAAATCTGTTTATTACATATTTGCCAAGCGAATACGGTATCCTTTACTCCTACCGTGCGTACCACTAACTCCGGATGCGATACTACAGCACTGATTCGCCACCGACCAGTTCTATGACCACAACTTTTGCGGCGGCAACAAGAAGGTAGTGGCTCAAACAATATCATATATCGGTCTATATCATATCTTGTAGTAGTGCTCATAGAAAGATTGTTTGGAGTACCATGTCAAAACAAGAAGAAAATGCAGACGGTATCGACAACACCACCAACAATAATGAAGAATCCAATGACAATGACGACAATCATGAGGAGGCTACCCAAATATTAACCAACCTACTATCCAATCAAACATTAGGTACCAATACTATAGGAGGTGATAATGGTAATAAT
>Ga0214479_100634_pt1 | contig 19323 bp, 10 predicted proteins | sample M1_20Mar14CPVII9_5_FD_165054 | JGI IMG/M metagenome (GOLD analysis project Ga0214479, IMG submission 165054) | Marine eukaryotic communities from Monterey Bay, California, United States - M1_20Mar14CPVII9sort6BwellE14 | ecosystem: Environmental > Aquatic > Marine > Unclassified | place: USA...
TTCTCTACTGCTGATCTTTCCGCCACACATATGTCGATAAGTGAGTCCCATCTGGGTCCCGTAAAATGGCTTAACTTATACATTAAATATAGCTTCCGGAAAATAAAAACTCAAAAAAGTGGCCGGCCATAACCATATTATTATTGTCTCTAAGACATGAATGGTTCTAACCGGCCACTTTTTCTATTTTTTCATTTTTGCGACCTACTGTCTGTTTGCTATGAAAAATCAGAAAAAAATTGGGCGGATCTATTTCTCAGGCTCTAGCCATAATTTTTTCATGAAACCTTTTGCACGCCACAGCCTAGCTATCAAACTGTGGCGTAGAAGCGTTTTTAACAGTAAATATTCATTTTCAGGTACTAAAATAGTGGCGCCCGATAAGCAAGCATACATTCGGTATCCTAAAAATGAAAATGCTTTTCAAGTTGAGCAAGGTAAGTAAGACACAAAAAATGACATAAATACCTATCTATCTTAAAAACTCCGGTATCTTCTGCAGTAGGAGATCTAAATTTTAACTAAGAGAAGTCTTTTGTGTAACTTTTAAATTATATATATTTGGATTCACCTCACTATCAGCTTTCCAAATCACCTTCAAACTTTAAAATTGGACAAAATTAAAAAAATCATCTGACTTTTCATAGCAAACAGACAGTGTTGGCATTTTTCACTTCCCCAATTTTTGAGAGGATACCGGAGGCCATACCGACAGATGTGTGGCGGAAAGATCAGCAGTAGAGAACTTTAGTAGGTAAGGAGATGAAGGGATGCATTAATAATATAGCAATTGTTGACGGTATTGTTGCAGTGGCGATATCCATCCAGGAGTATCTTCTTTCCTAAACTTTCAATCGATAAAGAAGATTCTCATAAGAGAACACCAACTTTACGAGAAGACATACAATATAATATACAAATACAGAAAGTACCAATTATAATGTATGAACAAGAGAAATTGGAAATCATAGCATTAAAGTCGTATCTTTTAACACAGATACCAAACACACCCTTGTCAAATGATATTCTCCTCTCTTCTAACTCGATTGCCTTAACTGCTGCAATTTCTGGATTGGATAAAGAACTTGTTCGATTAGAACGTGAAGAAAGGTTAGTTAAAAAGTTTGCGGCCGCCAGTAACACTAGTAGTGATGCTGCTGATGGCATGAAGGCGAGTACGTCAATGGCAGATGATATGGAATACGTAAAGATGAGCAAGGATGATGCTGCAGTATCATCATCAACTAGTAATAACGTTGATGTTAAAATGGACGATGGTAGTAGCGGTAAAAGAGATGAAGACGAGGAATGGGAAGAAGCAAATCCATCACCGATTAAACAACAAAAGCAAGAGTCTACTAATCAAAATAATGCACAAGTAGTATTCTGTCAATCTTTAGCATCAGCTGTCGTGTCACGAATTGCAACTGCAAATATCAAGGTTGCGTCTCCATTGGGAGCTCTGGGATTAGCATTACATACTGCATTGGTAGAGTTATCATATGAAGATGATGATACTACCAGCATGTTTACATGCACGGGTGTTCCCGATGATCAACAAGTTATTTCTCAATTATTTAAAGGAAAGGTACAAGTATCTGGCGGAGGAGGATTTGCATCACCAATTCGTGAATTACCACGTGGTGAACTAGTCCCTACCAAGTGGGAGGAGAAGATATCAGGTACAACTAGTGGCGGTGGTGGTGCAATTGCATTCCGATACAAGAGTCTTGATGATACTGCACCTGTATACTTGACATTGCAACTTCAAGAAGGCAATGAGGTATATGTTACTTGTGGTACATTAGATAAGAACATGGCGACCAACACTGAATTGAGGTTTTCATTAGAACAATATGCCAATCTAGATGGATTCCAAGCTGCCAAGACCAAGAATGGAAGTGGAGCTGTATCTCCTTCACTCTTTTACATTTCCTTATCTGAATTATTGTTCAAGTTTACTTCTACATTTGGTTTACTATCAAGGAAGAGAGATACTGGTACTGCTACTGCCATGACAAATAACATTCAGGGAATTGCTGTTCCATCGTGCAGCTTAGAAGCAACAAAGATGATGAATATACCCCGTCCCAATGTCCCTCGAGCAATCGACACACCCGACCATACCGATCCTTTACGTGTCATGGATACACAGAGGAAGGGAAAGCATAAAGACTTTGAGGGTGATTTGTTACCCGGTGGGCCACAGCCTAGTGGATTACATGACATTCCAAATCGAGGAGGGATGGGTAGTCAGGTTGGACCTAATCATCCAATGTTTGACCGCACCTTTGGAGATGATGAGTTTGGCGGTGGTTTGAGTAGTGAAGGGCCTAACTTTGGACTTTCTGGTGTGGGCGGAGGAATGGGTATGCATCCAAGATTTGATTACTATGGGCCTCCAAATGGGCCAACTGAGCAAGGAAGGGGCGGAAGAGGTTCTTCATTTCCTGGACGTGGTAGTCGTTTAGGCAGGAAAGTCCGCGTTAGTATTGTTTCATCATGTGAATTCAAGTGTTCAATATGAAGTCTAGGCGATGTGGATACTTCATTTGAACTTAATTTGTCTTCCTTTGATTGTCTTTGCAACCCACATGTACTAACAGAAGTTACTCTCGTCTCTATTCATCTTCATAACCGCTAAATGCGCATCTTCCAGAGGACGAGGACGTGGTGGGCGTGGTTCCATGCCTCCTGGAGGCTTTGGCAATCCCAACAATGATCATATGCAACCCCATAATTCAGATTACTTCAGTTAAGTAGGATTTAGATGATGTGATTGAGGAGAGGTATAAAGGAATATGGAGTCACAGAGAGCTGAGGAGAATTTGTGTATGTGGGCTTGAATTTAAGTGTTGAGTAAATGTAGACTATGCAACAATACTGAACACTAATACTCGTATCAAAGAGAGGTTGAGGTGCTTTTGCAATTGTACTTGTATTGTAGTATCTTAATCTTAGATTAATTAGATACTCGCTTGTTATTGTTATTGCTGGCGTTGGACAGGTTGTGACATGCATATGCTGCAACTGTCTGGCAGTTGTATGGCCAAGGGAGAGGAATTCAATTTCAATGGTCCATATCTTGCTATTGAGGCCAGAATGCTTTGATTTGTAGGTAGGTATATTTGTAAGAGAAAAGTGGCACTTACTCTTCTCGTACTTAAGAAAACCGTATCTTTTTGAGACATATCGTCTGGCATCAGTTTCGCTACATACAATTGACAACTTCATGCCACATCACCCTATAATCTAGGAATAGAGTCACCCATTATCATCCTCTTCGTCTCCTCTACGGCAATACCAATATATAATATACATATATTAAAAACTGGCAAGATGAAAGTATCTTCCGTTTTCCTACCGTGCTGTATTAGTATTATTGCAATTGCAACATGTCCAGTCCAACGTACAATGGCGCAACATCATCATCACCATGAAAATAATAACAATCATCAATCAAATATCGATACAACCGATATCTACAGTCGTTCGAGTGGAGAAACAACCGCCGATGATATTGATATCGATACTCTTACATTCGTCAACGACGCCACCGATGGAAAGGATGGAGGACAACGCAACCTCATTGAAGTTTCCTCCAATGAAGATGTAGCTGAAGATGATGAAGAAGATGATGTGAGTACAATTGTGAACATATGGTATATGAGCGTATGATATGAACATAATGTGAGCATATAGCATATATGATATGATCACATGATATGAGTCATTTGAGACACATGATAGAGATACCATTCATCTAACATATCATCAACTACTCTGATTATGTATCATATCGATAGTCTACTTCTCCCAACGCTGCTCCAAAGATTGAATGGAAGATATCTTCGCCTACGCCTCCAACTCCAGATACAGCAGGGTCAAGGCCTTTCTTCTCTCAATCTAATGCCAAGATCGAGAATGTAGAAACGGACGAGGGGTATCATATTTTTCGTAATGAACATTTTGACTACGTTCCATCTACTACCTCGTCGTCTATTACCCGTACTAAAGAATCATCGGGCGGAAATGCTAAGAGTGAAAAATCTGGGAAGAGTACTGATGCAAAGACAGGAAAAGCTAAGACAGGAAAGTCAGATCTACCACCACCTGAAACAGTACTCTGTAATGGTCAGTGCTACCTGTACGACAGTGCAACAAGGGAAATGACTATCACTGCATCTTCTACTGGTGTTTGTGAATCTGGTGCAGTTTGTGTTGAGAGTCTCAATGGGTTACCTGATGCCAATACTGTAGACTTATGCCCAAGTCTTGAAGAAATTACCGATCGATGTGTACCCTCGTCTCGTCCTAGCACAAGTCCATCAGTAGGCCCTTCAAATGTACCGTCTGGTATGCCATCAAAAGAGGTAAGTACATTGTCTCATGAAGATATACATTTGTATTTGTTCTATGGTTTTACTTTTATACTGACCACTCTCTTCATGTGATGAATATATAGCCCTCATCAGATCCGAGTCTATCCCCTTCAAGTATCCCAAGCAACTCTCCATCGTTTAAGCCTTCAACTCAACCTTCATTACAACCAACTTCCCATCCGTCTATTTCAGGATTACCAAGTGCAATGCCATCGTTAAAACCCTCCAACAAGCCTTCTCTCAGGTAAGATTCTTGTGGTCGTACCATTCGGTATGAATATAAACAAGTTTTCTATTGTTTTTGATCGATTGTACTCAATCATACTAAACGAATCTCCATTATTTGTTTACTCATTTGCTCCCTACCCTAAAGCCCGTCACAACAGCCGTCTAACGAGCCGTCTAACGAGCCGTCTGAGAGCCCTTCTTTCCTTCCTTCCAACATTCCATCTCAAACTCCAACGAGAGACCCAAGTCCAAGTGGTTGTATTCCGAGTGGAAATTGCATATGCTCTGATAACTGTGGACTTTGTGACCCGTCTGGTGACTTTCGGTTTCTTTGATGATATTTTAGGTTGAATCGCGTTTGAATGCAAAGCGAGCTGCGGTTGCTTAGAGCAATTTATGTTTATATTAGTTGGGACATTCACCGTTATGTACAAGAAGAGATTAGAGAGATAATTTGTGTAAATTTAGATATGTGTCATATTCGTCTATCTGCCTTCATACCAAGACAATTCTGCATTTAAAATGGCTGTGCAGATGGTAAAGATTAAGTTACTTCTGTCGCCCGGTTGTCTTGTTTGGACTCTGTTTAGTTCCTTTTTGCTTTCCTCCTTTGCCAGCCTGCTTCTTTTGCTTTGAGTCAGCAGGCTTCCATTGTCCTTGGTCTTTTCTAGTATTTTCAATCGTTCTCGCCGCTCCATATGTGTCTTCACCACCAGATGCTTTTGGGTTTGCACATAGGCCATGTTTGTTAACAAGTTTGCCCCATCTTTGTCGTTTCCCTTCTTTTACTCGCAACTCGACTGGCCCATGAGCAAAGATACATTTGTTTTTCTTCCTCATAGGACAACGTGTTCCCTGAGAAACATCCCAATGATTGCATAATCTTGTTCGAAACTTTGGATCTTCGGCGCACTTGGCCAAGTTGGAATCTCGTTTTCTTAGTTTCGTATCAAGTCTTTTCCTCCAATCATCCTCTGATCTATACCATCCTCTACATTTCATCTCTCTAGCTGTATTACTACCACTCCATATGACAATCCCTGACAGATCATCGAGGTTTGTTTGTAAAGAGGTTTCTAACTCTATATCTGGAGGAGGTGGATGTGGTATCTCTTGAGATTGAGGTGCATCAATTCTCTTCTCTATTGCCGAAATAGCTTCTTGTTGTAACTCGGGAGGTATAGAGGAGGTGGAGACATCTAATTGATCTGTGTTCTCCATGTCAACATCTTCATCTGGGATTGTTTCCAGTGATGGTTGCATTTCATCCAATGCCGACAAATCAGTTATTACATTATCAACCTTTGACTTGAGCCTGGATTGAATCGGTAGCTCATAATCACATGCTAACGAATCATCTGGAGCCAGATTTGCAATGCAAAACTGGTAGCAATGCATCATTAATCTTGGAAAACAAGTTCGAATGTACTTTGACAGCCCATCAGTAGAACTGCCTATTCGACTCTTCAATGTTGCAGATAACTCATCATAGTGATGATGCTTATTTCTAATCATACGAAGTAGATCTCGGACAGAGCTTGGATCATACGTCCGTCGGCTTACTGATTGATGGATCAACTCAGGGTCGAGTTTCTTCTCCCAACTTGTTCCAAAGACGCTAGAAGCATCCTTCTCAATTGCATATATACTGAAAGTAGGTGAACTATTGTCGGCGTTTTGTTGGGACGATGATGTATCGCACAACTCAATTCTATCTGAAAGATCACACAAGAACTTAAGACGTTTTGATAAACTCCAGAAGAATGGGTGTTCACATACTTCATCGGCGGTTGGTCGAGCTTTGGGATCTCGACTGATCATTGCCAATATCAAATCACTGGCATCAGGTGAAACAAACTCAAGGTCTTGTCGATTGGGGGTGTTCTTCATTATGTTTGATTCTCTTTCATACCACTCCCCGAACGGATGTGAGCCTGGAAGTATTGTACAGTAAAAGACACACCCCAAACTAAATATATCCACAGATCTACTTGTGCGGTTTGCTTCCAATGGAGAAGAGTCTAATATTGCTTCTGATTCTTCATTGTTGGACCATCTCTGGGCCATGACCTCAGGAGCCTGCCACCCTACACTTCCAGCGCCTGCACCTGCCTCGCCAGGTACCCCGCCACCAACTGAACCAGTGCCAAGAGTACTTAGACCAAAGCTAGATTGACCAGCTAGTTGTTTGCCAAGCCCCATATCACTAATCTTGGGAACATAATCTTGATTTTTAAAGTTTTCGAGTATTGTGTTTGTATCACTGCATGACGAGTGTGTCGTATCATCAATCTCTGATTCTGAATCATCTGAACTTACACCACCACTTTCCTCTGATGTTGTTGGGACAGCAGACTTGGACATGTTGCGTAGTGCCAACAATATATTCTGAGGTTTTAGATCTCTATGAACAATCCTAAGGGAATGTATATGCTTGACACCTGAGGCAATTTGATACAATATACTCTTGGTTGCAATCTCAAAGTCATCAACACAACTTGAGAACTGAAAGTTTTCCTTCCGTATATTATTTCGGAGCTTACTCAATGAAACGATCAAATCGTTTAACGACATATTGCACAGTTCTAATGCCAAATAGACAAAGTCACCACGCATCTCTTTTAGGAAATATCTCACGACATTGGGATGACCATCACTTTCAATAAGGAGTGAAATCTCTCTATCCGCGGAGGCGTGGTACATTGCCAAAAGTCTCTTCACAGCCACTTGACGTTTATCAAGAACACCCTTGTATACTATGGTACCATGACCACCATAGCCTAGGATTTCATCTGATAATTGAATGACTCCACCACTGTTTTGTACATCTTTAAGTCCATCAGGTAGTCGTTGCTCTCCAGTAGAAGACTTTGGTTCATTCTGAGCTTCACTCTTGAGTCTTTCTCTACGTCCAAGTTCAAACGATAGAACAAATATCAAAGCCACAGTAGGAGCAATCCAAGACGTTAGTATCCTTTGAAAGTAAGACTTCTTCTTGCGATTGGTATTCTCCTCAATGAGGTTTTGCAACTTATTCATATCAAAATTACCATCAATATCTAACAAGTTACCCATCATTAACGAGGCTCCAATGAGACAGCCAGGATATAGTGGAGATGCAGGAGTGCACGATGATTGTTGTTTCGTACTAGCATCCAAGTGTATTTGCTGCCTACTTGTATCTCCCGAATCAACGTCATCACTTTCATCATTATCATGTCGGTTTTCATGGAAACCAATTGCGGCATGTTGTGTATTCAATCTTGGTATCTGATCATGATTACCACTAACAACATTTGCCATTTCAGATGCAGCAGATTGATGAGGCGAGGGTAGACCAAGAAGAGGCAAGTGCTGTTGTGGTTGTCTCGCAATACGCTCCCCAAGTGGTAGTGCATATATCTGACCATTTTGTAATGATCCGACAACTGAACCCTGTGTACTAAATCCAATAGCACGACATTCACCAGACTTGTCATTCAACCTACACGCTTCATCATCTACAATACTTCCTGAATTTAATAATGATGATTGATGTTCCAACGAAGCAATCTGCTGTTCCAATAATTGAGGCAGACCATCTTTCCTCCTTCCTGCTGCTGTTGCTTTGGATATAGAAGAATCATCCAACATGTTTACACGTATCTTCCGTCCCGATGATGCTTCAATGGCATAAATTACTGGTGAATCTAATAATGCAAATGATACCCACCCAACTGCTGCTGCTGCTGCTGCGGTAGTAGTTGTAGTAGATGTATCTATCGAATCATCACGGAATGCAACATTACCACTGGGAGTGGATACCAAGAATGCTGTACTACTGCTACTTCTTCTCATTTGCCCTTGATCTCGTGCTTTATTATTATTATTCGTAGTATATACATCTTTCTCTTTATCATCTACTAATTCGTCATCGTTAGGTGCTGGTAATCTTAATATACGATCACCATCATTTGGATGACGTAATGCCTCAGTGATATAATCAGTAAATAATTGTTCCATATCTTGTTCTTCCTTTGACATACCATCATTTTTATTATTGTTATTAACATTGTCATTTCGAAATACCAATGAAGAATCATGTTGTGATGATACTCTATTATGGGTACTATCACCATGTATCATTTCATCAACACTTAATATCTCTGCTACTGAAAATTCAATATCAACTGTACCCTTATGTAAATCATGTACTGTAACCGTATGTTCTAACCTACCCAACCATACTACGTCTCTACCTTCTAATGATGGTGGTAATACTTCTTCTTCTTCATTCTCTTCATTATTTTCATTATTAGTCTTCCATTTAGGTATAACTCGTAATATCTCACCACTAGCTTCATCAATAGCTGCAACCATTGCTTTACGACTACCAACGAAGAAACGTTGTTGTGCATCTACAAATGGTGCTCTGTTTACTAGATCTCGTATATGTGTTGTTACTGATAATTGTTCTTCTTCATTATTATTGTCAGTATTGTCATTCCCAGTTAGGTACACTGTCCCATCAACTGATGGTACTGCATAATGCCATTGATGATAATTAGCGTTTTGTTGCTGTTTCTCTGTTGTTGTTCTATGATCTTTTGTCATTGATGATGATACCAATGGACTTAGGAACTTAGTCCATTCTACCTGTTGCTGCTTTTGTATATTATCATCACGTGATTGTTTCCATAACAGTTGTCCTGAAGTACGTGATATACCTGCTAATGTCCCATCTACAGCTGATAGTATAATTACTGAATCTTTCTCTTCTTGTGTTGTTGATGATGTAGTAGATTTAGAGTGTATATTATCATCTTGTTGTATCTTAATCTTCTTTGGCCTTTGTTGCATAACTTCATCGTCATTTGGAGACGATCCAAGGTCTAAACTATGATCATAGTCTGATAATATACCATCTTCATCGTCGTCATCTTCCAAGACTATACTATTATCACCATTGCCTTCGCTATTAGCATGCAATACTGAGTCAAAATTACTCTCTCCTTCTAATGATGTTGTTTTTATAGATGGCAAAGCTACAACGAAATTATTTGCAGTGCATATCAAAAATAAACAAATAAGTAATAAAACTATAGTCATTGTATATCTCTTGAGTGTATTGTGATATTGTCTTCTTCTTTGTTGTTGTGTATGTTTGCAATTCTAAACTTGGAGGGTTAGGAGATTGCTCACAAGATGTGTCAAAAACTTTTCCTACTACTACTAATCATATCACTGCTTTTTAAGCTTGATATATTTTCCTATATATATTCCATTATTAATGTAGTATTATCAGTCAATATATAACTCCATTATACCTCGTTACGATACTGTTTGCAATATCAACTAAGAAGATATGGGCCTTTATTTGCAAAATGTTTTGTGCCTCTGGCTATGTATAAACTAGATAATGATACTAACCTAATACATTGCAAACTCCTTCATCCTCTTAATATTACAACTGTCCTCTCCTGTTTGAGATAGGGCTTAATTGCACGGCTCGACTACTACAAGTTACTTGATTCATCTCTCATCAAATTTGTGTGGTGAGCGCGAGGTAAAGGTTGTTGTTAGTGGGCAGGCGGGCACGCCCGCCATACCTTTTGATATCTTAATCTTTACTCTGCCGGCCTAGTGCCTAGGGCGTCAGATATCGTATATTTGATATTTGATTGTCTGTAGTCTCCTCGGCATACCATTCAAAGACAGCTATCAAGCGGTGTAAATATTGATATAATATTGGCGGTGTAGAGCAAGGTAAGTTAATGGCACCGACGAACGATTGTGATTTGCATGAGTAGTAAGAAATAATTTCAAAGTGTCACTCCGTCTGGTCTACATTATAATTTGTAAAGCACGCAATGTATTATATTTATATTCAGTTATATGCGGCGGGTGTTAATGATATGCGATGTTGTTTATTTTTAGGTATTGGTGGTGTGTATTATACATCAGGAAGAGTGTACTGGGCGGCATTTTTCTGTTCTTTCTCTTGTTGTTCAATCTCACATATTCATTGTTACTTTTATTATTATATATTGTTAAGAGAAAAGAGAGAAGAGAGAGACGCTATGGGGCGTCAAATACCCATGAACAATGGTAGAGGAGGTTCAAGTTCCTCGGGTAGAGGACGTACTGGTGGTGGACGGGGCAGAGGACGAGGACGTGCTGGTGGCCGTACAAATTATAACAATAGTAGACCAATCCAATCTACAAATTATAATAATAGTAGACCAATCCAATCAACCAAGGGAAAGAGCAAGGAAACTACTAGTCAAGAAGTTGCAGGAGATAGAAAGATATCACCAAAATCAGTTGCCCTTACTCCCAATACTAATGGTAATACTTTTGATTCATCATCGGCAGCAGCAATAGCAACTATATCTACTTCAATCAATGAATTTACAAATCAAATGCAAAGTATAAAGCAAACTACAAATGAAACTGTTTCACTACAGCAGCAGTCAAGAACTGCAGTACAACATAATGCCAAAGAAGATTCTACAAACAACAACATTGTATCTACAAAATTGATGAAATTACAATCACATATAACAGTAGGATTACAATGTTTATCAAAAGTAAACATTGCATTAGAAGAATTATCTACACAAACAAAGATTGCATCGAATACATTGGAACAAATGCAAGTGGATGTAATTGATGTAATTCAAGAGCAACAGAAGGAAATTGATAATATTATTATGTCGTCATCTAAACAGAAGAAGAAAGAGTCCTTGGCTGATGAAACATTGCGGGAGGTTATTGAGGCTCGTCCACAATATCTAACTGGATCAACTACCGCATATGTTACATGGCTTGAGAATGAATTGGATATATTAACTTTGTCTGATCTGCAAGAATGTGTTACTGAGTGTATTAATGATGAGGGTGGTAACATTGGTGTTCTTGCGCGAGGAGATAATGGTCAAGTGTGGATTAAGAATGGGATGAAGGGGGCATTCCGTCGTTATGTTATGAGTGTTAGTGGTGGTGTAAAGAGTGATGACGGGATGAATCTAAAAAGTAGCGGGGATAAGCAAGATGGAAAGACTAGCCCAAAGTGTTTTCTTGGACCGCCACCAGATGAGAGAAAGAAGATAAGCCCAGTATTACCGATTAATAGTTCAGCATTACCGATATCTGATAGGAGTAACAACGGAGCAAGAGGAATCTTACCCCCTTTTGGCAATGGTGGATATGGCAGTGACGTGGGTAATAATAAGAAAAGTGGGAATAGGGAAGAAGTAGGAGGATGGTCATGTCCAGCTTGCACTCTCATCAATCAAGAGCAAGCCCAGAATTGCTCAATGTGCGGCTCTCCTCGAGTTATTCATGAATCTAAAGAAGGAGGAGCTGTCGAGCAAAGTTTATTAGCACAGCAAGCTAATGCGGCTGAGGAGGCCGCTAGAAAAGTGGATGATGAGCGATTGGAATGGGAAAGGAAGGCAAAGATTCAAGCTAAAGAAGAAGAGAATCGACGCATAGCCATGCAGCAGGCTGCATTGGATCGGGCACAAGCTATCGCAAAACAACGGAAGCAGCAAGAGGAAGAGAAGAGGAAAGCTGAGGCGTTGAGGTTAGAAGAAGAGAAGAGGCTACATGAAGAAAAGATACAACAAAAGAAGGCTGAGAAAGAATCTAGGATTGCAGCAGCCATGGCGGCAAAGGCAAAACAAGATGACGAAGATAGGGCAGCTGAAGCTATCGAGAGGAAGAGGCGAATGGAGGCGATGAGAGAGAAGAAGGACGCTCTAGCTAAACAAGTCGATACTGGTGTCTATACTCCGGCGACCTCCATGCCAACTCCAGCCACTCTACCTCTTCAATCTGTCCAGCCAAAGTCTAAGTCTACAGTTGTATCGATTGGGGCTTCCCCGAGTGAGCAGAAGTCAGCGGCCAGTGTCTCAATTGGTACTTCGCAGAACAAACAAAAAGTTAAATCAGCTAGTGGAAGTAGTACTCTCTCATCTAAGAGTACTACCACTTCCACTTCCATTATAAAAACTCATCGCAAGGAGGAATACGTCCTGAAGAACACTAGGCTTGCCAGTTACATAAAAGAAACACCCCAAACGAATTCTGGAATCTATGTATCTCCGATATTTGCCTTTCTTCAGAATAAGCACACGATCGACAAAGGCCAACGACTACTCAAACTTGAGTGCCAAACAAAAGAATGTCTCATGAAGGTACACAAATTGAACGAGGAAAAGAAAGAAATGGAGAAGGAACTAAGTAAGTTTACGAAAGAAGAAGAGAAGTTTGTCAAGGTAAGCTCAAGTTCACAGATGTGTCTGTTCATATGTTGTTTTCACCTCCGTTAACAAACTGATCACCTTCCCCTTCGGAAATAATGCCCTCATTACTTAGGAATGGCCAAAAACCTCCAAGACTATGAAAAGTAACCGAGCTAATCTGAACAAAGAGTTAATGGATCTAAAGGATGGTAAACATTTATCCTCTCAAGAGACAGAGAAATGGGATGCCCATGAAGAGGCCAAGAAAACAAGGGCAGACGCTCGAGTTGAACTGTCTGATCTCATTAAAAAAATGAAGAGTGATATCTCGGAGAATACTCATGTCAAACTCCTCGAGGAGTTAAAGACGTCATCTATGAAGTTCAATGCGTTATTGGAGTCTGATCCATCTAATAATAAAAAACTTTCACAGCTGGAGTTGGGTGTATATGACAAATTACTCAAGCTTGACATGCATACCAACGGAAGAGATTGGAAGCTAGGAGACAATTTTAATCAATTACATGATAGTTTAAATGAAGTTCGTCAAAAGATGGCGAAAGTAAAAGAAGATACGAGTACTAAACAGGAATCTCTTAAAGGTTTGGGATATCAACGTTTGGATGTGGTTAATGAAATTAATGACCTCGAGAAGAATATACAGGAGAAGAATAAGTGGTCTAATAAGGCAGATAAGGTGGAGGGAATTCTTGATACGATTAAAAGAGTAGTTGGTTTGCTGTAAGTTCACGGTTGTTGTGTATTTTATGTTGGTATACATAATTCGTTCATTACTCATTGACTTTTGTTTATCCATTCATTTTTTACAGCAAAGAAGCCACTCGTGATGAGGATGCCTCTCAGCTTCCACAAAGACTAAGCAACTGTATACACGAGCTAGAGATGTTAGTTGAAGATGGAGACAAGTGGCCAAGTGAATCAAAACAGACAAGGTTGAAATTAACGCTTGACATAATCAAGGGGGCAGAAGGTGATATAAAAGGACAGGTGGATAGTTTCTTTGAACATATAGCTGCTATAACTAAGATTTGGTCAGCTTACCTGCAAAGTGGTAAGAGTAATCTTGAGAAGAAGGGTGAAATGACTGCGACTATTCAATCTCTCAAGGCTGACATCGAAGAGGTAGATGATGTAAAGAAGCGAGTTCCCAAGAATGAGAATGAAAGTAAGGGATTGATGGCGATGATAGGGCTACAACAGGATGCATATACCTTGAAAATGAAAGCTCTTCAAGATGAGAGAGCACAATTTGTTGCTCAGATGAGAGACTTGCAGAATATCAGCACATCTCAACAAGATTTGAAGGATATTGATAGGAAACGTGAGTACATCACTGAGGAAGTAGCCAAGAATGAAGACAGGTTGGGTAGACAAGAAAAAAGTGAACAGGATTTGTTGAATGATATTTCAACACAGACAAGGAAGCTGTCATCTACTGACGATCTCAGTTGGGAGAAAGGCTGGAGGAGTCGTCGGACTGCAATAGAGGAAGCTATTCGTGGTAAGCAAGAACAGTTGAGAAAAGATGAGGAAAAAGAAGTCGGATATGAGCAGAGATGGCTCAAGAGGTTACGAGATATGAAGAATGATCCCGAGTCTATAGAAAAGAGAAAGCAGGAGAAAGAGGATGGTATTAAGGTTATTGATAGAAGGTTGGAAGAAGGCAAACTAAGGGTAGCAGGCAAGGAACAAGCAATTAAGAAAAGACAAGATCGTATTGATTCTGAATACAATGCAAAGATTGCCGACGCATCTGGTGAAGTTGACGACGTGAGATATGACATAGAACAAATCAAGGGACCAAACATGTATGAAGATAAGCACTTTCATATTGATCAGACAAAAGATGCTCGTGGACATACGTTCTTACAAGTTTCGGCACAAAACAACGACCTTGACACTGCCAAACTCTGTCTTGAGCTCGGTGCTAATCCTAATGAAATGAATGAAGATAGACTGATAGCAGTTGACTATTCATATTTCTGGGGATTTGATAGCATCACATCTCTAATTACATCACACGGTGGTAGTTTACCAACACAACAGGTCGAAGCGTTGAATAAGTTGAAGTCTTCAAGTCAAGTTGTGCTTGGTGAGTCTTCTATTGACTGGGATGAGACATTGAAGGTAGCTGAGGCCGCTCAGCAACCTGCAGAGACGCTTCTTGAATGCCCTGAAGCATGCGAGAGTGATGAGTCGTTGAGGATGCCTGAAGTTGTAGGTGATCGTAGCTATACGTGCTTTGAAGATTCCTTAACAGGTACACACATCAACATGGATCAAGTGCAGAGGATAGTCCTTTTGTCTAGTGAAGTTCAGAAATGGTTGTTTAACAGTACTGATTCCGCTATATCATCCAACTTTGTTAGTCTGATAGAAGGGCTAAAGCCTGTTGCCGTGCGTAGGCCTGGTGTTCAGCAAACGAAGGTACATCGACGGGCAGTTGTGGGCACTGCCGTTACATTTGAAGTGCTTGCATCATCATTAGACTGTGGAAAGGTGATTCTGTTTAGTCCCTTTGTATCGGGTGAGATTGACGGTAAAACGCAGGCAGGTGTTTTAGTATGGGCTACATGTAGTGATCATCAGGCCTCAATGTACAAGACATTGATTGCCAACACGGAATTTATGAGGCATAAAGTTGCAGTGGAAGATAGATTCTTACCAACCAGATCTGGTGTTCTCAAACTGGGTCGGGATATGCACTTGTTGGATCTACACTCTACATCAATATGGACAACTAGCACATTGGACTTGTATATTGTCAATATTGATGAGGGGGATCTTGATCGGATACGACAAATTGATCGCACTTTTTCACCGAAGAGAAGTAAGTGTATGACTTGTTCTCTGTTTTTCTCTTTATCTCTCGGCTTACACAACATTCATTATATTGTTGGGTCTTACCATATAGGGATCGTATACAGTGAAGAACTTGTTAACAGGGCAATCTTTCGTGCAAGTGAAGAGCAAGCTAGGGAAAATGAATTCACCTTGGCTGGCGATAGAGGGGATATGAGCACTGTAATCTCCGGAGGGGCTGGAAGTGAGTTTCAAGCAAAATTACATGAGTGTGTTTGCATGTTGGTCTCCAAATCTTCTAATCACATACTTCTCATTTCTTCTAACAGCTGGTAAAACACTGCTCATGATCAAGAAGGTAACAGGAGAAGACCCCTCGCGTAGAATAGTCATGATATCACGACTCTCTCGTCTTGTAAATATAGTGAAAACTGCAGTCACGGAAAAGAGGGATGATAGTGCTGACTCGGTCTCGTTCACCACCTATGAAGATCTACTACAATTGATCGCCAGAAGAGTAGTCCCGGACGATGATTCGGAATACAAATCGTTTGTCCGTTTTGATAAAGTGCGTTATGATTGCGATAGTGAATCTGGTACATCCTTTTATAAAGAGTTTATCAATGGTCACCTCAGCAAGATTGCTCTCGAGAAAATGTCAAATTCGTCGTTAGAGCCCCTGACTGTATGGTTTGCAATTATTACAATCAAATCTCATGCGACTTGTGCAGCCACAAAAATGCCCTTGACAAGAGAAGAATATCTAGCGTTACCAGCAACATTTGGTCTTTCGAATAGGCAACGAGAAGTCTGCTATGATGTGTTTCAACATTATGAAAGTTGGAGGGTGAGTGGCTCATACTGGGACGAAGCTGATAGAGTGCTTTACATCATGAGTTGCGGTCCAAGTGTCTTCAGAGATCCAACTTTAGTGCCGTGGGCTCATCGTGTCAATAATATGGGTGAATACGACCTTCTTGGGGACGACGGAGATCCTCTTCATCCCTTCTTCTTTGATTTCGTTTGTGCTGATGAGGTAAGTGACCTCATTGTGTCTTGATATCGTCTCTACTTTTATCTTCTTGTCATCAAACTTATCAATGTTTCTCTAATTAGGCTCAAGACTTTACGGAACTTGATATTGCTCTATTCATTAGAATGAGTAATATACGCAGTGTTTTCTTGAATACAGACCCTGCACAGAGTGTAGAGGTAGGAATCAAGATGCGGCCGGGCACAGTCAATGATACGTTCTATTCACAAATTAGTGAAAAAGGTGGTCGTGTCAAAGATATCCTGCAGGCTATCTCTTTGAAAACGAACCATCGAACTCATGCTGAGAATTTGGCCATCGCTCAAGCCGTCCGCCGAATCCTCGCAAGGTCTTTCAAGATACCCATGACTGATGAGAGAGCACTCATCAATGGCAAGATTCCCAAGCTACTTCGTATTGAACAACTGTCTGACTTGTCTGATCAGACTGTGTTCAAAGGTGGAAATGTGGTTTTTCTCGCGCCTGACGAAGAGGTTCACAATATCCGTAGTCTCTTCCTTGAACTGAATGTACACAATGATGTGTTTGGTGTGCGGGAAGCGAAGGGATTGGAATTTGACTCGGTTGCTCTTATTGGGTTCTTTGCTTACATCGAGAAGAGGGGTAGTGCAGAACAATGGCGCAATGTATTCAGGTGGCTATCTAGTACATCTAGCATCACTCAAACAAGTCCAACAGGAGAAAAGATTTCTGGGGTAATGCTCGATGATTGTGATTATACAATCTCTCATCCACAGATAGCAGACGAGGCCATGATGGTGTACACTGCTCTTACTCGTTCTCGGAGTCAGCTATTCTTGATTGAAGCGAATGTCACCGGTAGTTCAAAGAAGTCTACACGAGGCGTAAGCCTTGCTGACTTTGCATTCAAGAAGCTGTCTGATCTCGAGCTTGCTAAAGGTGTATCGGCTATTGATGAAGGACAAGCAGAAATGACTGCTGCTCAGCATAAAGCAAGGGGTGTTCTGTTGGTAACTCAAGCTTTGAGCATGATTGATGCAAGGGAACCATTTGATATTGTAAGAAAGAAGCTCCTTGAGGCCCAGGATCGATTCACCCCTAGCACTGGTAATGATAGGCCTCTTCTAAGGCAGTGCCGGCGTCATTTGAAGGCACTTGAAATGAAGCGTGATCTAATACAAGATGCAAAGGCAAACTTTTTTCTCAAAGGGAAGTACAGGTTGGAAGGTAAATTCGCTGAAGTTCTTCTCTTTGCTGAAAGCCTTGGGAGTTACCTGTCTAAATTTGCTGGAGACTCTTTCTTAGAAGGAGAAGTGAAAGATGTAAAGTCACTTGTGGAAGAGATATTCACTGGAACTCCATATGAATTACGTTTCAGAGATGTCTATTGATTCACATAACTGTGTAGAGTAATACATTGATTATAAAGAAGATCTAGCAAAACAATACTCAATTGCAATAAAGTCACTGACAATATGACACATATTGGCAAAACAATAAATGTGATTTCTAGTTACCTTCAACACATTCTATCCAAGAATATCCATGATCACATTAGCATGAAGTGGCTGTAAATGTGTTGCCCTCATATCTAGAAATGTGCTGAAGGTGGTAAATGACTGCTGCTTGGGTACTTGATTGCCATTACAACATTGCACATGTGCTATCATCACCACAAACCACCACAACAGGGGGTGGTGTGGCCAAACGTTGGGCTGATTTGGAAATTTCGGCTTGGGATTTTTTCTGATCTGAGGCATGAAACCTGCCAACAAGTGGCTGTAAAAGTATGGTGGAAGGACTTACAATCATGCTGAGAGTGTTCATCAACTTGTTATACACCCATACAATGTCAATCAACCACTATTGCAGCACCTACATGATGGCATACCCCCACTTGATGGCCAAACATTGTCTGACCATCGGCAGAAAATTGGGATTTTTTCTGATCTGAGGCATGAAACCTGCCAACAAGTGGCTGTAAAAGTATGGTGGAAGGACTTATAATCATGCTGAGAGTGTTCATCAACTTGTTATACACATATACAATGCCAAACAACCACTATTGCAGCACCTACATGATGGCATACCCCCACTTGATGGCCAAACATTGCCTGACCATCAGCAGAAAATTGGGTTTCTGTTATCTGAGGCATGAAACCTGCCAACAAGTGGCTGTAAAAGTATGGTGGAGGGACTTACAATCATGCTGGGAGTGTTCAGGGACTTGTTATACACCCATACAATGCCAAACAACCACTATTGCAGCACCTACATGATGGCACACCCCCACTTGATGGCCAAACATTGCCTGACCATCAGCAGAAAATTGGGATTTTTTCTGATCTGAGGCATGAAACCTGCCAACAAGTGGCTGTAAAAGTATGGTGGAAGGACTTACAATCATGCTGAGAGTGTTCATCAACTTATTATACACCCATACAATGCCAAACAACCACTATTGTAGCACCTACATGATGGCATACCCCCACTTGATGGCCAAACATTGCCTGACCATCAGCAGAAAATTGGGATTTTTTCTGATCTGAGGCATGAAACCTGCCAACAAGTGGCTGTAAAAGTATGGTGGAAGGACTTATAATCATGCTGAGAGTGTTCATCAACTTGTTATACACATATACAATGC
>Ga0214479_100635_pt1 | contig 19292 bp, 16 predicted proteins | sample M1_20Mar14CPVII9_5_FD_165054 | JGI IMG/M metagenome (GOLD analysis project Ga0214479, IMG submission 165054) | Marine eukaryotic communities from Monterey Bay, California, United States - M1_20Mar14CPVII9sort6BwellE14 | ecosystem: Environmental > Aquatic > Marine > Unclassified | place: USA...
TTGGCATTCAAGTGGTGATATGCCATCATGTAGGTGCTACAATAGTGGTTGTTTGGCATTGTATAGGTGCATAACAAGTTGATGAACACTCCCAGCATGATTGTAAGTCCCTCCACCATACTTTACAGCTCAATGTACTTAGGCAGTTTTTTCCCCCAGATTGTTAGGACACTACGTGCGTTACATTTGTCAGCAACCTCATGGGACCTGTCTACTTGGCTGGTGTGGAGACAAAGCTACACATTTTTCAAGAGCAATTGGCAAAGTGTGTTGCCATATTTTCTTTGGCAATAATGCTTGTCCTGACGAATTTGCACCACCAACTGTGACAATTCTTAGAATTCGAGAATCTTTGTCTGCTAAAGTTTACAGTGTTCACAAGTTATCATGTATTTTACTTACTACAACTAGTACCAGTTGACAACCTAATTGCAATTCAGACATCATACTCTTCTTTGAGTTGAGCCTCTGCAGCATATCACACTGAACCAGCGTCCAGGATCTTTGTACTATCTTTGGCTCAAGACACTTTGCAGTGTAAACAATTTATTCTGAACAAGAATATCATCTTGTTTGATGGGTGATAAGTATCATTGTATGCAGCTTGATTTGCAGATGATACATAGCTTAGCTCATGACTTGTTTCACCAGCATGATTGGAGGCTCTGGAGCCTCATGATGATACCAATGGGAAGGTACGAAAGTCGCTTCATCATTTGGAGCGAGAAATCGGACATAATACTTCGTATCTCTGAATGTTTTCGGTATCCTTTCACTGGTTCCTATGTAGAATACCACCAAAATGGTTAAGACACATATCTTAATTTATACGAAATCGACCGTTTTAATGGTTGCGGTATCCTCCAATTTTGTCCGTTATGTGAAATTCAAAGTTTACTTCGTTTGGATTGATGCACCACCTGAGGTATTGGAAATGCTGAAAGAAACATGTAAGGACGTGTATGAGGATGTTATGGCTGTCAAGATAGGGGAATCCAGTGAGGATCTCATCTTGCATTTGGAGAAGAAGATGCAAAAGTTGTTGACGTATTTAGCCGGTGCCAAGCTTCGTTGGATAGCAATTGGCATTCCATTTGGTTTGTGTACTTCTCGCATGGTTGAACAATGGATTCACTTCATCAAGTTAGAGTTGCGTAAGTCTGGAGAATGGCATTCACGTGAGGTCCTTTCGTTGGAGACTATTAATCACATTCTTAACCGAACTGGTGGTAAAGTCATTTGCCGAGGCACATTATCAGGCAACCCTGATGGTCAGAGTGGTAACGGTACTGTGAATGTTGGATTAGTCGAAGCAGCAGGTGGAGATGGTCCTGGCTGGATCTACTTCTTCCGTCAGTTATTCACTGAAGAAGAGCTGAAGGAGTTATGGAAGATCTATCGTGAATTGTCAGAGGGTGAGGGAAGACAATTCATCAGGTTTCTCTTAGCTTTTAAAGTCGGGGCGTCTCGTGAGAACGATCCCATGAAGCGTCCTCGAGCTAATTTCTGGGCCATGGTACGAGGTCGCGGTGAGTTTGCTGCAGTCAAGGGTTTTCCTTTAGTGTTTGAGCAAGAAGCCAAGCTTCACAAAAATTTTAGAGCATTACTATTACATCTTTGTGGTGAACGATTCATGTTGGTCGATGCTGATGGCAACTCTGAAATAGAGGCATTTCTCAAGCGACTTAGAAACGATAATCGATTCAAAATAGTAGAAGACGAAGTTCACCGAGAACGTGAAAAGCTGAACTACTTGGAAGAAGAGACAAAAGAGTGGATTCGAAGAGATTTCATTACCTTGGCAAAATTTGCTTTTCCGCGTGGAGGCTCGTGGTCTAGTCACCAATCATGGTGGCCGCTCTGCCCTACGGCACGACGGCCCTATACCATACTAAAATAAAGCGGCAGCCTCTTACGTCTCACTATCACACCCCGTATTGTTCATCAGCAACAAGAACGGCGTTCATCGGCGCCATATCACCAGAGAAATTTAAAAAAGTTGCGTGGCTTGCCACCACCAACTATTGCAATAAATAATCTCTACAGTATGGCCCTATTACCAACAGACGTAGCCAAACAATCACCCATCAACGATGTTCTTAACATCATAAGAAGGATAGTCGGGTATTACTCCCTCTCCTTCCACCATAAAGTGATGCGGGTGATAAATAAACAAAAATATCACTTATGAGAGTTGAATGTCGTCTTGGTATATGTTCAACCATGTTCATCATACCCCGCGTAATCCAACTTACACCGGATAACGTGATGGCACAACTCCTCAGATAGCGGCATGATCCGCAGTATAAATTAATTGGTTGCAACATCCCGTCACCATAACAACAACCAGCAACAAACACATGAAATCCCATAACATCCACGTCATCGATATCCCCATGCGTCTTATACAAACATTAATACATTCACAATAGTAGGCATGTTCATCATCCAATCATGAGCAGGGCAATTTTATGCTGTAATACCGATCTTGAGGTCGGCCTGTGGCATGATTCATGAATCGCATATACTCGTGAGAGGTAGAAATCAATTTGATGAGACAAATGGCTACTGATATTAATAATAAATCGTCGGGTAATATAGCAAGTAATACAGCGGATTAAGTTTAGTTTAGTTGGTTAAATTGGTTAAATAATACCGGAATGTCAACCACGGTGGTCAGCTACGACAACTCATTGGATCTCACAAAATGGTCCCGGACAATACTCCACAGTTATCACCTCCCCTGAGGTTATGAGAATTGAACAAAGTTTAATTGATACCACCCCTCCTTGAGGTTATGAGAATTGAACCAAGGTTTAATTGATACCACCCCTCCGGAGGAAGTCGATTCGGATGTCCAGACTATTATTAGTGTGAAACACAGAGTAGTCCACCACCAAACTTGGCGGATACAGCACCGCCGGCACGGCACCGTGCAAAATGCTGCATTGTTACCAAATACCAACAATAGAGACAATTTGGGAGGAGGGGCACCTCACAAATAAGTCAACAATATTGGTTCAAATTGGACAGTAACAACCGAGCGGAATCAGCACCGCCCACAACAATTGGTAGATGGTACCAGCATCACCACACACAAGCCACACGGATATAATGCGTGAGATTGTATCAGAAGTGGCACTAGTCGTGAGGTGTACTTATTACCATCCGAGCGGATTAGCACCGCCCTACCCAAATGCTACAATGGTAGATAGTATCGGCATCACCACACACAACCCATCAGGATATAATACTTGGGATTGTATCAGAAGTGGCCTCTACGTCAAGTATACGGCGTCAAACTGATGTCGTGAGGTATACGAATCTCCATCCGAGCGGACGGCACCGCCCAAACAAATGCCACATCAGTGAGTATCACTGATGCCACCCGTACTCCTAGTACCGAGGGACGTAATTGCCCGAGGTCCGGCGTGTCAATTGGTGGACAGTAACACCAACCTATCTCGGCTCCCCACGGCTTAAGCCGCTCTCGTGGCTCCTTGATGGTAGTTACACCAACCCCTGACGGAATCGGCACCGCCCAAACAAACACCACAACTGTCAACTAACCAATACAAATAGTAATGGTAACAATCCAATTCAACAAGTCCGAAGAACCATCACAGCATCGGATATTAGCCGCACAAGATCGACAAAGCTAGATCAAAACAAGAAATACAATCGACGGGAAGGGTGACCCGATCTGCACTGGAATCCCACTACAATAATTCACATCACCATTCAAAATTAAATATCCCACTGCCAGCCTACTACACAATGGTAGAGGTAAAGGAGGCAGGGTCATGTGAATGAGTAGAAGAATTGGACCAGACTTTCGGTGAAAGAGTCATCGCCGTGACAGAGCCCCGACCACCAAACCATGGTATTTATCATTGGAATTACAAATTATTCATAAAACAATAACATACCGCGAGTTTCTCGGAGTCCTACAGGCCTTCTCGCATCGGGGTTTCTCGTTTCCCCGGCCAATAATACCAACCAGCCATGATGCTCTTCGGCATCATCATCAAAACAAAATAGGGTAGTTAGGCCCGAAATCAGTGACAACCCAACGTGTTAGATTGGCCTCGGCTAGTTTGATATGTTATGGGCCGGATACAGACGATGCAGGTAGTTAGAATCGACGCTAAATGTTCCGTCATGGATAGAGCTGTATAATATCAGGTTTATCACGAGGGGTAACCTTGTTATTCCCGTGAGTCACCTCCGGCCAGCTGAATCTAGGAAGAAAATGCAGGACACCCTGTGTTATACCTTTGTCACGAGGTGGGCGTATTGGTCCAAATAGGCACACGGGAAAGATTGAAAGTTGTGTAGGTAAGTACTTGCAAACCTGCAGTCAATATGGATTGAAAAGTGGAGCAGTAAGCATCCGATGTCGTTCAGCGGCAGGGCATGCTCCGCACGGCCTTCGGCCAGTATTCTGAGACTTAACTACACCCATCGTGCATGGTTACTAAGATAGTAATTAATCAGCTATAAGATTTCAGTTTCATCATTGATGATGAGGGGGGTAGTTGGTCCTTTGCAATACGTTGATCGAAGAGATTTAGCTTGGCAAGTTAGATAGTAGATATTCTCAGAAGATAGGCAAGATATACATAGTAATTTATTCATTTGGTGATATCCTACATAAGAACTCTCAATGTACTATATTCACGTGTATCTACAAACCTAAACCTAACAGGAGTAAACCAACAGGATAGACTTCATGGTGGAATGTTGATCGTTTAAAAGGGCGATGGAAGTTCCACCAGTCTGAAAAAGTTCTACATGAAAGTTTCATCTGATTTGTGAATAAATCACCAAACGGTCAGATACCCATCTCAATTCTGCGAAATTGACCGTTTTAATGGTTGCGGTATCCTACATTTCGTTAGTTGTGAATTTGAAATATGGCGCATTGCCACCATACTCACTCACACACAACACTCATAATTTTACATCATCATACAATCCATCATCTATCGATACTACTTACTATCGTCTCTCGGCTCTACAATCCCAACCCTTATTAATCTTAATAATATTAAAACAACAAGCTCACAATAATGATGAAATTAATTACCATCGTAGCATCAGCCGCGCTTGTTTCAGCCGGTACAAACAAAACATTAGCACCCACACCTGGTGTTGATCGTCCTGGAACTCCGGCTCCTATTACTCCCTTCCCTACCGAGCTACCTCCTGTAGTAAGTTTTATATTATATTGTTGATGTTGTGTGTTTTATTATTGCAATTGAGCAGCGGCGGCTGGATCGGTGGCGGCGGCGGTGCATCATATATATCATATCATCAGAGAGTTGGTGCATGATGTATATATTATTGCAACGGCCACAATAGTCTATACGGTGCATGAATATACCAAGGTCTCGATCTATAGGCCGAGCTTCATATCATATCAATGGCATATGCGGCCGGCAAGTCTCGTGGCTGGCAATATACGATCGAGTCGGTCGTCAGTCGATACGATTATTGGCCGTTGCAATAAAAAAAAAACACTATGTCATCAATCTATTGCAACTGTTCATAACATAACACTAACCCCCCCTATCTCTCTCCCATACTAATACCACACTCCATCCCATCTATATACAAACACACAATAAAAACAGCCACCACCACCATCACCAACAAATCCACCACAACCAGTTGTACCAATCCCAACAACCGCGCCACCATTTAACATGTGTATGCCTCGATTAGACTGCTATGGCAGTGGCAAGTCTGGCAAGAGTGGCTGCGGTAAGAGCGGTAAGGGTGGCAAAGGAAGTAAGGGTGGACGTGATAGTGGTACGTTTTATATAGTTTTGTGTATTTGTTTGTTGTTGTGTGGCGTTGTACTTTTAGAGTTTTTAGTTTTGTATGTTATGGTGCACCCCATCAACTAACAACACCCATCTCAATAACTAATTAAATATAGGATACGGATACGGCGGCAGTGGATCATCAGGCTCAGGAAAGAGCGGTAAGAGTGGTTCCCATGGTTATGGAAGTGGCTCGGGCAGCGGAAAGTCGGGCAAGTCAGGGTCTCACGGATATGGATCAAGTGATTCTAAGTCAGCAAAGGGCTGGGGTGGATCTAGTGATTCGAAGTCAGCAAAGGGAGGTCACGGAGGATACGGCAGTGGATCAGGCTCAGGGAAGTCTGGTAAGGGATCTGGTGGACATGGTTACGGAAGTGGAGGATCAGGCAGTGGAAAGGTGCGTAATCGTTCTTGTTTTGGGGTTGATTGATTGAGTTTTTTGTGATCATCGTTTGTTGTTTACACATGACATATCATATGCTAACTTTTTCTTTTTGTTTCACATCTTTTCCAATATCATCTCAAACACAGTCTGGCAAGGCCTTTGGACATGGTGGTTACGGATCAGGTTCTGATTCAAAGAGTGCCAAGGGCCATGGTGGTTACGGATCGGGATCTGATTCTAAGTCAGGCAAGGGATCATCCGGTGGTTACGGGTATGGATCTGGCAGTGGCTCAGGTAAATCTGGCAAGAGTGGACATGGATCGGGCAAATCTGGAAAGGGACATGGTGGAGTAAGTAATCAACTGTATTTTCGATTTGCAATACATCATCTCTTTACTCACATCATATGTTTACATCTATCTTATCTACTATCAACAGTATGGTAGACCGACAGGCTACAAAGCCTACGACGGAGAGGACGTACGAAGAAATCTTCGTGTTGGAAGAACTGATTAAGTTCTTACCGTCCCCAAGCTACGTTATATCTTAAATATACCTTTTGTACAAAATCCATCCAACCATCCTAAACTCAAATCCCAATGTCCTAATAACCAAGACGTTCCACAAGATTTTTTAGAAAGAAGTGAAGGGTTGAAGTTCATGGTGAATGATCATCAAAATGAATACATCCCGTCTTCACACATGTTTCTGTACTTAATTGTACTGTATCTGGGAACATGCTCGGGTAGATATTCTATCAGTTTTGGCTTTGTTCACCTACTTCCGACCCTTATTTATCGGCTGTGCCGTGCAGATATATTATATGATCTGCTGTTTTGCGGTATTCGTCGGGGCTTCTTCTTTTAATCTATTTCCACACTGGTGTCATAAACCCTATTCATTGAATGATGGGGATATCAACCTACATCATCATCATCTACCCTGAGACTTAATCAACTTTTGTCCTGAAACACTTTTACGTTTAATATCTGTTTGTTTGTTATAAATCATTTGTCCAAAACTAAGATAGTCTTTTTATTGTTAAGGGAAAGCAATAGAGAGAAGAGATAAATATAAATACTTGGTAATGAGAGAGAAATCTAGTATCTACTTCTAACATTGTTCGTCTCTTTGTATGCAGTTGCCCTTTGTACTTCTTCCCTACTCCAAACTAGACTCGGAAAAGTGTACACATGATATGCACTTTTGAACTAACTACTCTCGACTCTCCTTGATTTTGACATTTCAGTTTCCACTGAAGCATCTCACCACAACCACTACAAAACTTCATGCAATATCTGGCCATTTGAGTATATCAATCTAGGCTAGGGATGATCTCGACTGGTAGATTCTTCTCTTGATTGCTTCTCCTCGCTCGAAAAAAAGGATACCGATGGATACTGGCCGTTGGTCGAGTTTGCAAGAAGTTGAGTTGCAAAGTAGATAGAGGTGAATGAAGGTGGCAGCTCTCTAGTGGCGTAGCAGTGGTGCGGCGGCAGTGTTAAAGGAGATAACAGTTGGTATTATCAATATATTGAATATTGCCAAGAGTCGTTATAACAATCAAGATAGCAGCTTCTCACGCGACATACCGAATATACTATGCCGAAAATATCTGTTACTTTATCAAGCGGAAGTGATGATAGGTATGCAATACCGAATACTATACAAAAACAACAAATACATGAAGAAGAGGAACGAAGAGAATTACGAATTACTGATTCCTTGATGGATGATTCAGATTCAGACAGCAGTGGCGGTGGCAGCGATGACGGTAATGCTAAAACGCGAGGGTATAATAATGATCAATCATCTAAAATCAGTTCACATCATATGAACGATATAACAAATTGCAATTTAACAAAAGAGGACAGTAATAACTGTCAAACTCCATTATTGCAACACTACAATTTGACAATAAATGATACATGTGATAAGTCAACAGCTATACGAAATAATACAACAGTTGTTAATAATAATACGTCCAACAAAACAAATCTACTAGATAAGGAAATTGCAAATGATACATTTGCTGCACAAACGAATGAGGACCTTTTACATCACGATGATGATAGTCTTGAGAATGATGTGTTTAAAAAGAGAACAAATCGTAGACATAGTAGTGATACATTCATGTCAGTATATGAAGACCTCGCGACAAAAAGTAGAAGGACTGCTTCTCTTGGTTCTTCTTCTCAACCAATAAAAGTAGCACAGAATAATAATAGTACAAGTAGGTACAGTAATAACAACACTGCTACTGGAAGAAGAAAACAAGTAAAGACATTGGTAACCACTGCATTACAAACTGTAGCAGAAGGATTGGTAGTTAGTCATAATAGTTGTGATGGGATTGGTACCTGGGATGTCGTGTCAGGTAATAAAAGAATGAGTATTGAGAATAGTAGTAACTATAACCAACGACGCAAGAGTAGAAGGAAATCATTGAATATTAGGGCTGAATTAACATTGCAAGAGGAGGAGTGTGCTTCTTTAAGGCAGGTAAGTTTGTGGTGTGGTGATGGTGAATGTGGTGATGGTTGTTGTTTCCCGATTCTTCAGCTCACTCATAAACATATATGATATTAGAAATTGGAAACATCTCAAGCAGAGATAGAAGCATTACAAAGAGATAAATCAATCACTGTACAATCAAATGCCATTCTTGAATCAAAGTTGAAACATTCACAGTCAGAGGTAGAGAAGCTAAGAAGAGACTTAAAGACCGAGCGACAACAACGCGAAAAGGTACAGTCTGATAATGATCAAACTACAAGACATGAGAAAGGGAAATTAAAGTCTAGATTAGAATTGCAAAATGAGATTGATACCATGCGTACAGCCTTGGATGAGATTAAACAAGTTGAGAGTGATAGACTGAAGAGAACGAAATGTATGGAAACTGAGCTCCATGAGGCAAAGTCTATGATATCATCTTTGAAAGAAGAGAACGAGTCTCTTCGTGCTGCTACTCAATCAGAGATGATGAATGACAAGAAGACTTCTTTTGATAAGAAGGTCGAATGGACAGAAAGTTGTGGTGAAGGAATGGAGGGTATTGAAGTCTTAACGAATGATGACAAAACTCTAAAGAATACAGACTTGGATGCAATCAACTCACTCGGAGCAGAAGATGTTGATGAGCTAGAGCTTGCTGATCATGTTTCAAAGATTCCACTGAAAGCGGTGTGTCAAATGCCTGACTCTTCATCCAAGCAGCTGTCTTTCATCCGACCGACAGAAGCTCTTACTCCTACCCGAATGACTAAGGTGAAGGGAAAGCCTAAGAACCAAGCCAGTGGAGAGTGCTCGTTGTGCTTTCGACAGCCAAAGACAAACGGGCTAGTGAAGTACTGTCAGTGTGGAAAGGCATCGTGTAACAAATGGGCACACCGTACCTGCCTTTTGAACAGAAAGAGTGTCTCAAGTGTTAGCCACCCAGGAAGTCCTATGCCGTCCTTGCCTACTATTTTGTGTGATGGTATATATTGCAAGGAGATATGAAGTTAGTTAAAGTGATACATAGTGTTTAATCTTATAAATTATCGTTATATATGACTATACTCGTACACATAATCATCAATCGGCTGTCCTACGCTTCTTCTTACGCTTCTTTCCAGAGCTCTTTTGCTGTGCTGGTTCAATTTCTTGTGGTGTCGGAAGATTGAATCCATTAGCAAAAGGTCCAGCAATATTGCTATTGTTTGTCACATCAGGAGGTGGGAAGATGGCCTTATCTCCACCACTTGATGCCAAGCTTTGATTCATACTATTGCCTGATGGTGGCGGCGGCTGAGGAGTGTATTGATCTCCCATGTTACCCATTGCATGCCGTATCGAATTGTTGTTTTGTGAAAGTGAAAATTGACGAGGAGATACAGCTTGGGACATCCGCTGACGCCCCCACTGATCTCGGAGATCGTTTTGTTGTGCAAACATTTGTTGATTCGTTTCAAAAGTATGACGAAAGTTTGGTTGAGAGGGTTCATCATAATGGTTGAATTGATGCTGTCCAGATCCGCCACCGACATTGTTGTTATTTGGATGATATCGTTGAAGTAAACAATGCTTCTCTTTTTCGAATTGATCATCTGCCTGATCAAAGGGTAAGAACTCGCTATCAATCGGGTTCTTTGCAAGGAAGACATCATCATAGATCCCAGTATCATAAGATCCACTGCCAAACATCCCACCACTCGATGTTGCGGGAGTACATTCCATTAAAAGGATGACGGCAACTGCATCATCTAGTAGAACCTTGTCCCTATACATTAACCGCGCATGCGCCTGTGACAGACGTATAAGAGACTCTAGGAACCTAACTGTTATGAGCGATTCTCCATTCCTTTGCTGTCTGCATAAGGCGTAATGATTCTCCAACAACTCAGATGCCTCTGGTGTTAATGTTGGCTGGAACTTTTCACGAATTGTGGCAATGTATTGTCGGAGTTTATCCATACTCCAATGACCTTTGCTGTTATCATCACTAAATAGTGCATTATCCATCTCAAAAGGTCTATCATAGCCTGATCCCGGAATAATGGATTGTTGCAATAGGAAGTGAGCAATGTTGCAATCCCTACCACACTCGGCTTGATCCAGCATCACAAAGATCAAGTCAAATCGAGACAGAAGTGCCGACCCAAGACGTGAGTTTTGTTCCAAACTAAGCTGCTCATCATAAATACCACCGTTGGGATTCATCACTGCCACGACTGTTGCCCTTGCGTTCAGCTTGCATATAATACCAGCCTTGGCTACGGATATTGTCTGCTGCTCCATGGCCTCGTGGATTGAAGTTCTATCCTCCTTTGACATGCAACCAAACTCATCTATACAGCACACGCCACGATCAGCCAAGGCAAGTGCTCCAGCCTAATGGTATAATTGAAGAGAGTTGTGAGGGGGTATCCGTTTATGTTTGGGTGTGGAAACATGTCATACAACAGTTGTTGCACATACCTCGAGAGAGAACTCATTCCCACTATCACGAACAGCCGCACAGGTTAACCCAGCTGTAGACGATCCAGTACCAGTCGTGAGAACTGATCGAGGTGAAAGTGCAGCTGCAAAGCGTAGAAACTGACTCTTGCCAGTACCAGGATCTCCTATCAATAGAATATCTTTTGTTTGTTTTTGAAGTGTTCATTAATAAGTAGCAAGTTCAATAGAGTATGAGGTTTAGAACAACACAGAAGAAAGCTCAAAGGAAGGCGCAAACGGAAGTATAGACTCACGAGATTGTATTCTCCTTCGTGTTTTCACTTCATCCTTCTTGGAGGTATTTGTCTTCTTCTTCTTCCTTTTCTTCTTCTTCCCTACTTTATCGTCATCGTCATCACCGCCTCCACTAATATCAAATGCAACTGGTGCACCCTCATCTGAATCATTATCTTCCTCAACTTGTACTACTTCTTTCTCAGTCGTATCCTTCTTATCTTCTGCATCAGCAGACGTCGACGAGGATGATATTGAGGCACCGCCAATCAATACCAGCAGCATACCAAGCTTGACAGCATGCATACCATACAACTTTGGACATACTGCCCTAACGATATAATCCCTTGTTGCAATAGGACGTCGTCTAGCAGAAGGATCACTCCAGAAGGCATCAAACTCCCTTCGAAACTTCTCACGTAAGTTACCTGAACTAGAGAGATTAATCCCAGCACCACCCAATGCAGATTTATTACCAAATAAACCCAACTCAGCCATACTGCTACCTCCACCACCATAATCTTCTTCGGAATTGATTACACGAACACTATGTGCCCTCATACACATTCCTACCATACACTCGACATCTTGGCCTAATGTCTGGTTCTGCCACATGGCAAGTAGACACCCAACAACAACAACCTCATCTCCTGGATTGCACTTGTCAACTAAATCATGATTCAACTTTATCAATATCGATCGTGGTATACTTCCCACACGTGTTAATGCCGATGCCGATTCTTGTATCTTAATCTCTTGATAATCACAATGATCTGATTCATCTTGTACAATAGCAAATGATGTTGATCTGCATGGTTCTTGTTCATCATCAAACCCATCACCAAGTGGTGTAGTATCAGACGGACAAACAATAGGCATCGGCAATGCATTATTATTCGTACCAAAATCTGCATTCACGATAAATTTATATCCACAATCTTTATTCAAACATTGATATGTTCTCGTAACTTCCATCATTCTTATTGGGCCAGCTTTAACAACCGTGCCACATATTTGTACCACCGTACCAACATCTGATGATGTTATAGATGATAAAGTTGGTTTACAAAATTGATAATGGGGTGGTAAATGTACCAATCTAGCATGGAGGGGACGTGGATTATACGTTGTTTTGGTATATTGGAATGCTTTTAGTAAGGTTATCAAGTTGGATATTTCCTCTTCCTCTTGTTTTGCTTCTCCCTGCTGTTTTTGCTGTAGCTTTTCCTTCAATTGTTCAACATTTTTTAACATACTTAATTCCATTCGACGATGTAATACTTTACGTGCATGTATTGTTGAATCTTCTAATAGTTCTAATAATGTATCGGGATAACGTAATGTTAAATTACCAATGACTGATGCATGTAGTCATATAAGTTATGATTTGTGAAAGAGAGTTAAAGATGACTTCTGTCAGTATACGTTGTTTGTAAAGGCAATCACAATAAAGACAAATACGAAGTAATATGAAGTAACCAAATCAATCAAGACCTCATATATTGAATACATATGAATTCCAGTACTTTACCTGGATCAATTGATATTAATTGGAATGCATCAATTTCAATTGACGCATTCTTCTTCTTACGTTTAGCTATAACTGGATTACTGGTACCATCAGCTGCTGACGTTTGACCATTATCTCCTTCTCCTGCTGCTGCTGTGTTGAATGTGTCAGCAGCATCACCAAATAAATAATCAGAAGAAGTACTACTAGACGAATTAGATTCCTTTTGACGTATCAAACTTAAATGATCTAATAATACCAAATTCTGTAATATCGATCGTGTTCGATCATTCTTTAGTAAGAATGTTACATATCTGTCACCAACTATGTATATAATGATGATATCGATCAAAATATGAATAAGATAAGTTTGTTAGATGTGTAAGCGTGTACTAATAAGATTAAAAATATCGGAATCAACAAGCATATAGGCCGTCTATAAACTTACTATCATATGGACTTGGAAATGCACGGTATGATGATGTCAGTAAACGTTTTGCTGCACTATCACCATTGTTATTATTGTTCAATGCTTGTGGTTGTTGTAGTTGTGGTGGTGCAGTAGAGGAGGGCATAGTAGTTAAAGATGCTCGAGTTTCGGAGGGTAGAACATAAAATCAAGACCGTCAATCGATACAAGAGCGTTACATAGAGTGAGTGTAGCTAGTGTATACCAATGTCTATATTGAGCCGGCGGTACTTCTCAACTTGACTATAGGTACCTACTTAATACTTATATCAAACCTTATGACAAAATGTAGAGAGCTCTCAGAAACTTCTTCCATTAAATATTACTTGAAACTTCTACAATTTGTTGCCATTAAATGAAAATCAATCAAGGCCAAAGAAGAAGTAAGAAGGAGGTCTGTTGTAAAGAGAGATCTATACTGATTATTAATAGTATAGCTATATTCTAGACTATCTTTCTTTTTGGGTCAAGTTGCTAAGAAGTGTTAACTCCTCTCTCATTTAGTATCTCTCTCTCTAGAGAGAGAGAGAGCAGGAAGAGAAAGATAGCGAGAAGTACAATATATACACGCCTCTCTCGTAGTCTCTCGTAGTGTTACATAATGTCAGAAGATATTGCTGCCGATATCGGTATTGGTTTGGATGGCGTTGGTGAACTTTCCCAGCCATCTGACAATAATTTGCAAAGTAATAATGAAGATGTATGTTTGGATGAGGAGGAGTACATTGAGTTAACTAAAGAGACATTACTGCTAATTGAAAATAACGATCCAAGTATTACTTCATTAAAATTAAAAGGAAATGATAGTGATTTTTATACAGTGGGTGAATGGAGGAGGGTACATAATGCTATTGGTAATAATACACACATTAAGCGATTTGAAATTAGTAATTACTTGGATAGCGACCTCTGTTATGGTATTGCTAATAATCGATCCATCCAACATTTAGAATTGATTGATATATATGATCTATCGGAGGAGATGTTATCCATCCTTTCACCAATCTTTGAGAATAATGATGTACGTAGTTTGCATATAATACAATGTGAGGTTGGTGGTGAACAGAATAAGGACTCTGATTCAGTAACAGCGGCCATTGCGTCAACATTGTCCAAATTCAACACTCTTACCAGTTTCAACCTTGCTGCTAATCATTTTGAAGAAGTTCAGTCGGCAAAGATTGTTGGTGCGTTATGTGGACATAGTAATTTAGCTGATATAGATTTGGGCATGAATTATTTGGGTGAAAAAGGATGTATGGAATTGGGGAAGGTTTTGAAAGTATGCAAGGTTAAGAAGTTGGATCTTGGATACTGTGATATCAATAATGAATGTGCTGCCATATTGGTGAATGCTTTGCGGGGGAACACTACACTGAAAGAGCTAGCACTTGATGGTAACAACGGTGAATACTACCCTGATTCTAATATTCTTGATACCACTAGCTGGGAAGCAATATTGTCTCTCCTAACAAGTGTCCCGTTGGAAGTTTTTTCGGTCTACAATACCAATATAGATGACGACGAGGAGGCTCTTTTACTGGCAGAGAAACTCACAAACAACTCAACTCTGAAAGATCTAAATATCGGGGATACGCATTTCGGGCCATCTGGATGGCGACGAATCTTTACTAGCCTTCAGACTGCATCTGCACTTGAAAAACTAGTTATTTCCGAAGCGAGGGGTATCAACGATAGTCATATGCCCTTATTATGGGAAGTAATCAGCAAGAGATCCTTGAAGGAACTAGAGTTTAATGGCGGGTATATTGGCAGTTACTCTTCAATCTCTGCCCAAGGATTGCAGACCATAGGCCACATGCTAGAAAGCCCCCACTGCAAGCTTGAACGCCTCCACCTACGTGGAGAGCATCATTTTAAGGACGACATGATCACTGAATTTGTACAACGACTTGCCAACAATACATGCTTGAAGGAGCTAGGTATCAGTAGTAGTAGACATCCTGGTACTGAGGATAGAAGAAATACTGTCACTCTGAGGGGATGGGAGACTCTTTCGACTCTCCTATGTGACGTGTCAAGTATTGATAATACATACTCATCTAATCACACACTATCGGTTTCAGTTGACAGCCGACTGTCTTCCTTGTACTCACGTCTCACTAAATTGTCAAATATCAACCAAAACAAGAACAGATCTGATGCAGCACGAGAAAAGATTATGAAGTATCAGTTTAATACGTCAGAGGAGTCATATCATACATACCATTACAACAGCAGAAATAAGACTATGAATTATCACTATACTAAACCAAAAGACGGTACATTATCTAACGGTATGCAGGTAGTAACTAAGATGGATTTGGTAGTTTTGCCTCGGGTTATTGCTTGGGCTGGTAGGAAACACGATAGTGACGGATGTACAATTTTGTATCAACTCCTCCGTTGTATCCCCGAACTGGTAGAAGATCAAAGTAAAATGAAGATGTTCTCTAGTGCTTAGTTATTGAGTTGTTATGGAGGGTGGTCGTGAGGGGTGTGATGACTGATTCGATATGTGTAATCTAAGTAGATTCAGTTCCCCTAATATGTATGAGATATTAGGAAGTCAAAGTTAAAGTATTGAGAAACCAAAGTTATGCCTAACACGAGGCTACTGAATATCATATCTCTAGTTGTGTATCCCTATCATACAATTAACATAATCATCAATAATATATACTAGGATACCTCGGCATCATACTACATACTACCTATGAACTACTAATACAGAAAAGAAAAGGATATCATAGAAGGGAAGGAGGGAAAGGCAATGAAGATGGAAATTATAAAAACGTCAAAAACTGTTGGTTTTTGAAAGCAGATGTCAGGGGTGTCTCAGTACAATCATAAAATAAATCAATATTTGCACAGTATTCAATCACCAGCTAAGAATTGGCGATAGCTGTTTAGTATTAGTGCTGATCATTGTAAAAATGTTACTAAATCTGCACCAATATTGTTGAATTCCTTCTCATATCTGAAAAAAAGCTGTTGCAAAGAGGTTCGAAATCTAAGCCCCCTCTTGCCTCTAGCCCCTCTTCTTGCAATAATCAGTTGCAATGGCTCATAATTCGAACATTGCAACAACAACAACATGATGATGAATGACAACAACGAAGGTGTAGAAGTAGAGGCACCGCCTACGTTCGGTCGCCTCTTTGGAACCACCGAGGAGAATGACAATTTAGAAGACTCCATCGATCAACTACCCGACACCACTGATGATGATATCGAGAGTGATTGGGGTGCACCATCATCGTCGAACCAACGAAACAAACAGCCAAATACTTGTTCAAACGTCAAGTTCTTCATCCTATTACTTGCTGCCTTTGGCGTCTTCCTTGGCATCGGCATCAGTATTGGGCGTCCGGTCGGCGACCACATCTACTTCGACGACGATAATACATCAACATCGAACTCGATGATGGCATCAGCCGTTGGTGCATCTGATGTCGTATCAGTATCAGAACCAACACCACCAGCATCCAAGGCAGCCAAGCATACCAAGTCTGAGAAGGGCGATGAAGACCGCGACACTCCCGAAGAAACAACAACAACATCGACAGAACCAAACAATCCAGTTTCTTCAACAATCCCTGCCTCGACATCAACCGAAGTTGCAACAACAACGGCAGCAGTTGTAAGTATCCATGTATGATATGATATGACTATATTTCATCTCTAATATCATGGCATATGATATGTACATAAGATGTATGCATATGATGTGCACAAAGTAAGAAGACTTCTAACATTCCCTTCCTTCTCTACTCTACTTTATTTCTACACGACGTACCATATTACACTTAGACTACACAAGCCGCCACAACAACTGTTCCCCCCGAGACCACACCAGCAATTGTAAGTAACCTGATGTGATATACAGTTGTATTTCCATCTTATGTATCATCATGTATGTGATCATATGATGTGTGCACATGATGTGTGCATATGATGTGCACAAGTTTATGTTTTTTGTATGTGGGCATCTAACGAGTGGACTCCTCCTCAGGAGAGTGGTGGTATCAATCCTCCCATTCAGCCTAATCCTACGTCGTCCCCAAACATTGCTTGCCTTACGGATCTCAAAGAATGTCCTGGCGGACTACTTACTCGTCTCCCTCCGGATTGTGATCCCTGTCCTTTGACATCTGTTATTGTAAATAACCCATCATGTGCACAGAGTTTATGTTTGTATCAAGACTTTCTAACATATCCTTCTCCACCTCTCTCATTCTAAACAACAATCCATACATCTTAGACTACCCAAGCCGCTACAACCACAGTTCCACCTCCCCCAGCAGCGACAGATCCCGCTGCTACTGCTGCACCCCCGAAGATCGATCCTATTGAGCCGAACCCTCCAGCAACACCTGCTCCTCCTGTTCCAGCCGTTCCTGCTCCTCCTGTTCCAGCTGTTCCAGCTCCTACTCGTAAGTATAAACTGAGAGATTGTGTGTGTGTGTGTGTGTGTGTGTGTGCATATCATGTGTTCATGAGTTATTCTGGCGACCATCTAACATTGCATTACCTATCTTTTTTAAATCTCAACAGCTCCAGGACCTGGTCCTACACCTACTGATCCTCTTTGTCCTGCAGAATGTGAAACTCGCTACGGCTCTGATAGGTCATCATGTGAGGGTGATCCAAGATGCGCATGGAATGGTTATTGTGGCAATAATTTTGCCGTTGACGGCACGTGTGGTCTTACAGAACAACCTGCTTGTGAAGCTCAAGAACGATGTGCATGGACAGCGATTCCTGGTGTCAATGCGGGGTTTTGCAACTTTAAGCCAGGAGATAGATGTAATCCCAACGGTGGTCCAATTCCACCCCCTCCGGCAACACCTCCTCCTCCTGTTCCAGCCGTTCCTGCTCCTCCTGTTCCAGCTGTTCCAGCTCCTGCCCCTAACCCTAACCCAGTGGGTGGAACTCCCGGCTCTGCACCTCCTGGTGGAGTGTGTGGGGATATCAAGAATCAAGAGAGGTGTAATGGAAATGACCGGGATAGTGGAGACTGTGTTTGGATGAGGAGCCCACCAGGTCGTGCTGATTACTGTGCTCTCCGATCAACTTTAAGTTGTGCAGATATTGGCGAGGACCAGTGTAATTCAGTTGAAACGTTTGGACGTTGTGTATTGATTGGAAGCAGATGTACTGATCTATCTCCAGGCATTCCATGTTCGGCTTCTTCTGGACCTGGTCAACAGAGCGCGTGTACTTCCAGAGGATGCACATGGATTCCATTTTTCGACCCATTAGGTCTTGGGCTTGGTAGGTGTGAAGATTGATGAGAGAGAGGGCAAAAGAGATGGTGTACATCAGCTGGTAGAAGTAGAGAGAGTCAAGGAGAGAGTGAGAGCGAGAGTTGTTTAGACTTTTAGAGTTTGATCAAACGAAGGAAGAATAGTTCTTCAGTAACTTCTTTTATGTTGTAATAAAGACTAATTATATGTAATTCTACTTGGTTCAAAGAGTAACTTGAAGATATAGTTGAGATGAGATGAAGAGAGGCATGTGTTTCACTTTCACCATTAGGATCGTTGACTTTTTTAATGTTTTGCCAAAGACTAAATATTGCATCCGAGAACATATTGTTTCATTACTATCTTATACCGTATTCTATCATCACCATACAGCCATTCGAAACATCATTCGACGACACGATTGTCTCGGAGTTATGCAGTTTTGAAAGCTGCATGCATTTTTTAGTTCTTCGCACCTAGGATACCGTATCTTCACCAATGACCAATTCTCCATGACAAGCGAGCAAACTAATAAAGTAGTAAAGTAGCATGGGGGTCAGCTAAGTGTTGAGGTTTAAAAAAGATAGGTAATGCAATGTTAGATGGTCGCCAGAATAACTCATGAACACATGAT
>Ga0214479_100636_pt1 | contig 19288 bp, 15 predicted proteins | sample M1_20Mar14CPVII9_5_FD_165054 | JGI IMG/M metagenome (GOLD analysis project Ga0214479, IMG submission 165054) | Marine eukaryotic communities from Monterey Bay, California, United States - M1_20Mar14CPVII9sort6BwellE14 | ecosystem: Environmental > Aquatic > Marine > Unclassified | place: USA...
CCGCCGACCTCGGCTTTAGTCTACCTCGAAGCTCTGGAGAAACAGCTCGCCGGGATTAATGCCTCCGGTGACTTTGACTATGCAATCGCTTCTGGTGGCGGACGTCTCTATATCACCATGGATCGATACAATGCAGATTGGCCAATGGTGGAACGTGGTTGGAATGTGCATGTGAAGGGCATTGGTCGTGAGTTTGATTCGGCAAAGGCCGCAGTGGAAACGCTGCGTGCAGAAAATCCTGGAGTGATTGATCAGGATCTTAAAGAGTTTGTTATCGTGCGGGACGGGAAGCCTGTTGGTCCGATCGTCGACGGCGATAGCGTCATCCTGTTTAATTTTCGCGGTGACCGAGCGATGGAAATTTCCCGAGCCTTCGATGATGCTGAGCTTGATGCGTTTGACCGCGGTGAAGTGCCAGACGTTAAGTTTGCTGGAATTATGCAATACGATGCCGATCTTGAAATTCCAAAACGATTTCTGGTTACGCCACCAGCGATCGATCGGCCAATAGGTCAGTTTCTTGCCAGTACTGGGGTTTCGCAGTTAGCTGTGAGTGAAACTCAAAAATATGGTCATGTGACTTATTTTTTTAATGGCAATCGAAGTGGAAAGTTTGATGAATCGGCGGAAGATTATGTTGAGATCAAATCTGATTTATTGCCGTTCGAGCAACGCCCCTGGATGAAGGGCGGCGAGATTACCGATGTCATCCTCGATTCGATCAATAATGGGAAGCACGACTTTATTCGTGCTAATTACCCCAACGGTGATATGGTCGGGCATACGGGGGATCTTTTGGCGGTCGAAATTTCTGTTGAGTGCGTTGATCTTTGCGTCGGTCGGTTAAAAGAGGCGATCGATCGGACAGGAGGAATATTGATCGTGACCGCGGATCACGGTAATGCTGACGAGATGTTTGAGGTTGGGAAAGACGGCAATTTAAAGTTGGACGCAAGCGGAAGTCCCAAGCCCAAGACCAGCCATACTCTTAATCCGGTGCCTTGTTACATCTATGATCCCACTGGTAAAGCCAAGCTGAGATTAGGGGTAGAGCGTGATCTTGGGATCAGTAGCCTGGCGGCAACTGCGATGAATTGTCTTGGTTTTGTTCCGCCCGAGGATTATGATCCATCTATTGTTGAAGTCGGTTAATTTGTACTGACTCTTAAAAAACTTACGCATAAGCTCCTTTCTTAGAGGTCGATAAATGAAGTCTGTTCCAAGCATATTTCCTTGTTGGTTGGTTTTGGTTTGCCTCGGTTGCCTAGTAGGAGGGGCGGTCTGCTCTGCGCAGGAATCCAAAGCAACGGCAAGTCGAGATGATTTCGTTTCGGATGCCAGTTTTATTGTTGGAACGTATGATCCGTCTACTGCTGATCACTCTGTCGATTCGATCGTGAAGTTAGCTGATCAATTTCTTGGATCGTTAAATGAAGAACAGAAATCAAAATGTCTTGGCAAGTTAACTAGCGAGAAGCGGCGAGAGTGGACAAATCTGCCTGCTCGGAACGATGCCGACGGTGTGAAGTTCTCGGAATTGGACAAAGAGCAAATTGAAAAGGCGTGTGCGTTGATGGGGAGTTTGCTGAGCCGGCAAGGGTTTGAGAAAATGAGGAGCATCATGCTTGCCGACGATCAGCTTTTAAAAGAGGGTAAGCCGAGGCGGGGGTTTGGAACTGAGAATTTTGCCATTGTGATCTTTGGCACTCCCTCGAACGCAAAGCCCTGGTGTTTCCAGTTAGATGGTCATCATGTCGGGGCGAATATTTCTATTCAAGGTAGAAAGATGACAATGTCGCCGAGTTTCATCGGCACGCAACCCAAGGCGTTCACGATTGGTGGCGTCGAGTATCGACCCTTCAAAAACGAGACAGAGATGGCACATCAGTTGGCGATGAGTCTTTCGGACGAGCAAGTTAAAAAGGCGGTCGTTCAGCCAAAACGCGCTCGGATTGTGGCTGGGCCTGGTCGAGATAATTTTGTTCCAGTTCCACAGGGATTGCCTTGTGAGCAATTGAATGAGAAGCAGCAGGAGGTTTTGATCAAACTGATTGAGCAATGGGTCGGCGATCTCCCGCCCAAACAGTCAAAGAAGCGAATGAAAGAAATTCAGTCTGAGTTGAATCAGATGAGCTTTGCCTGGAACGGTAATCGAAATCCCAAGAGTGATATTTCTTATCGAATTCAGTCCCCTTCGCTCATTATTGAGTACGCCTGCCAAGATCTTGGAGGTGATCCGCTGGATCATCTGCATTCAAATTATCGCGACCCAACTAATGATTACGGTGGTCAGCTCAAGCAATAACCCTGTTTTTCGACAAACAGGTTCAAAAAATAGGCTTGTTGGACTGTCTTGCTAGCAAACCTGGCATTGCTCCTAACTCGTGATTTCCGCACACTACGCCGCGAAATTTATGAAATAAGGGGATTGGGTTTTGAGTTTGCAGCGACACCACCAAATGAAAGCAGGCATCCGGCACGCGTTCTTAACGCTGCTATTGTTGCTGCTTAGTTGCCAAGTCGGTTGTCGCCTGTTTCGTTACGACGAAAAATCGTCAAACCTCATGGGGCACGCCCCTGTTCAAAATCCTATGGTTGTTCCGATGGTCGATCGCTGGATCGTAATGGAGCAAGTTAGTGATGAAGTTGATAATTATTTTAAGATTTATCGTGAAGAACGCATTCGCGTTTTGGATGGAATCATGTCCGAAGGATGGATTGAAACCCATCCTAAGATCGGCAGCACATTGGGCGAGCCGTGGCAAAAAGATTCAACCCGTGGTTTCGAGCGGCTTCATGCGACACTTCAGACGGTTAGGCGTTTTGCAAAAATACGCGTGATACCTACTGGAAATGCTTATCAAATCGACGTGAAGGTTTTTAAAGAGCTAGAAGATTTAAACCAGCCAGTGGGGGCAACGACGCAAGGTCAGTTGCGGTTTGACAATTCCCTGGATCGAGATTCGGTAGCGGGAGTATTGCCAAGTCCCAATGAAGGTTGGATTCCGATGGGACGCGATTTTTCTCTTGAGCAAGAGATGCTGCGGAATATTTCAAGCCGACTCGATGGCCTCAGCGAGAGTCTCAATTGAGTTGGTCTTTGCTGGGGTGTGTCGGGCCAACGCAGCGAGGTTGAAGGGCTAGTCGGAATCGATCCAAAACGAAATGGCTTCCTCGAGCTGCTCATTCTCGAGGGTGTAGTGTGCGAGGAGTTCGTCGGCGACCGCACCGACCGCGGCCCAGTTACGAGTTCGATTGAAAAAATCTCGAACCCAGAACTCGGCTTTCGAGATCAGCTGGAGCTGCTCTCGTCTGGTTGTTTTAAGGAGATTGGCGGATTCGGCTATCCGTTGCCAGTCGGCTGCGAATTCCGGAACAGACTCAATGGGCAGTTGTTCCGACCGGTAAAGCAATTCGGCGACCGGGCCAGCGAGGCTTACTTTGAGTTCGACTTCATAGATTGCGGCATCGGTTGAAGGGGGCCAGCTTACGATGGACTCACCGAATCGTTTTAAACCGTCATCTTCGGGCGGTTCAATAGAAACGCGGATGATGCGTCCGCCAAGGGCGGCAGCCATCACAGCATGCCCAGCTTCGTGATAGGCCGTTATTTCCTCAATTTCGTCTTCCACCGTCAATTGAATCCTTCTGGTCGTGTCGTTGGGCGTGGGGCATTGGTTCGGCCTAATGTTACGCTCTAAGCTTATTCCCTAAGGTGTAACTGGCCTGTCACTTGGTATAACCAATTCAATTCTTAGCGATAGCGGTGATAATCGCCAACCGTTCTAATTTTCTGAATTGGAGCCAGATTGGACGTATACAGGAACCGGATTGGTACTACACTTGGTTTCCTTATTAACTCATGGTTCGGCGCATCTGTGCGCTAGAGGAAGTGATCACGATGGCGAAAAAGAAATCCAGCGGAAAATCTACTGCTCGGCCCAAAGCATCTGGACGTGGAAAACCGTCCACCCAGCGCAAGCCCGCGAAGAAATCAGGATCGACTGCTAAGTCGTCAAAACCCAAAGATGGGCGTCTGAGGCTGCAGCGCGTGATGGCGTCGGCAGGGGTCGGCAGTCGCAGGGAGTGTGAACTGATTATTGAAGAGGGGCGAGTTGAAATTGACGGTCAGGTCGTCACGACCCTTGGTGTCAAGGTAGACCCGAATAAGCAGGAGATTTACGTCGATGCTGAAAAGCTGACGGTTCAGCGCCTGCAATATTTCATGCTTAACAAGCCTCCGGGAATTCTCTCGACCAGTAGTGATCCGTCGGGGCGACCACGTGTTATTGATTTAATCAAGACCGACAAGCGGGTGTACAACGTGGGGCGTCTGGATCAGTCCAGTGAGGGCCTGATTTTAGTCACAAATGATGGCGAACTAGCGAATCAATTGACCCACCCAAGTTATGGAGTTGAAAAGAAATATCATGTTCAGGTTGTCGGGATACCTGCGGCGGGGGACCTGAGAAAGTTGGAAGAAGGTGTCTATATCGCCGAGGGTTTGGCTCGAGCGACCAAAGCTAAGTTTTTGAAGCGGGCGACCGGAGGATGCTGGTTGGAGATTGTCCTCGCGGAAGGGAGAAACCGAGAAATCCGCCGGATGCTCGCTGGAATTGGACATAAGGTAAGGACGCTAAAACGTGTTTCTATTGGGCCGCTCCGGTTGGGAGACTTGCCTCGGGGAGCGCATCGAGCATTAACGTCTGCCGAAATTAAATTATTGAAAAAAGCACCGTCTTCGGAGCCTTTGAAAAAAAGACGTCGCCCCGTCAAGAGAAAAAAGATGAAAGCCGGTTCTGAGGACGGAGAAACGGAAAAGAAGGCAGTTGGGAGGCGGGTCGCCGGCAAAGCCTCTAGTCGTACCGGCGGTGGGAAGAAAACCGTTGTTCGAGGGACGCGGAAGGCATCGCCAAAGAAGGATGCTCGTGGGACCAAGAATACACGTGGCGCAAAGGGAGCCTCCAAGAAAAAGGCAAAGTCGAAAAAGCCTCGGCGAGGTGGGTTCGATGCGAAGCCTAAACGGAGGCGTTAGTCGTATTGAGTCGGTGGTTGCCGAAGTCTTCGCAGAAAATTTTCGCCGACTTAAAAGATCGGCGGGAAAACGATTGTCGATGGTAAAAAGAATGGGCACAGAATACTCTTGGAGCGAACTGTTGCCTAACATCGAGAGGGCTGACCACCGAAGGGTCGCCTTGGTCAAGCCAGTGCGGTTCACGCATTACCGTAAACACGCACGAGGCGACCGCTGAACGCAGCTAAGCTAACTAGTTTTTAGCTTTTTTGATTGCACGTTGAAGCCGTGACTTTTGGCGACCGGCAGCGTTCTTGTGAATTACGCCCTTGGCGCCGGCTCGGTCTAATCTTTTGGCTGCAAGTTTAAACTCGACTTCAGCCTGCTCGACATTGCCCTCGGAAGCGAGAGATAGAACTTTTTTGACTTGTGACTTCATGGCCGTTTTAGTCGCTTTGTTGCGAGCTTGACGGACTTTAGTTTGTCGGAGACGCTTGCTGGCGCTTGCTGTATTTGGCATTTGTCTATAAATCTGTTGACGTGGCTGCGTTGAAATTTGAGAATCAAACAATATCGCGAGTTATCGGGTTTTTGTCTAGCACTAATTTACCCTCTTTTCTTCTGTTTTTATGATCAATCCCCCCCAACCACCCACTTTTGACGGCTCCGAGCCTCAAAAACCACTCGAAAACTGGGTTTCCGGCAGATTTGTGCTGGTTACCCGACCGGCTCGGCAGTCCGGAAGTTTGTGCGAACTATTTGAAGCAAAAGGGGCGAAAACCTGTCGGCACCCTGTCATTGAGATTGCTGCAGCTGAAAATCAACGAGATTTGATCGACGCAATCTCTCGAATTGGAGATTTTGAGTGGGTCGTCTTCGTTAGCCGAAACGCGGTTCGTTATGCACTCCAAGCGATTGAACAAGAGTTTGGCGGATTTGAGCAAGCTCCTTTTGGTAGGGTAGCAGCCATCGGAGAAACGACTGCCGACTTGTTTTATTCGCTAACCGGCAAAAAAGTGGATTTAGTACCAGCAACCGCTAACAGCGAGAGTTTGGGGGTTGAGTTAGCGGAGGTCGCTAGCGCAGCAAGGGCGATGATTTTTAGAGGAAATCGCGGCAGCTCGGTTTTAGATCAGTGCCTTTCGGATTCGCAGCTCGAATTTCAAGAGATTGTCGTCTACGAAAGCGAAGACATACTTGATCCTTCACCGGAGGTGCAATCATTATTACGATCCGGAAAAGTTGATTGGGTGACAATTACCAGTAGCGCCATTGCGAAAGCGACCGTCGCGTTATTTGGGGAGGATTTGAGACGGGCAAAGCTGGTAAGTCTCAGCCCAAATATAACGCAGGTTTTAAGAGGCCTGGGATTTGAAGTTGCGGCTGAAGCCAGCTCGCCAGGCATGGTCGAGTTGGTGGCAGCAGTAGAGGCCTACGAATCTAATCTCGGTTAGTGGTTCGGAGAAATTTATTGCACCAATTGTTCAACCCAGGTTCTTAGTAATTTCCTCGAGGGACTAGGGCGCAAAATCCAGCTGTCGTTGTGGTTGCGAAAGCCGGTTGTTTGGAATGTGAATTTTCCCATGACTCCAGTCGATTGGAGGTAGGTTCGGGTGGATTCGACCGATTGTTTACCGACGGGGGTTTCAGCGCAAATAAACTGCGGACGCTGATCCAGTCGATCTAATCGTTGCCGAGCTGAATTTCGGTCGCCCTGAGGTAATCCAAAATAAGAGACGCCATCATAGTGGCTGCAGGGGATAAAGCCGCACCAGAGTTTAGAAATGTCGTCGTCATAAAGTCCGATGAAATTACAGGCAATTGCACCACGAGAGAAACCAGTTAGCACAACTCTTTCCGGGTCTCCGCCGTATTGTTGGCAAATCCACGGTACGACCCGCTTGCAATAATCTACCGTTGGCTGCGGATTATAATTGGGTGAATTCCCCCACCATGTGATGGCATTTTTTGTTTGCTCTTCGTTAATGAATGGAAGGCAGACCCAGATGAATTTTTTCCCGCCAGAGATTCCATAGCCAAGTTTTCCATCGGTGACCTTTCCTGTACAGACATCTCCAAATTTATTTCGATAGTTACCATTTCCAACGTACTCGACAATTACCGGATAACTGCCAGTTGGGGTCCAATCGGTAGGAAGATAAACGACATGGTGGATGTCTGTTGCTTTTAGCGTGGGTAGAACTTGTTTGAAGCGTTTTCCCCCGGTGAGCGGGGCTTCGGTAGAAAGTGGTGGTAGCGTCAGGTCTGGTTCTACCGAAGCAATGTCGACCAATTCAATTGACGCGGAAAGTGCATCCTGTCGCATCGCACCGTCGGCAGGTAATGCCCAACCTACGAGTAACGTCAAACAGAAGATGGGCCAAATCAGGTAAACTGTGGCGAGACGGGGTTTGTTGTTCATTAACCTAGTATAGCAATTTATTGGTAATAAATCGCTCAACTTGCAGTACAGTGCTGTTTAAGTTTTAAAAAGGTCGGCCTACTTAAGTTCCAGGGGGAATTTAATTTTCAGTACCCTTCCAATGTTCTTTTCTCAAAATCAAAAACATCATTTTTGATTCGTGGGCGTGATGAGGAAAAGGAAACTGTTATGATAGGGATTGGAATTCTGCCTGAGATTTTCAAGAAGAAATAAAGATTTGCCTGTCGCCAGTTCGCGGTGGTACAGAAATTGACAGTTCAGGTTCTAAGCAAAGGTAAAAAATGTCGAGTCTCTCATCGAAATGCGGTCTGATCATTGCAATTTTCTTAACGGTTGGTTGTTTCCTCAGTTATCCGTCGCATTCCCAGTCTCAAAGCATTCCCAAGGACGGTTCGGTTCTGCCCTTCCCTCCCCAACCGATGGACAGCATTGTCAAACCTCGCATGCAGGATTCGACCATGAAATGGCCGACCCCTATCAAACGTCTTCCCGACGGTGCACCGAATGTTTTAATTGTCATGCTGGATGACGTGGGCTTTGGTGTTTCTGAAACTTTTGGCGGCGAGGTTCATACGCCGACTTTCACCCGCCTAGCCGCTGAAGGAATCAAATACAATACATTTCACACGACGTCTCTTTGTTCACCAACTCGCGCGGCGATTTTGACCGGGCGTAACCAGACCCGCGTCGGCTCGGGAACTATTTCAGAGCGAGCCGTGGCGTTTGACGGGTTCACTGGGATTATTCCTAAAGAGGCTGCGACACTCGCTGAAGTGCTCAAGCAATATGGATACATGACCAGTGCGTTTGGGAAATGGCATAACACGCCAACGCTGGAAACCTCGGCCGTGGGGCCAATGGATCGCTGGCCAACCGGTTACGGTTTTCAGCATTTCTATGGATTCCTAGCTGGTGAGACTTCGCAATACGAGCCTCGACTCGTCCGGAATTTGGATCAGATCGAACCTCCTCAAACAGACACCTATCACCTCACGAATGACCTTGTGGATCAGGCTCTGCATTGGCTTGACGATCGCCAATCGTTTTCACCGGACTCGCCTTTCCTGATGTATTGGGCGCCAGGTGGTGTGCACGGACCGCATCAAGTTTTTCCAGAATGGATTGCCAAGTACAAAGGGAAATTTGATGAAGGTTGGGATGTTTATCGTGAGCGTGTTTATCAGCGTCAGTTGAAAATGGGGATTATCCCGCCGAATACCAAATTAACACCTCGCGATAAAACGCTAGATTCATGGGAGAGTATTCCGGAGAAACAACGAGCGTTTCAGTTGCGGCTCATGGAGACTTTTGCAGGTTATGTTGAGCACACCGATACGCAGGTTGGCAGGTTGGTAGACGGTCTGGATGCCCGTGGCCTAAAAGAAAATACCATTGTCTTCTACATCTGGGGCGACAATGGATCGAGTGCCGAAGGGCAGCAAGGATCCATCAGTGAATTGCTTGCTCAAAATAATATTGCTAACACGTTTGAGCAGCAAATCACGGCGCTCGACAAGCTAGGCGGACTCGATGCGTTAGGTACATCCAAGGTTGATAACATGTATCATGCCGGCTGGGCATGGGCGGGCGGGACGCCGTTCAAGGGGACGAAACAATTGGCTTCCTATTTTGGTGGTACTCGGAATCCGATGGTGATCTCGTGGCCAAAAGGAATTAAACCGAGCGATGAAATCCGTACCCAATTTCATCACGTCGTTGATATCGCACCAACGATCTATGAACTTCTCGAGATCACTCCACCGAAGGTTGTGAACGGCCATCAGCAAATACCTCTCGATGGAATAAGCCTTGCGTACACTTTTGATCAGGCGAATGCTCCATCGCAAAAGAAAGTTCAGTTTTTCGACAACAACGGAAGCCGAGCGATTTATAAAGATGGCTGGATGGCCTGTACCTTCGGTCCTTTAATTCCGTGGAACACACCTTTGTCGGTTCCTCGAATTGCAAAATGGGATTCAGCAAAGGACGTTTGGGAGTTGTACCGCCTTGAGGATGATTTTTCTCAGGCGAACAATCTGGCAGCGGCCATGCCTGAAAAATTAGAGGCTCTTAAAAAAGATTTCTTAGAGCTTGCGGCTAAGAATCAAGATTTCCCAATTGGTGCTGGCGACTGGCTTAGAATTTATCCACAAGACCGAGTGGAAACGTCTTACACCAGTTGGGAGTTTAATCAGAATACGCGGCGGATGCCTGAGTTTATGGCGCCCGGTTTGGGAAAGCAGAACAACCGCGTTTTCATGGATATTGAGATTGGAGAAAACGCGAATGGTGTTTTGTACGCACTCGGTGGCTCGAGTGGCGGAATCACTGTTTATCTGCAAGATGGTTATCTAACTTATCTCTACAACATGTTGATTATTGAGCAATACAAATTAACGACTGATGAGCCGATCGCGGCGGGTAAACATCAAATTGAGGTGGATACTCGAATTGTCGGTCTCGGAAAGTCAGGTACCGTGGTGATTAAGGTAGATGGTAAAAGTGTTGGAACGTTGAAGCTAAAGCAAACGGTTCCCGCTGCCTTTACCGCGAGTGAGACATTTGATGTAGGAGTCGATTTAGGATCGACAGTTTCACTCAGTTACGCGGACCTGCGCCCTTTTGAATTTCAAGGTAAAATAAATAAAATGAATGTTGATTTAAAATAACGCCCGGTTCGCGTTAACCTTGTCAAGGTTAGCCTTGCGCGGCTCTCAAATGAAAATTTATGGATCAGAAGGTCACATGAAAACTAAATTCGCGATTGTCTTATTACTGGTTTGTTTATTGCCGACTTGTGTCGTCGCGCAGAAATTTAATCGAGCGGTTTCTTTCGCTTCCAATTTTGAAGCGCCCATTCCTCGTCCCGAGCAAGATAAATTGGCTCAGAAGAAGTTGGCTCAGTTAAAAGCGAAAATGGGGAAGCGTCCAAATATCGTCTGGATCATCATTGATGACATGGGGTATGGGGATCCAGGATGCTACGGTGGCGGTGGAGCAATCGGCGCGGCAACTGAAAATATCGATCGGCTCGCTCGCGAGGGACTGCGTTTAACATCTTGCTATTCACAGCACACATGCACGCCAACGCGAAGTGCAATTTTGACTGGCCGCCTGCCGGTAAGAACGGGCCTGACGCGGCCAATTTTGGCCGGAGATAAAATCACCAAGAATCCGTGGGCAGACGAATTGAGCCTGGCAAAACTGCTTAGCGAAGCTGGTTATACGACTAACTTGACTGGGAAATGGCACATCGGTGAAGCGGTAGGGATGCGTCCTCAGGATGTTGGTTTCGATGAGTTTTATGGTTTCTATCCTGCCCAGAAAGAGATCTCCCAAAGCGTTGATGCGCGGCGATATCCCGATCTGGTTCTGAATCCAGGATTGCTGGAAGACTATTACAACATTGGAGCTAACTTAAATCTCGTTCACGGTTTTAAAGGTGGCAAAACGACCAATGTTTCTGCGATCAAATCAACCGAAGAAATGGGGCGGGCAGACCAAGTCCTCGCAGATTTTACCGTCGCTAAAATCAAAGAGCTTGCCAAATCGGATAAGCCATTTTTTCTTGAGCATTGTTTTATGAAAGTCCACTGTGACAATTTTGCCAATCCTGATTACGCCGGCAAAAGTAAAGCCAAATATGCGTACAAGGACAATGTCTGGGAAGTTGATATGCATATTGGCACGATCATGGAAACGTTAAAAGACGAAGGCCTTTTGGAGAATACATTTGTTTTTGTGACTAGCGATAATGGTCCGCAGATGGACGCGTGGCCAGATGCCGGGTACACGCCTTTTCGTGGTGCCAAAGGAACTACGTTTGAGGGTGGTGTACGGGTTCCTGGAATCGCTTATTGGAAAGGGATGATCTCTCCGGGGCAGGAGAGCGACGATGTTTTTGATCTGATGGACCTGTTTGGTACAGCGCTTCGATTGGCGGAAGTCTCTTATGACAAGCTACCCAACGATCGTTTTTATGACTTTATCGACCAGTCGTCCTATCTTCTAACCGATCAGGGTAAATCGAATCGTGAGACAATTTATTTTTGGTGGGGAACGGTGGAAACTGCAATTCGGATGCGCGAGTATAAATTGCACACCAAGGTGATTTTGCCAAGCTCTAAAAATCTATATATCGATATGTCGCTGTTGCAGGACGTAGGCCTCGCTCCCTGGTTGTTTAATTTGTATATCGATCCCAAAGAGCAAACGACCGTCGGGCATCGAAGAAATGCGTGGCTCGCGACGATTGGCGGGCAACTGAAAGCGCATTTGAAAACGTTTAAAAAATTCCCGGCGAAGAAAATTGGATTGGGACTTTAGGAATGATCGTCAGAGCGATCGATTGGGGAGACAGTTGTTCTCGAATCAGGCGATCAGGTCTTTGATGACGTGCCCGAGGCCGTTCACGAGACTCTGCTCGCGTCCACCGAATCGATAGGTTAATGACTCGTGGTCGAGCCCTAAGAGATGGAGTACCGTTGCATGAAGATCGTGCATGGTCACTTCGTTCTCGACGGGTTTGTATCCGAGTTCGTCCGTTTCGCCATAAGTGATCCCGGGTTTGACTCCTCCGCCCGCCATCCACATAGTAAATCCGTAGGGATTATGGTCCCGCCCATTTTGGTCTTGAGACGTTGGTGTTCTTCCGAACTCGCCTCCCCAAATGACTAGTGTCTCGTCCAACAATCCTCGTTGCTTGAGATCCTGCAGGAGTCCAGCAATAGGTTTGTCTGTTTCCATGCATAGGTTGCGGTGGGCTTTTTCTAATCCACCATGGCTGTCCCAGTTGTTTTTGTAACCACCATGATAGATTTGGATAAACCGAACGCCCTGCTCTGCCATTTTTCTCGCCATCAACAATTGAGTGCCGAAGATTTTTGACTCTTCGACATCAATTCCATAAAGGTTTTTTGTGGCTGCGGTTTCGTTGGAGGTGTCGACAATTTGCGGAGCCGTCATCTGCATTTTAAAAGCAGTTTCAAAACTATTGATACGAGTCAGTAATTCTTGTTGATTGGGGTTTTGGTTGGCATGCCAGTGATTCATTTTCTGCAGCATCGCCAGTTGCTTTTGCTGGCTGCTGGAAGAAATGTTTTTGTCTCGATTGAGATAGAGAATGGGTTGCTCTGAAGCGCGAAAAGGAACGCCTTGGTTTTCTCCGGGGAGGTAGGCTGCGTCCCAGAGGTTCGCTCCACCTTCCGGAGCAGTTCGATGATCGTACATAACGACGAAACTTGGAAGGTCTCGATTTCCAGATCCGAGGCCGTAGCTCGCCCATGATCCGAGGCACGGAGCACCGATCCGAGCAATGCCACAGTTCACCATGTAGCAGGCGGGTACATGGTTATGGGAGTGGCACGAACAGGCGTTAAGAAAAGCGATGTCGTCGACATGTTTGGCAACGTTCGGATAAAGTTCCGATACCGGCAAGCCTGACTCGCCGTGGCGTTGGAACTTGAACGGCGACTTCATGATTGGGCCGGGATGCGGAAATAAGGTCTCGATGCTGCCCGGGAACCGTTTGTCATGCCACTTTTCGAGCGCTGGCTTATGAGAGAAAAGGTCTAGTCCTGATGGACCGCCATTCATGAAAAGCCAGATAACAGACTTTGCTTTTCCAACTTTGGGAACAGAGATTGGCGTTGGTGCCCCGAGGGCCTGGCCTGAATTAAGTAGTGAAGATAGGGCCAGCATTCCAAATCCGCCGCCGCTCCTTTTGAGAAATTCGCGTCGCTGAATGGATTTCATTGATTGATTTAAATCACTCATGAGACGATATCACTCTAAAAAGTTGGGGTGGGTTTTGAGTGGGGGTGAATTGGATCGAGTTGATTGCACCGGCAAAAGTTTCGGCGGCGAATCAACCAATTCCCAGGTTGGTCCTCGAAGTTGACCTACCGACCCATCTAGTTCAATCGAATCGAAACCCTGTTTCAGTTGATATAGAAAAATTCATTCGACATAAACAGAACCTGGCAGAGTGACTCTAAATTTTTCTCTTTCCAACGATATTCAGTTTGTGCGGGTTTTTCCGATAGAAACTCCACGAAGTTCGAGATTTCCAAAGATGTTGCCTCGCGACCTAATGTTAGACGTACCAGAAGTTGGACCTGTCTATCCGGTTGAGACTCCGCTTGCAGAATGCGATTTGCAAGGAACCTCGCCTGCCGAGTCACGAAGGGTGAATTGAACAAGGCTAGTGCCTGGGTTGGGAGCGTCGAGGTTTTTCGCTGTTGGCAGGAAAAACTTCCGTCGGTTCCATCAAAAAGCTTGAGCACGGGAACGGGCATGGTTCTTCGAAGAAGGACATAAATTCCTCGTCGCCAAAGTGCCTCACGGTCAATTTCATAGTCGATTGGCCAAGTTTCTTCGGGGCCTTTTTCAGTGTTAAAAACGGCATCGCGTGGGATCGGTGGCATGACTGCAGGGCCATACATCGTTGGATTGAGATTCCCAGCAGCAACCAGCATTGAATCTCGCATCACTTCCGAGGTGATGCGACGTGAATTGAAGCGGGAGAGGTAGATGTTCTCAGGATCTAGTTCCATGTGATCCAGCGTCACTCTTGAATCTTGACGGTAAGTCGCACTATTAATGATCAGTCGGTGAATATGTTTGAGACTCCAGTTGTTTTCAATCAATTCCATCGCGAGCCAGTCGAGCAATTCGGCATGGCTTGGAGTGTCGCCTTCAAGTCCAAAATCTCCAGCAGTAGTAACAAGACCACGTCCAAAATACTGTTGCCAGAGTCGATTAACGATTACTCTCGCCACAATCGATCCAGCCCCATGGGAATAGTCAGTTGTCCAATTTGCTAAGGCAGATCTGGGCAGTGGTTCGGACTCGTTTAACGCCCAATGTTGCCATTGATCCTCTTCCCAATGGTCGACGCCTGGAGTCAGGCAGGCAAGAAAACCTGGCCCAACCAATTCGCCGTTAGTTTTGTTTTTCAAATCGCCATTTTCAAGGATGGCGGTTTTAGAGATTTTGCTGCCGCGTAATGTAAGCCCTTGGGGCGGGCACGCGGGTAGAAGCTTTTTGTAGTAGTGAACCTCTGCTTTTAGCTTCTCATATCGTTCTTTATCTTCGGGAAGCGGAACGAAATCTTCATCGAGGTAAGAATCGTTAAAGTCCAGGCATCGTTTGCAAATCGAAATTAAGCGATCCTGTTCGAGGTCGTCTGGATTGACTGGTTTTCTGAGAATATCTTTTTCTTCCTCGGTGAAATCTTCGAGATCAGCAATGCTGTCCTCTTTCAAACGTCGATACTGCATCTCATCCAGTTCATCCTGGCGAATTTTTACGGGATCGTAGTACTTCCGATAGCTTTTGCCGCTTTCGGAATCGAGGTAGGCGTGCGTTCGTTTTGTTTCCGAAAAGATAGCAACCATCCGATAGTATTCCTCGGTTGAAACCTCATCGTAGAAATGGTCGTGGCAGCGGGCACAGCCAACGCTCATTCCAAGAATGGCGGAACTGTAAGTGGAGACTTGCTTATCTAGTTCATCCATCCGCTCGGATTCTTGCGGTCGAAACGTGTTGTAAGGGGCGGTGGTCATAAACCCGGTGGCGGCCACAGCCATAGGATTGTTCGGTGCGAGTTCATCACCCGCGACTTGCCAACGCGTAAATTCATCGAACGGAAGGTCATTATTCATCGCCCAGATCACGAAGTCTCGATACGTGTACGATTTTTCTCGTATTTCGTCTTCTTCGTAGCCGTTACTGTCAGCATAGCCGGCGACGTCCAACCACATACGGGCCCAGTGTTCTCCAAATCCATCGTTATCGAGAAGCTGGTTGACGTAAACGCCGTAGGTCATTGTGGACTGGGGATTTTGATCTTCTGACCAATAGTTTGAACGAACTTCCGTTAGGGGAAGTCCGGTAAGATCGTAAGATAACCGTCTCGCCAGTCTTGCCTGCGATGCAGGTGGACTGGGTGACAGTCCGGCCTTGAGCATTTTGTCAAGGACGAATTGGTCGATTGGATTCTTGCACCACTCTTTAAATTCAGTTGCGACTTTAGGAGCAATCGGGCGTCTCACACGTTTTAAAGACCAATGAAGAGAATCCTCTTCAGAGGCAACAGTTTCGGACTTCTCGGTCGCCTCCGGGTAAAGGCGTTTGCCCTGACTCTCGAAACTAGCGAAGTTGCTTGCGAGGTTCGCTGTTTGGTATTTGACGAACGAATGGGGTGAGACCGATTCGGGGTTCGCTTCTTTTAAATTGGCAATGTAGCTGAGCGTCGAGCTTTCGATCTGCTTAGTCCATTTTTGTCTTTCTCGCGCGGTGACTCGATCTTCGCGTGAAAGGGTGCTGAGAAGCTTCAAAACTCTTTCGGTTTTTTCTTCGGTCGCCTTGACGATCTCGCGTTGGATTAATTCACCATGTTTAGTTTCTGCAACGTCCTCGCAATGCTGAGAAAAGCCATTTTCAAACCATTGGATGAAAATGAAAAGGCCGATCGCCTGAGCCGCGCATCCCAGAACAACTAAGCGTAAAGCTCGGTATTTACTGTGCTTTTTTGTTTTTTTTGATTTGTGAGCGGTCATGTTATCGCTGCAAGATTGACGCAAAAAAGTTTTCTATAGAACCGTAGCTTTAAAAAACGCACTAAGAACCAAAAGCGGTAATCTTTTTTATTGAAATTTTAATTCTTTTTTGCCCCACTCGACCAAACTCAACCTATCTTTCACAAAGAGCAGCACCCTCATCTGAGGCAGCGCTGCCATAGTATCAATTTTTTCGCTTTTAATTCCCCACTCGCCAATCATCCTCCTACCTGTTGAAATCGAATGAACAAATCTCCCGCCAAACCTGCGAAAGCAAGGTATCGACGTGCACGACTCGGCGCTGCAGCGATCGAGTTCGCTTGTGTGCTTCCCTTTCTCGTGCTGTTTTTAATGGGCTCGGTTGAAGTCGGCCGGGGCGTTATGGTTAAGCATGTTCTCGAGGAAGCGGCCAGGGCGGGTTGCCGAGTCGCCGTTTTTGAAAGCAGCAGTGCGGCTGATGTGCAATCAATCGTCGGGACCGCTATGGATGCTGCCAATCTGAGCAGTGCTAATTACACCGTCACAATTGATCCCCCAAATCCTCAGGGTCTGCAGGCATTTCAACCCGTCACTGTTTCGATCGAAATGAACTTCGCAGATGTTTCTTGGATTCCCACGACCTTCCTTAAAGGCAAATCTGTTGGCGGCGTTTGTGTAATGCCTGCCGAGGGTGATGGCGTTTCTGACCCAACGAAGAAGGCGCCGAGCGGCAAGAAAAATGACGGTGGCGACAAGGACGACAAGGACGACAAGAAAAACAAGAAAAACAAGAAGGACGATAAGGACGATAAGGACGATAAGAAGGACGACAAAGACGATAAAGGAAAGAGCAAGAAGGGGAAGAAGGACGACAAAGACGACAAAGACGGTAAGGACGACAAAGGCAAAAGTAAGAAAGGGAAAAAGTAGTAGTGAGAGTTTAGCTCTTGAGTACTAATAGTCACTGCTTAACTTTAACTGATGCTTTCAAGGAACTGATACGGTGAAAACCATTCCAACAAACTTTAAAAACCAGATGAGAGTAAAACGTCGCGGGTCTGTCGTCGTAACGATGCCTGTGATACTCGGTGGATTGATATTTGTGGCCGCCATCATGGTTGATATTGGCTCTTTTTATGTCAACAAATCTCAGATGCAGAACGCCGCGGATGCTGCCGCCATTGCTGCAGCGATGAAAATTGGTAACGATCGGTCGGCAGCCTCTCTCGAGACCGCGAAAGCCTACGCTTCCGATTTTGCTAACAGGAACCAAGTTGGACGAGGTGATGTTTTAGTCGCTGACGATATCTCTATGGGGATTTGGGATTACTCTGGCGGGGGATTTTCTCCCGGTGCAGATGTTAACAATGCCAATTCATTTCAAATTACAGTTCGAAGAGGTGGAGCGGCATCAGACGGCCTCGGTTCTTACTTCAGCCGATGTTTTGGTCTGAATGATTTCGAAGCCGTTGCTAAATCGACGGTTGTCATGTCGGGTGCTTCAGCAGCCGTTGGGGTACCGTTGGCGTTGCGAGCACCTGGTTTTGGCGCGATCAACCCAATGTTGACACAAACCAATCCAAATTTTGACGGGCCCTGTTGCCCAGATGATAATGTTGAGTTTGCAGTCGGGGATACGGTTGTTTTGATGGCGACCGGGGACACCAAGGTGACCTCCCATTTGGCGTTAAAATTTAGAAATAGAGACAACACGTACAAACTCCTGGATGGGTCGTCGGATGGCATTATTATGCGAGTGGGTGACGAAGTCGCTGTTCATGATATGGGGATAAAGTCTAGAAACTTTCGTTGGAAATTGGAACAGAGAACCCTGTTATCGCCTGACGATCCCAAGCGTTGCATTGTCGTGCCAGTCGTGGAGCTGCTAAGTGACTCAAAAAATGGTGCAGGGAAAATCAATAAGAATGTTCGAATTTGTGATTTTGTCTGCGTTTATGTTTGGAAGAAGATGCAATACCGGGTCACTAATCCGACAAATTCAAAGAAGCAGCTAACGCAGACGGTAATTTTGGGCCAAATCCGAAACCGTCGTGCGGCTACGATTGGTGGCGGTCAGACCCCCAGTGGTGCCGGCGGAAAGTCCGTCACGTCCGCTGCTTTGGTAAACTGACCGAACGTTTAAAAACTGAGACCGCGAAGATTAGATTCGAGTCGTCAGATTCAATTAGGTATTGAGGAGAGCGAAGCACCGCTGATGCGGGATTCGCTTTTTTGTTGCGCGGTCGTTTATCAAAAAAATGAAATTAATCGCGTGGGTTTGAAATCGTAGGTTGCGGATAAATCTCGCAGTGTTTCGGGTTAGTCAGCGATTTACTGTTGAGTAACCGCCTGGCAAACCTGTCCTCTGTTTCTTAGTTGTCCGTCCCGATGCAGTAAAGATGGTCTGCTCCGCGAAGTAAAATTCGGCCACTGGAAAACACGGGGGTCGCTGCGATTTTTTCTCCCATGTCATTTTGCGACACGACTTCCATACCGTTTTCATCAATTTTAATAACAGCCACAACGCCGTCTTCGCGGGCACAGTAAAGCAGGTCTCCAGCAAGAATCGGAGACGAGTAGTATTTGGCTCGTGCCCGTGGAATTGCATCCTGCCAAAAATCCTTTCCCGTTTCTGCGTTCAGGTAATTTAATTGTCCTTTGTCTGAAAGCACGATCATTTTTCCATCGCGGCCAACTGGAGTGGGACAGTCGGCGCCAAGGTCGTTTCGTTCCCAAAGTCGTCTGGTTGAAGTGATATCTCCGCTACCTCCGAGTTTTACACCGGCACAAAATTTTGTTCGGCCATAAGGGACTACCGCGATTCCGTTGGTAACTCCGGGAGAGGCGATTACTCTCCACATGGGATTGTCCTCGGGATTGAATCCTTCACATTTCCAGATGAGTTTGCCATCTTTGGGATGGTGACCAGAGAGGCGATCAGCTCCCCAAATCACGATCGTTTCTTGCCCGTCAATTTCGGTGACGATTGGGGTCGTGTATGACTGGCCTGATTCTTTCTGAACGGGGAAGGTGCGATCGGCCTTCCAATTAACAGAGCCATCCTCAAGGTTGAGCGCGACGATATAAGATTCGCCTTCCTGCATCACGGCAATCACCAGGTTTCCGCCAGCGAGTACGGGAGATGTGCCAAGGTCCCACCACAAGGTGTCCTCGCCAAACTTCTCCTGCAAATTGAGCTTCCAGTTAAGTTTGCCGTCGAGCGTAAGTGACGCAACGGTTCCACTCTTGAAATAAACGTAGAGATTTTTTCCGTCCGTTATGGGTGACGAA
>Ga0214479_100637_pt1 | contig 19266 bp, 25 predicted proteins | sample M1_20Mar14CPVII9_5_FD_165054 | JGI IMG/M metagenome (GOLD analysis project Ga0214479, IMG submission 165054) | Marine eukaryotic communities from Monterey Bay, California, United States - M1_20Mar14CPVII9sort6BwellE14 | ecosystem: Environmental > Aquatic > Marine > Unclassified | place: USA...
AGGGCATAGCTCTCGGATTTCATTGTTGATGTTAAGGATGAGCTAGAAAAGGACGACGATGATTGCACTGGCAACAAACAGGGCCATCTTCTTTTTAAATTTATTAAGGTATATCTCATGTTGATTCGATGAAGAAGCTTATTAATAAACCACATACCATCATCAAAGGCCATCATATCACAAATCGTCCGTTCAATGATCAGAGCCATTGGTATCCTTTTTTATGAGAGTAGGTAGATTTAAGATTTTCACTTTTCACTTTTCAATGTGTATAGGTACGTACAATATGAGTGTCAAGGTAATACCAAATAATCACTTCATACACTAATAGTATACTAATTTAAACAGGTGTTTAACGCTCTTTCGAAAACTGGCCCTCCCAAGTCTATATCATTGATATTAATATTGAATAGCAAGGATTTTACAAAAAGGAACACATCTTATGCACTTTTATACTCATACAAGAACAAAATAATATGAGTACTGAGGATAATGACAATTGCACTGATATATCTAATACATGTGCCAATTGCGGTAAGGAGGGTAGTGATGTCAACAATACATGCAACAAATGTAAACAAGTTAAGTATTGTAATGCATCATGTAAAAAGAAACACAGACACAAACATAAAAAAGAGTGTGAGGAACATGTCAGACTTGCTGCTGAGCGTGCAGCTGAGTTGCATGATGAGTTATTATTCAAAGAACCACCCTCACTACATGAAGATTGCCCGATATGCTTCCAAAGAATGCCAACACTTCACACTGGGTGGAGACACAAATTATGCTGTGGAAAGAAGATATGCAGTGGGTGTATTCGCGCTGTGAAAATGAGGGATAAGAGAGTTGGTCTATGCCCATTTTGTAGAATACCCACACCTACTTCCGATGAGGAAACATTAAAAAGAGCGATTAAACTAGTTGATGCCGGAGATGCTGAGGTAATGTGCAATCTAGGACTATACTATTCTAATGGTCAAGGTAGATATGGTCTTCCACAAGATTATACCAAGGCATTGGCATTATATCATCGGGCAGCAGAACTTGGATATGTCGGGGCATATTGTAATATTGGTACTGCTTATCATTTTGGTAACGGTGTAGAAGTGGACATAAAGAAGGCTAAACATTACTATGAGCTAGCTGCTATGAAGGGACATGTAGAAGCGAGGTTCAATCTAGGTGCTGATGAAGAGAACAAAGGCAATTTCGCTAGAGATTCCAAACATATTGATAGAGCTATCAAACACTACATGATTGCCGTTAAGAGTGGAGACTCTGACTCTTTGAAGAGGATCCAACTATTATTTACGAATGGACATGTAGCAAAAGAAGAATACACAGCAGTATTGCGATTATATCAAGAATACTTAGGTGAGATTAAGAGTGCTCAAAGGGATGAAGCCGCTGCGGCTAACAAAGGGTATCGTTACTATTAAAATAAGGACTATTATAAATAAGACCAAAACAGCACGTAGATATCTTAATATTTAATTTCATATCTCACTGTCTCTCTTCTTTTCAACCCATCCGAGGTACCCCCTTTGCAATAGATAGAGAATGTTTATTACTGCTTTGAAAACTCCGTCTTTGATACATCTACTTCCCCATTCTTCATTTCATATACATAACATACCACTTTATTATTTTGAACGGCCAGTAAAATAAATGATGGATTGACATCTACTGTCGTTGCCGAGTATGCTCCAGTGATTGATCCCTATGAATGAAGAATGTTTATATGAATCGATTAGATTAGATTGAGTATAGAAAAAGTCAAATTGAACAAGTGCATAGAGAAACTATATACTCACAGGGAAAATGTAGTGACCTCCTGGTAAATAGCAAGATATAAGACGTATGAAGTATACAGTAGACATCCATTAGAAATCTAATTGAAAAATGCAAGAACAATATCACATCACTTCAATCATACTTGATATGCACTACTTACCTTCATGTTCAACAACACCTTCTTTCCTTCTATTACCACATACCAATATATCAACATTTAACTTCCTCCGCACCATACCTAATGCATTCAAATCACCCCATGGAACAACCTGATGTCCACCGATTATCCCAATCCGAAATTGACCAAGACGTATCACTTTAGTTTCTGGAAATGATGGTAATGACGAGGAGGTTCTCAAACCTGATTTATCTCCTGTGTTAGATGTGGTATCATATTCTCCCGCAACACAATGGACACAAGTACTACTACCACCAACCAAGTTACGCAACTTGTCATACTCTTCTTTAGTACCAATGTTACCTGTACATATGATATGTTGCATTTTGTTGGGAACTAACATCTTTTGGAATTGTTCTGGTATATTTGTTGATCGGGAGGGCATGTGATAATCTCCTATTAGGAGTACTAGCTCCCCAAAGTTTGCTGACATGATGAGATACTATTATCGAAAATAGATGTGATCGTGAGAAAGATATTGTACGTATATTATAAAGACAATATGTTGCAGATATTTTACTCCTCGATTAAATTATACAGCACGGCTATTGCAAGTATTATATAATGTTTTGAATAATGTAATATGACGGCTCTGTATTGGGCAATGCAAAGGCTGCTAGCTTGCTACTAATCTCAAACTCTTCACTCTGCTCGCTACTAATCTCAAACTCTTCACTCAATCTATGGCGATCGAACGAAGTTACGTTCTATCGCCAAACCAAGAGTTGAGCCAAACTAAAAATGAGGCTCTCGGGTAGAGCGGCAACAGCAGAAGAATCTACACGCCTATTACCAAGGATAAGGAAGTATAGGATATAGAACATGACCACTGATAGCACTACTCTCGAGGGTAACCCGTTCTCGCCGCTGGCAAGTACCACAAAGAGCAACACCTCCAACAATGTCTCAACAATTGCAAAGGACGATAATACCAATCCTTCTCCAAAAGGTAAAGCTGTAGGATTTGCAACTACAACAACTATATCCAATAGTACCGGTAGTACCAAAGAAGAAGAATTACAACCATTAACAAAATCTACATCCAGTACTATATCAGCTGCATCAGATGACCATACAACTGCAACACAAACAGTAAACAACTTAAAACAAGATTTATACAATGTACAAGCTAAGCTCGAGAAGGCACTCCGATTACAATCGAAATCATCCTCCGATATATTACAAAATAATAAACATGCCGGTCATGTCGATGTTGATTTTGTTCGGACTAAGCCTAAATTAGGACAGGGGAAATTGAAATGTAAACCAACGAAGAATGTTAAGACTATACTACACTCGTTCCATGCCGAATTTCCCGAAGGGTGTGTTACGGCATTAATGGGACCATCCGGTGCTGGGAAGGTAAGTGATAAAGAGATTATATTTGGATTAATTAAATTCTTTTGGGGATATTTGTATGTCTTATGTCCAAAATCTCATACATATTTATTCCTTTTAACTTTAGACTACACTATTGGATTTCTTAACTGGTATGTTGGGGGATAGTGTACATGCGTCAGGGCAAGTGGCATTACCAGATGATGATGCATACGTCCCCCAAGATGATCGATTACATGGATTCTTTACATGTCAAATGTATATGGAACATTATGCTAGACTTACGGGTATGAAGCCATTGTTTGATTGTTGTTCATCTAAAAAGAATAGTAGTAGCAGTGAGGATAACGATGGTGATGATGAAGAGTGGGGTGAGAATGGTACACCGCAGGATCCTAATACCAACATTACGAAACAAGATGTTGATAAACTTATAACAAATATACTATCAGAGGTCGGTCTAATTAACCAGCGGAATACAGTTGTTGGTGGTATGTTCAAGCGTGGATTATCAGGTGGACAAAAACGTCGTTTAAGTGTTGCATTGGAGGCATTATCAAGTCCTTTGAACTTGTTTCTTGATGAACCTACGGTATGTCTCTTGTTTGATGTGTGTATATTATTGACCTCCTATTTTCTCGTATTCTCATTTATTACCATATAGTCCGGCCTTGATTCAGAGTCAGCTCTTGCTTTAATGGAGTATTTACACAGCTATGCACGTGGAACGGATCCAACCACTGGAAGGAGGCGTAGAGTGATTGTTACGATTCATCAACCTTCTTCTCAGATTTGGGAGGTTATTGATAATGGTAAGGATGTGTATATCTTATGTCTTTTTGCTGTAAATTATATTTACCCATTGGTCACTCTGTTTTCCTATAGTTGTTCTACTTGCCGAAGGACGTTTGATGTATCAAGGGGCTCGAAAGAATATGAATGACTTCTTCTCGTCGTACGGTCATCCGGTTCCCATGATGTATAACCCAGCCGATCATTTCATCGAAGTATTATTCAAAAATCCCAAGTCAGATGAATCCACGGCTCTTAGTGAAAGTCCAGCCACGGCCAATTCATTTGAGTTGTGGTCTAGATGTTTCAGAGAGTTTAAACACATGGAGATATCTAACTCCACGCGTCAATCTGGCATGTCTACAATGAAAGGTGCTAAATCTACAGTCTTTAGAAGAGATTCAAGCACTGGCAATCTTGAAAAGTTTGCAAACAAGATGGAGTTGTACGCAAACCGCAAGTATAGGAATGCAATTGAACTTTCAAGACGATCGTTCGTCAATCTTATTAAGAATCCAGTAGTTTTGGGGCTTCGAGTGGTCATCTATGCAGGCATGGTAAGACAAGTAGGACATCTTGTGAATAATAAAATGTACTCGTCATCTCACATATCACATACCCCTCTATCTCTTAGTCTCTTGTGGTTGGGGTCCTCTTCTTTAATCTGACTGAAAAACAAACTCCTCATTCAATCATCGTATCAAGGACTGCTTTGCTTTACTTCATCATGGCGTTTTGCAGTAGTATGTCGGTAGCAGTTAGTGAGTATGATCATTTTCATTCATTATGTTAGTCATATGATCCTAATTCTCACGCTTGTTCTCTTTTTTACAGTACCATTTGCAATGCTTGATAAGGCTATTGTAGAGAAAGAAGTTCGGAATCATCTTTATCATCCAGCTTTGTATCACGCTAGTCAAACACTAGCGGGTATTCCAGTTTGTCTTATTCTTTCAGTCCTTGTTACGGTCATTATACTACCGATGACAGGCTTGACAGGAGGAGTTCATTATTGGTTTTTGCTCTTCTTGACATTCCTTTGTGCTGATGCAACATCCATGTTTGTTGCTCATATATCTCCCGAGTTGATTAGTGCAATCTGTATTGCCAGTGGCTTGTTTGGTGTATTTGCAATGTTTATGGGCTTCTTGGTTGCACCATCGCAGTTCCCCAATGGGTTGGAGTGGTTGTATTACATTCCCTTCATGACATATGGGTTTAGAAGCATGATGTATGAAGAGTTTCATAATGTGACATTTGATATGGGGAATAAAGGTGATGAAGCCATGGACACAATCGACAATAAATATGGCGGTATTGATCAGCTAATGAGTAGTGATGCTGCTGACAAAATGCTTGGGAACAACACTGGCATAGCAGATTTTACACCTGACGGTAATGGAATCTTAAGGTTTTTCGAGATGGATAATGTGGATATTAGAAGTGATATGAGAGTCCTAGTCTTTTGGTGGTTGATTATGCACGCCATTTCAATCATATATCTGTGCTGGACTCAGTTTAAGAGTCGAAGGATATTTATATATTCTGATAGCTGATTACTGACATGTGTAGGCTTGATGGAGAAGTGACTGTGATGATGAGATGAAAGATTTGCTGGGAGATGTCGCTGTATTTGTTTCAAGGTTTTGTGTCAATGCTTAGTCCAATAGATATTTGGTGCCAATTCGGTTTAAACTGTACTTAAATGAAATATGTTTGGATCTTAATATGTTTATCCAACTTATGATCATTCAACATTAAAGCCGAGTATTTCTTGTATCAGTAGAGGCAAGATAAGCCAACTAAACAAAGGATTGGTCTTCACAAATAAAGTAGGGAAGAAGTGGAATATAGATGCCCCAATCGATAGCTTGTCTTCGGCTGTTTCAGCCTCGTCATTATAATCAACACGATGCCACATCCAAGGCGGTATCCAAAGAATATCACCTCTTCTTGTTGTGCAGTTGTATACCACAGGTACCTTGCTTAATCGTCCATTCAGCCGACTTGGTTCTATATTAGCATAAAAATATCCTCTATGCTTTGAAACTGTCGGTCTTAGTATTGCACTCCATTTGGTTGGTACTAGTATCCATTGACGAGTACCATGCAACTGAGAAGCAATGTTGCCGATCGGTTCCATATGTAAATCAGTTCGTGGATGTGTCTCTGTCGAGTCAGACTGATGATTGCTTGCTATAAAGATAGGAAAGTAAGACATGGGCAGTAAGATCTTTTCCATCCACTCACCAGTCCACTTCTTTAGGCTATCCTTGATATCCTCTAGGTAGGTGTTCCAATTGAACAACTCAAAAGCTAATGATTGTGGTATGATCTCATCTCTCAGCTCTGGTATCTGCTCAATGATAACTTGGGTACCAATCTTGGCTCTGGGCATCTCCCCTGATTGTATTCCTCGTACAAACTGTGATAATGATGTCTGATTTGTAATATCAGGTACAAGTGCGTTGTATCCAGCTTTGGTTGCATCTGAAAAGTAATTTGGCTTTGGTTGCATCTGAAAAGTAATTTGGTAATAAAACATTCGCGAGCTCCTTGTCATTGAGAATTCCTTTGGGAGTTAGACGTCGTTCACTACTATTCAATGATTCAGATGACCATACATTCCGTAAGATGATAGGATGAGATGACAAATCGAACTCCTCATCATATACTTTTTTGACATACTTGATCATAAGTTGTTGAGTGATGACATCTCTCAACCGACATGAATCTTCTCTATCATAATCTATATTATTGGTGTACTCTTGCAATAGATATGTCTGTACATTTTGACATGGAACTGACATGTTCAGATCAATTTCTGGAACTTGATTCGACTTTGAAGAAGAAGAGGAAGTCAATACACCAGTCTGATTTGCAACATCTTCCCAAACTTCATGTACATATAATAATTCTATATAATCTAACATATCATTCATTCTTGTTATAATACTAGCAAGTATAATACCTGACTGATATCGTCGTTCTATGAACATCAATGGTGATAAAATCATTGTACGTATAAATGTTGATAATATGAAAGATGTAGTTGCAATTGATACTTGAAAATGAAGATAGAATTGTTCATATCTATTAAGATCACAAGTATCGGTGCTATTATCGATTAATGATGAAGATGGATATATCAAATTATGCCCAAAGAGTAGAGTTGACATTGATATAAAGATTATTGGAAGTGATAAAGCTCTCATCATTACAAGGGACCTATATCAAACACATTGTAGGTATTCCGACCCTACAAGCTTTTTGTCAGGAAAAGATACGGTATCCTTTAGACTACATACTGCTACATAGTTGTTTTCATAATCATCTCGTATACAATGATCAGCATTAATATTATCGGAGTTATACTCCTACTAATCTTGATCTCAATTAGAAGTTCATATGCATATCGTCAAGGTGATGCCGTCGGAATCTTACTTAAAACACATACAGCATCTAAAGGCTCATCAACATTAGAAGCATATAGACATCATTTACCTCGATTTGGTGTATCAACAAAGACAAGATTTGATATATCTACATTACTCAACGATGATGATATAAGATTAGCAGAGGATAACAAACCATCACGTCAGAATAATAGGAGAACAAGTGAAATAGCAGAACACCTCCGACTATCCATTGCCTTTGATGAGGGCTTCCATAATATACCATGGCTAGATGTTTACAATCCAAAGCAGTATAATGAAAAGATGTTACAAAGTTTAATCATAACAATAGTATATTCAGGAAGTGATGGCAATATACATGCAGTACATCGTGAAACGAAGTATCAATCTCCAATTACAAACAAGAAGAGCTTTACAGTAGAATATATTTGGATAGAGGAGGCGGATGTAGACGTACAATTGGGATTATTGGTAATGTTTGGAATAGTATTTATTGTGTCAATAATGATTATTGTAAGTTCGTGTACAACTACAGAGTATGGTATGAATGGGAAGATTAATAAGAGATATGTAGAAATGCATAGCTCATTAGGTGGAGGTGATTTTGCTAAGAGTTTATAGGTTGTAGTGTTACGATGTTGCAACTATCTTTAAAGGCTTTACATATCATTATCCATATACTTTACAGAACCATATTACAATACTGACACCCTGGAGACTTGTCTCAATGTCCGCGAGAGCTCCAGTAAGCATCGTTTTGGGGTTCATTTGATGCATGGTTATCATCGTACGCATCATTGTTAGGGTTCATCTGATTCGAATGGTTATCAAGATCAGCTTGATCGTAATCATCATTATCACGAGAGTCCCAATATGCATCGTGTTGTTAGGATTCATTTGATTTGCATAGGTTGTCGAGATCAGCTTGACTGGCCTACAAGTTGGAGATGGCAAGTTGGAGATTGAACCCTTTTAATGGTTGAGTTGGAATAAACCCAATGATACTAGACATTGATATAACGAGAAACAGAAGGCTAAGACGCATGTGGTTGAGTTGTCCATTGGATATCTCTACTTGAGGGGTGAAAGAGGGTGAACTTCACCTGAAATTTTCAGTGATGAGCGTCTGTCTGCCCATCTTAGATCTACTCTCATTTGGTGAGGAAGTTGATAGAAAGATATCATGAAGTCCTTCTACCGATTACTTGTACTCGTTATTGTGTCGGAATTATTGCAGCATCCAGTAGTTGTTGCCGATGCTGATGTAGAGGTGGAATATCAAGAGCCGGAAATAGATGAGGTTCAAGTTCAAGTGTCAACAGAATGTGCTGTGGTCCTCGTTACTGGAGGTTTGATAGTAGGAGGAGTGGCCATAGCTGCTGCTGAAACACTTGCAGGCATGCTTCTCAATGTGATTGGGTTTGCTTCAATTGGAGTAGAAGCCGGATCCACGGCGGCTTGGTGGCAATCCACTTTTCCTCTTGTTAGGGCTGGATCTACATTACATTTGCAAAGCTTCAGTCCATCACAATGTCAGAAACTGGTTTCGGAGTTGTACCAGTGGGTGCAGCTGTAGGAGGGGCGGTAGCATGATCTTTGCAGTGGTGTTGACAGTATCGATTCAAAAAGTTGGGAGGGAAAAGCTCTATCTACATTAACATTATTAGTGAGTAATGCCGAAGACGAAGTTAAAAAGGGTAAAGAAGAGGCCAAGAAGTTGTTACTATCAGTTAATGAGAAATATGATCTTGTGAAAAAGAAGGCTGTGCAAGGTGGACATTTGGTGGCAAAGGAGGTTGGTCAAGGTGGGCAGTGGGCAATGGAAAAGGGAGGTGTAGCTGTGGATAAAGTCAAAGATAGCAAATGGGCACATCACCTTTGGTATAAGAATGTAAAAGAAGGTGGACAAATGTAGACAATCTAGTATGTTTTGGTTGTGTGAATGGGTGCTGCTGCAACGATCTTGGAGCCTGCGAGGATATCCCTGTAGCAAATATATTGTGGCCCATGCGAGACTCTTTCTGTATAACTAATAGTCAAGTCTGTGTAATTTAGATGGGTAAGCTTTATATTTACTTTGTTCAGACACTGCTCTGCCCAACTTTTGTACATAAAATGTTCCATATTTGCATCCTTAAGCCCCAGCTACCGCCCGTTTTAAGATATCTCTGTAGCAATCTTATCTAAAAACTCCTTTCTCTCTTCCTCACCCAGCAGCTTGTACATATACAGTAGCTTACTAACACTCACGGTGGTAATCTTGACGAACGTATTATAATGTACCCAAGTAGCCAAAGCCATTATCAATTGACAATCAAATCGATCCATTAATCCACCATGTCCTGGAATGATTGAATCAAAATCTTTTATACCATAGGCACGCTTGATACCACTTGCTAGGAATCCACCAAACGGTGCAACAAGTGAAGCGAATAGACTTAGTGAGATGGCATGAAGCTGTATCGGTACGATGCTTAATGCCATTTCCCAATGATGATGACTTTGATCTTTGGCGCCAGATATACAGGCTGTCAATTTGTCCATATTGCCACCGACACTGCATATCTCAACAACGTTAGGACCTAATTGACGTATTAAAGCTTGTGGAAACAACTCAAAGAACTGTGATGGAAAGTAGGTCGTTGCCTCGTTGAATATGTTTTCAACCTCGCCTGTTGTTGAGTTCAAAGAGGAGTGCATGCAGTATGAGACAAAGGGAGATTGAATGAACAAACATATGACCCAACAAACACAACAGAATACTCACATTCCAATTTGTCAGGCAGCAATGAAACCTGATTAGTAGGACAAGTCATCCAAGTCCATTTACTTAAAAATCGTGAAAGATACCAACCAACAATCACAGTAAAGAATCCACCACCAATAAACCCCTCCCAAGTCTTATTAGGACTTAGTTTCACAAAGCTACGATGTATAAATTTACGTCCACACATCATCCCACTAACATATGCCATAATATCATTCGTTATTACTAATAAGATTGGTAATGTAAACCATATTAATCCGTTGTAGATGTTATGCATTATGTATTTTAACTGTCCAACTGTCAGACATAATACAACGATTGTCCAACATAATTGATTTAATTGAAATTTGATATGTCCAGTTTGCATTGTAGCGATTGTTAATACAAATGTCCCAGTATATAAACTAAAACTAATGATTGGTGATAACTTAACATACTCCAAATACCTTGGAGTATGCAACATGTAATTACTCTTAATCAACATTTCAATAATAAACTCTAAATATGTATATACAATACTAGTAAAGAACCAACACCACTGAGTAGTACGGAACAATGGTATAGTCGAATCAATCCGATTAAAGTATATATTATACCGTACCGTTACCAATTCTCTAAATAATAATATTTCTAATATAAATACTAATGCACAAACATAGACATGTCCAGAGAGGAGTATTAATATGAAAGTTGATATCATTATTAATCCGGAGAAGATACGTGTTAAGATTTTGGTGGATTTGGTTTCATCTTTTGTTATTTGTGATGCTGTCCTTGTTGTTGTTGTTGTTGTTGTTGCTTGGGGTTGTGTCGTGTTATTATTGGGGGGTATCTCATCGACGGATGAATCTCTTTGCAAAAATGACATACTTGTAGAATCATCAGATAATACTGATGTTATTTGTGTGCTATACAAGTATGTTTGTTGCAATGAGACCGATGAGTTGTAAGAGGTACAATATGAACATATTATGTATTCGTTGAGCAAAAGATAAATTTTCTCAGTATTATACATATAGTTAACGTACCCGCCGCCGCCTCCTCCACCGGCGGAATCGTCCGCAGACGAATCAGCTTGTCTACGTCTGCGTAGTGTTGACATACGAGACTCTAATGTGTTATTCCTATTGCGTCGTCTTCCGCTACCTATGTAACAGTACAACAATACAATAATTAAAAATTACCTTAATAGCTTAATAGGGAGTCCAAGTAAATCCCATTTATCTCACTCTCTGCCATAACAACCGACACAAAAACGAAGTGGTGCAGTGGCTATCAGCATTCTAACAAAACAACAATGGTAAGTATTATATAATAGGGCAGAAGAATGTGTAATTGATTTGGTATTGTTGGATTTGGGTGGCGGCATGCATCAAAAGTCTAGGGATTAATTTTTGCACATATCATATGCACCACAATCTTTACTCAAACAACAACTCAAACTTGTCTCTATTTATCCTACCATTATAATATACACACAGGCAAACGCACAGGGGTATGATCCTAAAAGATCTCGTGTCAATGATGACACAATGATGGATTTCATCCGTGAGTATATTCTATATATTATATTGTAACACAACTTCACATTAAATTCGAGTTCTCAACTAACAATTTGTGTACCAATTAATTAATATACACAGGTGGTACTGTCACGGGAGATATTACAGACGTACCAGGTATTGGACCAGCGGCCGGTAAGAAGTTGGCTACTGGTGATGGTGATGAGAAAGTTACTAATACGTATCAATTAATTGGAAAGGTGAGTATTGAAATTTTGTTAAAATGTTTATGGTGCATGTGATTGTGTAGATTGGCTTGGTATATTGTTCTTATATTATTTATACTCTATTTTTGGATAATAACAACATATACATCACACAATATCAAAAGTTTCTTATGCTAAAAGGTCCAGACTCAGACGATAACAAAGTTGAATCAATGGAACATTGTGAAAAGTTTTGGTTTTGGTTACAAGACAAAGGAATTTCAGCACATCGATCGGCAATTGTTAAAGCTATTGCATTAAAGGTTAATGGATTATTACCCGGTGTTTATGATCCTGATTTGTATGATGACGATGATAGTGATGATGAGTAAACATTGTGTTCTGTTGTGTATTGGGTAGAAAAGAGAGTGTATTGGACGAGATGAGTATTGAGAAGAAAGAAATGGAACTGTTTTTGTCTAGGGGTGTTTGGCCTGTGAAGTCTATTCTACACACAATTATTCAATTAAATCATAGAACCGCATTATATTGAATGCCTAAGTCTCAATATCCTACAGATTACTTTCTATTTTAGACAGAGATCTAGCTAATCAAACGGCACCCATTAATATCACTTCTTAACCCCATTAGCACCACCATTTTGATAATGTTTGTTGTCAAACCATTCACGCTCAGCCTTCTTCTTCTTATCAATCTTGGCCTTGAAGTGATCTTGTTTCTTTTGGATACGTGATAGGATATTGTCCAATTTGAAATCATTTGGGCTTTGGATTGTTGCGAACAAACCCATTTCCTTTGGAAACCTGTATCTGTCCTCAGACTCTTCTCCATCTGAATAACCGTCACTCTCGGTACCATGAACAACCTCAGTAATCTTAAGTGATGCAATCATATCCGGACTAATATCTAATGGTGCATCAATGAGAACATCATCCATATATTTGCAACCGAGTACACTTAATACACGTTCATGCAAGTTCATGAGTGGTAAGTTACCACCCCGACGTTTGTTAACTACCGAGTCTCCATGGATTCCAACAATTAGATAATCGCCTCTCTGTTTTTGATTGCAGATCAAGGGCAAGATTATGTGTATGAGTAAAAGAAGGAGTGTTCAAAAAGCAATATAAACATGCACTTCAATAATACTCACCTTTTTGGCCTCCTTCAAGAAATCAACATGTCCACAATGGAACATATCCCAAGCACCATCAACATAAATTACTCTCATCCCATCCTCGGGATGTTTCACACCGGCACTAAACAACCGTAGCATCATACTTGTTGTTAAAAACTTGGAATGATGACCAAGTGGCACTCCCAATGAAGCATGCGAATCGACAGTTAAATTTGCCGCTGTCATTACTGATATATCATCACCATCACCAGTATTCTCTTCATTGTGTATTTCATTATCCGAATCGGAATCATTTGGATTCGTAGTACCACCAGAAGTACTTTTACTCTTACGTAAATGATGTTCCTTTGTCATTAATAACATTCTACCAACAATATCAGTTGTGCTAACTCCCTCGGTACGTGGGATACTTCTATACCGTCCTCTTCGTTTAGCAGAGGCATAGACATCTTTTCCGTCCACAATACATGGATCATCACCATGTACTACATAATCAACATCATATGTCGTGAATATATAATCTAAATATTCCGATGTCATAATATATGGACAATTCGGTACAACGTCATTCACAAATTTACATCCCTCGACCATTGTTAGTCGTTCTTTGTCATTCATTAATGGAGGACCTTTACATTTAGTTATTGATTCGTCAGAGTTAACACCAACGATTAGATATGTACCGAGTGATTTACCTAATCGGAAGGCATTCATATGTCCATAGTGCATAACGTCGAAGGCACCATCCATGAATATACGTATCTCACGTTTCTCAGAAGATTGTCGTCGATTGGGTGTTGTGGCGATTATATCCTCACGTTTGGCTATTAGTAGTTTCTCTTCTAGTACATGTACCTATTATATGAAATAGTATATGTATATATTTGTGATGAGTATTTGCATATATTAGTGGAAAATTTAATATGGGGGCAATAGACATACAAACAAACTACAAACATACCTGACGTTGTGCAGCAACCAACTCTTCAGCTAACACCTTCCTCTTCCTTCTATGTCGTTTACCAAATAATATATAATATCCCAATAATGTAACTAAAACAGCAGTTGAACTTAATACAAATTCTTCTGGTGTTACCGCTGATCGCATGGGTATACCCAAGAATGTAGCCACTATATTAATTTTAGTAACAGAGTATGTAACAAAGGGTGTTGTGGTTAATGTTTGAAGGAGATATTCACGTATTGATACTACCCCGAGTGATATTGGTGTTGTTGTAGATGATGATGTGGTGCATTCACCGCTACTGCTAGCAGCGGCATTGCAATCCGCTTCGGCCATACTAATTGTTTTTATGATACACCTATTGCCGACACCAATAGAGGAGGGCAATGCAGCAATATTATGATATCTCCAGCTGAACTAATGTGCCGTTGCCAATATTATAAGCAAAGTATCACCACATACATGCACAAGCTATGTAGTAGAAAGATATCGTATGGTATCTTTTTATGAGAGGCTAGGATATAATGAAAAATGAGTGGACCGCCGTGATTGATTGATATGATATAAGAGGTATTGCAAAAGGAATAGTTCGCTGTTAGGATAATCAAAGAAGAAGGTTTATACTGTACATTGGTCGCCTTACTGATAGCGGCGGCGTAGTGTTGATTTGAGTAAAAAGATACATTCACCTCAAAACATCAACAATGTCTAAACAAGCAGAAAGTACCCATCATCAACAACAATGCAAAGTAGTACATCCCACATCCTACCTAATCATAACTAATATATCCAAACGTCAGAATATCAAGAATCTACTACAACTTGCAGTTGCATATGGTATCACTACAATATTTGTTGTAGGTCAGCGTGCCTTTAACTTTGATCTCATTGATTCAATAGATGAAGAAGAAGATGGAATAATAACAAAAACAACTACAGATATACCACCAACAATACAAGATCATATACGAAATGAAAAATTAAAGATAATAAAATTTGACAAGTTAGAAGAATGTATAGCACACATCAAAAGTATTCAAACATCACCAACACCAATACAAGTATTAGGCGTTGAAATTGATAAATCATCCATCAATTTAGAAACAGAACCATTCATTGGATCAACTGCATTCATGATGGGGAATGAAGGGTCAGGTATGACGACGAAACAAATGTCAGTTTGTGATGGGTTTATACGTATTTCACAATATGGTGGAGGCACGGCATCTTTGAATGTTAGTGTTGCAGCTGGTTTAGTATTACATCGTTTTTATCATTGGAGTAGACGACAAGAGTAATGATGATTATGATATGTGACTATAAAATGATTGAAGTATTGAATGATTGTGGGAAGTAGGGTAGTTTCTCCAAATTGGGAGGAGAGGAGCTGATCTTTGGTGATTTGCTAGTAAGCAGAGGGTCATAAAAACCTAGACTGAGAAGAAAAGTATCCAATATTACTTCTTCTCGGAGGACACTGCATAATGAATTGTCTACTGAACCCTATAATGAATGGAGATATGAAGACAACTACCAATCAAGCCAAGCTCGCTAAAGAATCAAGAGTATTTAGAAGGAGGATTCATCAGCCAAGTACGATTATTAGGCCTACGATACGGAGATATGAGACAAATTATTGGTCAAAAGTATCTTCAAAGTATCTTCATTTCTTCAATTTCAACAATGATGGTGATTTGTTCTCCTATGCTGGCGCCTCTCATTATCTCGAAGTGCTGCACTATTTCTTTGATTATTAGCATATCATTACATCGTCCTTCCTCTCCCTCAATATTTCAATAAAATATCATGCAACTTCTCACCCTTTCACTCCTTCTTTCAACAACTTTGGCGACAGTCAATGCCTTTTCTCCTCCATCAATACGAGCTACCAAAACAAACTCGATGGAGTTAAATGCAATCGATACATCACTCATTGACGTATATGATATGACTGTCAGCCGTACTGCCTTCTTCTTGTGCTTGTTTGGTGCTACCGGTAGCGCTGCAATGGGGAGAGTTGTAATTCCAAAAACATGGGCTAGTTATTGGGATACTCAAAGTTTAATTGGATCAGGCACACCTCTAGGTGGAAGAGTAAGTATATTTGTTTAAATACATTCTTTATTTACATATAATATATCATAAAATATATCTCTAACACATATTATACACTTTTGCCATGTACAACGAGTAGGAGATGAATTTACTAGGATACCCAGAAGCGATTTATGAGAATGATGTAAAGAAGATCATTAGCAACAATATGACGATTCCCGAGATTATTGAATCATTTCCAATTGAAAATCAAATCCCAGGTAAGTCTAGAATAGAAGAGCTGTTTTCTATTGGCATTAGACTTCTTGGTGTATCGTTCTTCTTACAATGCAAATTGTTTTATTCTTCATCACAGGGTATCTTAGGTATGAAAGTCTAGCCCAAGCAAACCCCGACGTACAACCTATGGCTGTTAGAGCAGTATTCGACGGCATGGCTTTGGGTATTACCAAGAATCAGGTGCATCCTAGAGTGGCCGCTGAAAGACTAGCTGCTTACAAAGATGTGAGTCAATTGGAGGCAGATCTCAAAAAGAATAAGACACTTGGTATAACTGCATTGGTAATTCTCCTCGGCTTGATCGGAGCTGCCGACTACTTTACATTGTATCACTTCTATCACGGATGGTTCCCTACATGGCCTGGTTTCTCTCACCTTCCAGGATCTCTAATTGCTGGTGATACTGGCATCTTTGCCATACCAGACTTTTGGGTAGATGAGATTCCAGAACAGGTGCAAGCAAGTGGAGCCTTTCCTATGTAAAAGTATTGATATACTTTTGTTTTCATGCACAGTATGTAGTTCATAAGTAATAAGAAGAGTTGTCGTAAACGATTGCCTTTGTTTCATAATACACTAGCAGTTCTAGATATGATAGAGTCTATCGCATATGTAAATTATAGAAGGTTCTATACGAATACATGAACCAAGTATACTTGATATACTTTCCTTTTGATGCACAGTATGGATGTAGTTCATAAGTAATAAGAGGAGTTGTTGCAAAGAGTTGCCTTTGTGTTTATAATACAGTAGCATATGTTCTATGATCAGACGAGGAGAGTTGGAATAGATATGTTTGATGGAATGTTCATTCTGCTACAATATATCATGGTTCATAGTTAGGAGTATACGAGTATCTACTATAAATGAATCAAGTATATATTTAGGTTACAAAGTTCTAACATACATGATCATTACTCAATACAATCAATACTTAAAGACTGTAGAGCTTCCCATTAAAGCCCGGACAAAGATACCCGAGCTCACCTCACAGCAACAACCTCAGAAGGAAGATGCTTAGTTGTGGGTGATGGGGTAGAAGAAGTGGTGGTCACAAGAGTCAAGCATAGAATGCATCATGCAACCAGTAACTCCAAGCATGGCACCACGTCCGTTCTGGATCTCGACGTTGAGGGCTCTGTCACGAGCGTCTACGTCCTCAATCTGACCGGGGTAACCACCTGGGATGAAAGGAGGAGATCCATCGTATCCAGCAGGCAAGTTCTGTGGACCACCAGTGTATTGTCCAGCGGGCATGGCAACAGTCTCGGCAAGTCCTCCGAACAAGAGGATTTGGGCAAGTCCGAAGGCAGGGACGTGAGATAAGGCGGCGAAACCCATACCATCATCAAGAACGGAGCTGAATGGAACATCTCCGGCAAGGTCAAGTGATCCAGGGAAGGTAATTCCAAGTTCCTGAACCATCATACCGATGAAGGCAGCCATGGCAATACGGCCGTGCTTGATCTCAACAGCACGACGACGGGCGAAACCATCAGTATCTTCCATAAGTCCAAGAGGATCAAATAGATCCAATGGACCAGGGTCGACACCAAGACCATCAGGGGAACGGGCTGCAAATAAAGTGAGAGAGATATCGAGAGACATATTGATTGAGAGTCGATGATACTTTTTTGTGCATATCATAATATTATCATTGCATTGCAATAACAAACACTTACCATCACCGTTAAGAGCGGTGGTGGCCTTTCCAACCTGGGCAGGGGCAAAAGCAGCGGCAGAGCCGGCAAGGAGAGTAGCGATAACAAGCTTCATGATTGTAGAGGGATAGTTGGTTTGGTAGATACACAAGATGTGAATTTATGAGCATCGATGATCGGATCTTTGGATTGATTTGCAATCATGATCAAAGATGCAATCTTCAAGTTCAAGATGATCAGATGGTAGATAAAGAAAAAGAAGCACACGTCGTATGATGCCGTAGGGAATTCAAGTACACAACATAGTAGATGTGCATAAGATGGGCGCTAATATATTGTCTCCTCGATGCTTCAATTTGACCTCCCAAAATTCAAGAAAAAAGATTTTTTCAATGCTGTAGTCACGGGCCCAGCACTATCCTTATCTCTTGGTCGCACGCCTTTAAGTAGTGTCGTTATATGCACGTTATCTAGCAGACTACCGTCTAGGTTTGGATATGACGCCACAGACTCGTAGTATAATAGAATCAAGAGCTAGACCTAGAAATAGATCCAATTAGAATGTTGTCTTAAGAATGGTTGGGTCCTGCATACTAGGCCAAGGAGAGGGAGCGAAGCACCACCTCAATAGAAAAGACTGAATATTGAGTATAGGACGAGTATCATATTAGATCTATCACGTCAAGAGTAGATACAATAAACTAGCTAGTACTTATATATAGAACTCTTAAAGTCGAAGATTAATGATGATGTTATTAACAATTAAGTATGAACACTGTCCATCACATCCTCTGATACAAGAGTACTCTTAATATCTATCATATCAAGAAGAAGAAAGAGACTTGATTAGTTGTAGCAGTACAGCTCAAACATATTTATAGCTGTCCGATGATTGGAAGATCAGTTCCTAATTGTTCGTGTACCATAAGACCTGGAGTAGATTTAAGTAGAGAGAAGAGGTGGGATGGGTTAGACATACAACTACTAAGGAGGAGAGGGGGGATGGAAAGGAAAGATCACGACACTTACCAAGGATTCCCATCATGGCGGCACGGCCATTGTTTAACTCAATAGCACGCTTGGAAAGCTTGGTCTCTTCATCGAAGGTGTCCCATCCGAAGTCAAGGGAACCGTTACGGAAATCACCTGGGAAGT
>Ga0214479_100639_pt1 | contig 19233 bp, 10 predicted proteins | sample M1_20Mar14CPVII9_5_FD_165054 | JGI IMG/M metagenome (GOLD analysis project Ga0214479, IMG submission 165054) | Marine eukaryotic communities from Monterey Bay, California, United States - M1_20Mar14CPVII9sort6BwellE14 | ecosystem: Environmental > Aquatic > Marine > Unclassified | place: USA...
TATTGTAGAATATGTTTACATATATCTTTTTCTTGATATATAGTACCATATTCGCCAACAATTAACGTCGTCAAGCTCGTCAAAGCCGAGCAAAGAGCCGAGAGAGAGCTCACCTTTTTCTGTGCATGAGATTTGTTCTAAGATGTTCTTTTAACGTGAATTTGCACGTAAAATGATTGAGTATATTTGTCACACCAGCGAAATCTACATAGGAATCGACCAATTTGTGTAGACGAATTGTACACTCGTCACTTTACGTTCATTTTTGCGTGAGGCCACCATAGAAACCCCGCTTTGCGCACGTAAAAAGGCGAGTAACGTATGCACCTCTTGATTAGGCTGCTCTCACAGGCTGGTCAATGGTATTGTCTTCCTCGCTATTGCAACCTAATACCTTAGAATATGTGAATATAGTACTTGAGTTGATAGAGGAGGAAGAAGGGTGTAGGTTGACTGCTGCTTCGATCGGCCTCTAGAGAGAAAGAGCTTTCAAATAATAGACATGCAAGATCACATATATGAGTTCACAGTTGACTGCCATTGTTCACAGTTATGTTAAGTCCATCACCATATTAATATCATTATAACTCTTATTTCTATACCAACATCATTGTAACTATATACATATACCATAACATACTATCAAAAACACATGAACATGAATCAACTACAACATAATGATATGAACAGGCAATACATCACTACCCCAACTTCATTGGATGTTATCAGTGGACGAGGATCGGGTATACAAAATCATATTGGGAATGTAAAGTTTCGAGAATTAGTATCATCAAGAAAGAAAGAGTATGCGGACGCTGAAAAGTTTAAAAAGTTATGTATATCGAAAGAAATTGTTGCTCAAATTCGTGCCAATGGAGGGAGATTCCTCAAGGAGTCTGATGACACGACCTTGACAACTCAATTCTATGTTGACATTGGTGATAAAAAGGCATGGGCAAAGACATCCCAAACTTTACGTGATCAACCTAAAACTGATACTAAACCTTTGCAGATGTTACACGATGATAGTACCAAGAAACCATTTCAAAGAGTTGATTGTGACGATCTTGTTAATATAGTTACGAGAAAGAGGAAGGAACTTGATAATACTACTGCATCTGTTACTGTTAAAAAGAAGAAGTCCAGCAGCATACCCCTTCTATATGCATTGGATAGCAATGCCAGTGATGATGATGATGGTAATAACAACGATAACATTAGTCTAGATGACTCGCCTCAACTAATTCATGATATGGATACAAGAAATAAAGAAGAAGAAGTAGTATCTCCCCAACAACATGATATCCGCCCAATATTCTATCAACTCTATGAGAAGGTTCTCTACAAACTGGCCAGTGCTGTGCAAGGAAAAGAATCAGAAGAAGTAGTTGACTTCTATACACATTTGCAAAAGTGGTTTGACACAACGTCAGAGTTGGAAGGCTTCGATGCATCAGTTGTCGACTGTACGCATATTCAACAGCAATTAGACTACTTTGATGCCATTACAGCTAAATTAGCCAATGCCAAGCAGATGGAAGATGATGCTAGGTTGAGAATGTATACTTCTGAGCTCAAAACGATGATTATGAATTGCAAACGAAGTATCCGCATTCCCACTCGGGTTGTCATCAAACTCGAAGAGGATCAATATGGTATGACTCTTTAGGCACTTTGTGAAATATGTAACTTAGGAAACAACAATCTGGTAGTAGAACATAGTCTAACTCATCTGTATAAAGTTGTGAGAAATATGAGAGTTATTAAGGTTACTCTCTGATTACTCCTATTTGCCAGGTCTATAGCCGCCTAGATCCTCTTCATGTAGACTAGTACAACTTTTTTAAGAAAGGCTTTTTCAACAATCTGGAACATGTTGGACACCGGGTAGGGTCTTCGATACGAACATGATAACAATTAAAGCAGATTCTATGTCCACAGCTAAGTACATATCTCTCTTCCAATGATAAGCAATATGGACATTCAACTTCTTTCCGAAGGTCATCGTTCTCCTGTTGCAATTCGGTAACCTTCTCTTCTAGCTTCTTCATCTTCTTCTTCATTGTATTCGGAGAGATATCAGAAGTAGATCTATGCCGTTTACTATTCTCTGATTTAGAAGGTGGCCAGTTTTCAATATCATCAGAGTTTATGCCATGTCGAGGACTCAATGAAACTCGGGCGTGGACGGCTATTTCACTTGCTTTGGCTGAATTATCAAATACTGCCTTCTTCGTCTTCCTCGTTTCAATCAGAGACGTATCCAAAGGAGGTGACAGTCGTTTCCTAGAAGGTGGCAAGTTTTCTCTGTCCCCTTGAAGAGAGGCTTCTTTGGAGTGCACGCCATGACGAGGACTCAATGCAACTTGGGCATTAACTCTGGCAGGTTTTAGTGAACGCACATAACTTCCGGCCCTGGGCAAACTCTGAATTTGATGTTGAGGCCCTATTGATACATGTTTCTTACCAAGCCGTTTCTCGCCAAGCCATTGTCGTGTATGTTGTGTTTTCTTACTGAACTTGGTAAGTGATGAGCTTGCATTTGAAGCGACTGAATGGGATTCATTATCGGAAGATTGATGCCGGTTAGACATCTCACCAGTATTTTTAGGCTGTATACACGTCGCTGACTTCTCTTCTGCTTTAGAGTCCACATTAGTTGAATTAACAATACCTGAGTGTTTCTTCTCTAATGATGAGGACATCCCACCTTGCTCTGCGGCTAGAGATTCATTCTGATGAAGGTTCTCCTTGTCTTGACACTCCTTAAGATGATCATGTTCCTGGCCTTTACTGCTTCTTGTTGTCGTCGTTTGAGATGGTGCTAATAACCCAGGCCTCCCTGGCTTGCGTCGCTTATTCTTGCTACTCTTCTTCTTTGATTTTGTTGTCAAGGAAGTCTGCCAAACAGACTTTTCATTCTCTTGAGCTAGTGAAGGTAAAGATGATGGGGGTTTCTTCTGAGCAAATCTTGATGGAGCATTTAAGATTGAGGAGATTGGAGAGAGGTTGGATTCCTTTACTAATCTGCACTTACTCTGCCCTTCATCACCACTAGAAATGGGAAATGAATGCTGCCTTGATTCATGATCAGAAGAACCAGTGGTACCATTTGCAGAAAGGTTTTCTTTCGATGAGGAATCTTCGTCTTGCATTTTTGATTCTCTATCATGACCGAGGTCTTCATCCGGACTCAATGAAACTTGTTTGGGTACAATAGTCTCAACATCCGTGTATTCTTTAACTAATTCATCTCCGTTACCGGGATGAGGTTGGCTATTCCCGGCGTGAGGCAAGGGTGATGAACACTCAGTAGGCAAATGATTATCTCCACCCCCTGTGTAATCAACATTGCTCTCCAGATCACTCTCATCTGTTGATGACGAGGGCAAAGGCTCTTTGGGTGTACGAGATGGTTTGGACTGAGAGGATTGAGATACCGTAAAGTCTTCTTCTTTCGGAGTCTCCCTGTCCAACTCTTTCAGTATCTTGGGGCTCCTCCTTGACAGATTTGGGCTTTTGGATACGCTCTCTTCTGAATCACTCGACACTGAATCCTTTTGTGGTGCTTGGAAGTAGGATGTGGGTTCTATATCCTTATTAGCGGCAGGGAGACTGTCTCTATCCAGTGTCATGAAAGAAGAATCTCTGGAACTTGCTTTGGCTGAATTATCAAATACTGCCTCGCTCTCCAATTCTTCAATATCATCACTCTCCTCTTCAGAATCATAGTCCTGTTCATCAGAATCATACTTTTCGTCAGTCCATGTAACTGATCGAGTCATCGGAGTGCTCTGTTGTTTGGTATTGTCTTCACTTGATCTTGAATGAGCATTGAGAGCGTCCCCGGCTCTCTTATCCACGCCGCCTTGGTCAATGACTTCCTTGTCAAGATCGGTATCTGCATTTGAGTCAACCGACTGGGATACATTGTCAGATTGATGCTGGTTGGTCAACATCTCACTAACATCTTCTTGCTCGGGTATTCCATTCTCTGGCTCATTTGGAACTGATTCATTTGGTATCTCGGTATTATCATCCTCCTTATCACAGTGCTCTGTCAACAAGTGCTGATTATCACTGCCGTCATCTCGGTTCTCTATCAACTGCTGATTTTCACTACCAATATGTGAGCTTTGCTGTTCATCTTGGACAGTTGATTCAGTGTCACTTTCCTTAACGCCATCTTTGTCACGGTGCTCTGTCAACAAGTGCTGATTATCATTGCCCTCAACTCGGTTCTCTGAATCGTCACTGTATACGCTTTGCTGCTGTTCAGCTTGATCTCTATTTGTACCAATTGTTGACGATTGTGAGATAGATTCCAATATCCTCCCTGCACGATCATGAATATGTTTTATAAAATCCAATGTATCATCACATCCTGCTTCATCTAGGAATGACAAGGCTAAGATGCTGCACACGTTCTTAGTTCCTTCTTTCCATGTAATAATCGGCAACGAGACTTCACGTTGATATGCCGAATCATGTAATAAAACACGGGTTCGTAATAGTACAGTATCTCCATTCCGCACACATAACATTGGCTCGCCCAAAATTCTAAACACATTCTCCGGTATTAATGACATGGCAGCTTCTGGTGTTGGCCTAGCATAATAATTAGTTAATTTTCCAGTACCACAATCATTCCACTTGCCCTCCGGGATCTGTTTGTAGAGTTTAACACGCCACCCATCTTGCTGGGGCTGTGGTAAGTGACTTTCATCTGCTGAGGTATCTTCATCACTATTATCACTTTGATTTTGATAATCATATTGAGACTTATGTATATTGTTATTACACGGTGAAGAAGCGGAAAGTAGCAGGGATGAACTTTCTTCAAGCCCTCGTACTTCTCGTAATGTTCCTTCAGCCTGTCGAACCAGAGCACAAGACTCCTCCAAGGCGAAGATGTTATTCTCTATTGTCTGGACTTCTTGAGCCTTTTCAAATAACTCCTGTTCTACGAGTGAGATAGCATCTCTATGGTATTCTCATCATGGCCATCCATAATGGCTCGATTCTTATTGATACTACCGATGATTGATATATTTATCCAAGGATTTAATTAGGTATATACACGATATGTGGTAAGCGATGCGGTGTGATTTTTGATATGTGATTAATTTTGAGAAAGTTTTTTTCAAGAAAAATGAATCACACTCGAACTCGCTGATGGTAAGTGTTGGTGATATCATACCAAATAGCTAGCCAAACAACTCCGAATATCGCTCCATTACTTGAAACTTGACCTCTTCATTCTCCTTCTCTGCTGTACTATGAAATAGCGTATCATATACGAACAAAGTAGCCCGTTCTGATATCAACTTGACCTCCTCGGTATTATCTTTACACCATTTTATAGTATCAGTAACATTGGAATGATCAGAAGCAACAACTGGTACAAAGTGTACATTTGGTTCAAGTAATCCTTCCATCAACCATGATGTAGTTTGCCGTTCGGCTGACATTAACACTACACTTTGACTTAGTAACAACCATAGTAAATCATTAGTGATTCTATCTTGTCTATCTGATACCAATATATACCGATGTGATAATAATGTTTTGATTTGTACCTTGTTAACAACCTCGTATACCTCATCTTCTTCTCTAATAACTTCATCTAATGTCATATATAATAGATGTTTCTTATCAAATGGTATATCTAATGACTGTAGATATGTAGTTTTGGTAATTGCACTACTACTTTCAATACCAAACGGCCAGAGTATAGCCTCATCACTTCGTCGATGTCGTGCAAAGTATGGATAATGTTCTTCATCATGTGAACAATCACCAAAGTAACATAATAATTTGACAGTATCATCTAATAATACTCGTTTAGACTCCTTCAGTCCCTTCTCATCATGTCTCCATGATGATACCTCTGCTAATTTCAACTCTGGATATCCATCGCTCTCTTGCAATCGATGAAATGAATTAGACTTCAAGTCGGCAGTATTTCGTTCGTCAAACTCTGGTAATGATGATTGACATAACTCCCGTATCCCATGCGAATAGGTAGAGTTGGTAGCGGCACATTCACTTATATGTTCACCATTTGCAATGAATAAATGTCCCGAGGCGATGTAATCTCCAATATTATTATTTAACTTTTCCAGTGATGAAATCTTTTGTAGATTGGATCGTGTCATTGATATTGTACTGTTGTTGTTGTTATGATACCATTTACCCATGACATACTTGACACGTTCATCAATTGATGGAAATCGTTGTGAACGATCGAATGGATGTTTATCCCAGTGAACATGTTGCAACAAGGGATTATTCTCACGACTACTCTTCTGCCTCCTTGTTAAATCATGACCAAAATTATTCTCAAATCGTTCCATAATACCAATCATTATACGTATTTCATCCTCTGCTGCATTTGGATGGAATAATAAATCATATATAAACAATGTACTTCGTTCTGATATCAACTTACTCTCCTCGGGATGTGATTCAGCCCATTCTATCATTTCCTCAACATTACTCATATCATTATTAATTGGTATATAATGTACGAATGGCTTTAACATGCCTTCCATTGTCCAACTTTCCCAAGTAAATGATGGTGTCAATACAATTGAATTTGAAAATAACATCCATTTCAAGCCTGAGCTCACATCATTGCCTTCTATTGATATAATATATTTATATTTCAATTGTTGGGACATATCAAGATATTGACCAATGAGATGAGATGGTGCATCTTTGATATGTTTGGAATACTTGGCATTAACTATTGTAGAGTTTAAATGTTGATATACTAATGCATATTTGATATCATCTGTAGTCATTGAATCTGAATCTCTATTGCTTGGTTTACCATACTGTCCTCTCCATACAGCCTTTGGTATCTTTTGTTCGTATGGTATATCATTCTCGGGTACTGAAGAGACTATACCATAATGACGATGTCTGTTCAGGGGTAGTAGTATAGTTTCAATGGAACGTGCTACATTCTGTTGTAGTTTGCAGGATGATCCCTTGGACTCTATATTAGATGATTCAATACTACTAGTTGCATTACTGACGGTGTCCCGATGATTGCTATCACAGAACGGACGAACTTTAGCAAACAATGGATAATCTCTCAACTTCTCACTAACAAATGGTAATCCATCACCAATGTAGGATAATACATTCGCCGTTCCCTCCTTACTTAATATTGCTATATCAATATAATCTCTACAATATGGACTAAACACCTTCAATTCCTTCTTGTTAGTATAACATTCCATTAATTGTTGTTGGTTCAAATTATAGAGATTAATTAATATTGATGCAAATGGTCCATAATTGCGTGTTGTTTTATAATTTATATATATTGCTTTGTAAAATGTACTTCCATACAATGGTAGTGATTTGTTGTAATAGGATCCCATGTAATACTGTACACGGTCATATACTGATGGAAATCTATCATATCGTTCTTTGGGATGGACATTCCAGTTAGATATTGGTAATGTATAATTGGAATGTAATTGTATATTGGATAAGTTACTATATGCAACTTTATGCCATGTTGCATATTGCAATTTAATATCAGTAGATATACTATAATATTCTGAATATACCTCCTCTCCCTTCCCTCTTCCTCCACCACCACTACCACTAGAAAAGACATTAATATTATCAGAAATAGTCGAATAATTAACATTATTATCAAATCCATCAATATGGAATTTATTCTCATGATATCGTCCACCATGTATCCATTGTAATGCTATAGTTAATAATGTGAAAAATAAGATAATTGCTATTGAACGACGATCTGTTATACTTGATTCTAACCAAAATTTTGTTATAAAGTTTGGTTGAGATGTTGGTTGTATTGGTTTAGATGGTCTTCTATGTGATGATAATGGTGATGTTAGTTGCTTGGCTAGTTTGGATAATGATGATGATGAGTTGTTATTAGTTTTGTTGCGAGAAGAGAGGAGTGATTGATGATCTTCTGAATCGTCATTGTTGTTATCGATGGATTCGGATAGTTCAAGTTCAAGAAAGCCACCGCATGATGTTGGTAGACCTTCACTGTTGTTACGAGAGTGTGTTGTCATTCTATATTGTAGGTATAGTATGAGCCGCCGCTCGCAAGCAATGATAATAAATGATGATTTCATTCACCAGAGCCATCGCCAAACGCCAACTTTTACTCATATTGCAAGAGCGAGTTTAGCCTACTCTCGATGGTAGTAGCATTGCAATGTTGTTGCTATCGATAGTACAGCTAGACCATTCTATTAATCAACTAAACGATCCTCCCGTTATTAATATAGTCAATAAAGTAATAGATCATCTATCATGTAGTACACCAGATAATGTAGACGCCACTGGTATCCTATCAACAGATGAACTACAAGCAAAGGTTATCAAATCTATAGTTCGATATCGTCGTAACATTGATAAATGGACATCATTTACTTCATTATTACTAAAAAGTATAGCACATTATCGTTCTATTGATCATCATCGTAATATTGATAATATCTCGTCATTGAAATCCAATGATGATAATACTACACATCTTATGAACAAATTGCAAATCAATACAGAAGAGAAAAGAAGACCAATTGTTGATCTACCTCGTACTAAATATAATCGTCCATATATACCTATTCAATTAGTAGATAAAGATAAAGCAGCAGTATCATCACCTTCATCAACGAAGGATACCATTGCAAACCTACAAACGTATGAGAACTACAATTCAATGATGAATATATCGCATCAATATCCATGGGTATGCATGATACAACAACAACTCTCACCATCTAATAAAGCTACAGTCTTGATTGGATTGGATGTAGTTATATTCGACCCACATATAAATGACTATACACCAAATATATCTAACTTTCTATCAAACTTTCAAGGTAGTTTTACATCGTATGAATGGGATAGAATAACAAACTGTAACAACCGTACCTCCTCATCAATATCATCAAGATTAAAGTTTGGTAGTAGTAAAAAGAAGCAAGCAAGGAATGAACAATCACAACTTCAAGAGTTCTATCTCCGTTGGTCAATTAAAGAATCCTACACTAAAGCAATAGGATTAGGTATGAATATTAATTTTCATGAGTTTGAAACTATATTAATTGGTATTGATATCGATAATAACGACAATAATGATGATGAGGTTGGTATTTGGTCTACTATAATGAGACAAGATGGAACCAATACTAATGATACAACAACTACTACAACTACTACAACTACTACAACTACTACAAGAAGAAAGATTGGTGATGTGCAGTTATCAATCATTGGCAAAGTGAAACACATCAAATCATCTTCAAAACCACACTGTGAATATTGGGAGTTTATTTTCATCCCACTTGATAATGATGATAGACATACTCAAACGGTATCAGACTCAATAACGAGTGATGTGTCATATAATGGATGTGCATGTATATGCAGAGGGCCTATTGCAAAAGATGATATAAAAAAGTCAAGCGGTAGTGTAAAGGATACGAAGAAGGAGAAGATGGTATTAATTGAAGAACTGACATTGGTTGATTTGATTGAATTACATGGTAGTAGCCCGTTATGATTGGTAAACAACTGATTAGCTTGGTAGTTCCTATCAATTGTGTATACTTGCCCGCAAAGTTCCAAACACGAGTGATCTCACCCATTTTTAATAAGCAAGACTCGGATCAAGGAGGTACATTACTTGCAGCATACAGTTAAATCATCAATAAGAGAGAGTAATCACCATTGTCATCTCCAATATGAATATCTTTCAACGCTCCTCATTGGATAGTACTGCCAAAGTACCAATTAAAACGGAGATGAACAAACTGACAACTGTCGAAGCTTCTGAACTAATTCCATACGATGAAGGCGCCGCTCTTATCGAAGACGATAATAAGCATGACTCAACTAATGAAAGCCTTGCAAAAGAAGTTGAACGTAGTAATGAATGTCAGGAATTCTTATCTACCAGAAAAGATAGCCTCACCTTGCTCTCCGCTACCTTTGAAAGTATCCTGTTAGTAGAGAAGACACCCATTATAAAATCACTTCAAGAGAAAGAACGTACTATTGAAGAGTATTTGGAAATTGAACATGCTCTTCGTGATAAGGTTAAAAAGCTTGAGTCTTTCATTGATTCATGCAACACTATCCAGACAAAAATTTGCAAGAGGCATAGAAGTTATGTTGGTGAACTCAATCATAAGCTCACAGCTGCAGATAAAGAAAAGATTGACCTGGAACTTCAACTTAAAGCTGTTCATGACGAGAATACTGCGTTGGTACAAGTGAAGTCTTCCATGCAAGAGAAGCACACGCTGGAACTTCTAACTATCAAAAGAGAAAAGGAAGCCTTAAAACGCAACATTGTAGAACTCAAGAGTAAATTGAGGACAAATATGGTCGATGTTATCATTATCACCTTTCTTGGTTTCGTTCTTGGACTTCTTCTGGATCCAGTGCCCCTGACTCGTTGGCTAAGAGGAGAGATGTAGAATACCCACTGGCATTGTATAGTTGTAATACAAGTAGTATCTTATAGGCATTGAGTTTTAGACACGCTCTATTCTATACTCCCCAATCACTTCTTTCCTAACTATAAGGTTCCATTTCCTTTTCTCTAAGCTCACCGAGCTCTTCCTTGACGGCCTCAACTAGCTCCTCTGGGGAAGCCTCAATTTGCTCAGTGCCACCACTACATTCTACGCCCTCTTCCGAACTCTCAGCTTCCTTTTCTAGAGTTTCCTTCATCTCTGGAGATACATTTGCTTCGACTACTTGTCGCACTAGAGATTTTGATGGCTTAGCCTCGCCACCTTCCTCTGACTTAACAGACACTATCACACAGTCCTCCACCTCTGCATCCTCGTCTTCAATATCGATAGATGAGTCTTCTGCCTCAATCTTCTCAGACGGTGTTTCGTCCTTCTCCTTCTTCTCCTCTTCCTCATACTCATCCTCTTCGTCTTCCTTGTCGTCTGGATTCGCTACTCCTAATTGTGCCAATACCGTTTCTTCCTCAAACTTCTCTAATTCCTTACCACTCAAGACTTCTCTTCTCTTTTCTGCCAATATAGCATTCACCTCCTCAGCCGGAGCTCCCAAACTACGCAATACAGCTCCTCCGAATGGAAGAGTTAACAACAAGTTGTCTTCTGGTAGGATGGGAACCATTGCGGCCACATCCAAAGTCGATTGCAATCGTTGAGCGTGGTCGGCATCCTTGGCACGTGCAAAGATTGGCTTATCGGGGTACATCCTTCTCAATGCAATAACGGCTCTTGTAGCTTCTGCCTTTTCAGAGATGCATACAATAACTGCCTTGGCCTTATCAACACTGAATGCCTCGGCCACTTCTTGACGTCCGATATCACCATAGAATACCGGTAGACCCTTGTTCCTTGCATCGATTGCCTTCTTAGGATTCTTCTCCATTACTTCATACTTGATGAACTTGGCATCTAGTAGTTCACATACGACTTTACCAACGATGCCGTAGCCTACTACAACCACGAAGCCTGAACCAGAATCCTTGGCATTATCGGTAATCTCCAAGGCATCATCATCTTGACCCATGTAATGTGTAAAGTCTGCACCTTCCTCCATCTTCTTTGCAATCTTACCACCCATATCATCCAAGAAGGGAGTTAATGCCATGGTTAAACTAACACTCGTTAACAACATCTTGGTAGTGGCCGGATCTAATATTCCACAACTTCTAGCCAAGGCAAATGCAACAAACGCAAACTCCCCACCCTGACTTAAGATCAATCCAGTCCGCATAGCATTGGCATTACTTAATCCAAATCCCTTACTCAATAATGTTAATATCCCTGCTTTAATAAACAATATCCCAGCCACAATTGAACCCACGACTGGTAGGTTATTAGCAATCAGACCAACATCAATCTCAAATCCAACCGTAACAAAGAATAATCCCAACAATATACCCCGAAATGGTGCAATATCAGCCTCGACCTGATATCTATACTTTGTCTCACTCAATAAAACACCAGCCAAAAATGCACCAAGAGTATTACTCAATCCCAACCCCTCTGTTAAGAAACTCATACCCATACTAGTAAATAGAATTACACCCAAAAATGCCTCTTGACTATTCGCCGCCGCAACTGTTTTAAATATTGGTTGTAATGCAAATCGTCCAGCCAGTGCTATACCACTTAATGCCATGCCCGCCTTAACAACGGCACTACCCAATGCACTTGCCAAACTCCCACTTCCCGCCAATATAGGCGTTGCAACCAATAACGGTACCACAGCCAAATCTTGTAATAATAATACACCAAATGATGCCTTACCAAATCGTGTTGCCAATTCCTTCTTATCCTTAATTAATTGTAGTACGAATGCACTTGAACTTAATGATAACGCACCTCCGACTACCACACTGGCCGGACCACTCAATCCACCAATAAATTTGGCACATAATCCCAATATTAATGCAGTGATACTATATTGACTTAATCCTAATCCGAACACATCCTTCTTCATTGATTTTAATCGTTCGACTGATAACTCTATACCCATTTCAAATAGAAAGAATACAATGCCTAATTCTGCTAATGTTTCAGTGGTATGAATGCCGGAGATTAAACCAAAGCCATTGGGACCTAGTAGCATACCTGAGGCTAGGAAACCAAGTATGGGTGACGTGCCTAATAATTTACATAGTGGTGTAATCATTGCTGTAGCAAATAACAAGAATAATGTATCAGATTTTGGTCCCTTCATGTAAGTTGATAATTCGGTTATAGCATCCTTGAATGTTTTAGTAGTTTGTGTTGCAACTTCTTCGACTGAACTACTACTCTTACTTTTGGATGATGCACCGCCACGTAGATCATCCCATTTGTTATATATTGTTTTATATACTGGTGAGATTGGTTGTTGTTGTGAAGAAGAGGAAGAAGAAGTGGTATGTTTGTTGACAGTTTGAGATTTAATTGTGTTTAATATCCCAGATGGTTTCATATTATTGGTTGTTGAGACGCCTCCACCTCTTGCAATCACTGATGAAGCAGTAGCCGATGAAGCCGTAGCCGATGAACTAGTACTTGAACTACTAAATAAGTCAGCTTCTCTACCAGTACTAATAAAGAATAATGCCGAAAATGCCATTGCCGCTGTTATAAACTTTTGTTTGACTAAATCTCTCTTCTTGAATCTCTTGTCACTTGTGCGAGTACGACGACTTATTCTTGATGAGATTTTGGTAACTGTTGATTGAACTTTATTGCGGATATTATTTGATGTATTACTATGTCTACTATGTTCATTGTTACTATTGTGCGATGATATTGACATTGACAGTTGTGTATTTGTTTGTAATTTTGATGGTGCATATAATATTGACTGAGGTACACCATGATATCCAACTCTACTGGTTGTCGATGATGTACCAAGCTGTCTAATATTATTAGTCTGAGATATCGATAATGCATCTATACATGATATTGTTATTGCAACTGCTATAGCAGCCACCATCATATAACGCTGCATGATACTACTGCAATAATAATAAATGAGAAATGAGAGATCAGCCTACACGCGAATTATGCAAGTGCTTCAGCGTCTATTTTTCGGCCTCTCTCTTATACACGAAACCCGGAACTCTTATCGAATTACCCTCTTGGTGTACAGCCGCAACACTTCTTATATATATATATGATCACTAGACCACTAATGCCACTCCTCTACTCATATAGCCTCTAACATGGTGCACTCCGTGCATACTGCATACGTGTGAATTAAAGTCGTTCTATCGCTAAAATATAAAATACGTGCGTGTACATTCCACTGTAAATGTTTTACTTTGTGCTGCACCGACCGTAACTTGATAACACATGGGGTTGTGTAGGTTTGATATAGCACAAGGATGTAGAGAGATGGACAGGGTTTGTCATGATCAACTCATAACTGTCTTCTTTAAGTTTAAAACATATAATGATACTCTTCATCCTCATAGCATTTAAGATAGCTCATGATGATAATAAGAGTACCCTTTAAGCAGCTTTTAATATGGCTGCAAATAACCTATATCCGTTTGTTTGTTGTTGTTGTTGTCAAATAATCATGGAGTAATTCTCAAAAGTGAAAACCTAAACATTATTGTCGTCAAAGCAAACCTCATCTTTCTTTTCATCCGACATATCATTTTTCAGATGAACAATATGTCAGAGTCATTCAAAAAGTTAATGCTTGCCAATCATTTTGTCTTGTGTGATTATATCTTCAATTCAATATCATCTGAGGCGTATTAAGATTTACCCCCCAAAGTCATTCTGAACTATAGAATAATCCTCACACAAACTCAAGTAATAAACTTTCCCATTCGAAGAGACACCCCATAAAGCACTGGCAACAACTAATCTCCCATATATCTCTACTTCTCAGTTGAACGTTCTTCTTCAATCTCCTCCGAAATATCATCCATCTTCCCCTTCATCTTCCAATTGCACGTTCCATTGGCACATAATTGTTGATATGGTTGCTGTTTCTTCGTATCATCAATTAGTGTACAGATTGATGGTGGCTGTTCCTCTTCCTCGGATGATGAAGATGAAGTGTATCCAGAACTAGACGAGGCAGCACTCAAGTTAGAGCATGAATTACCCAATTGAGCATTTAATTTCATAACTTCTCGTCGTGCCGCAGCCTTCGCCTTACCCAAACTCCACTGACCGAATGGTTCCCAACCATTTCTTTCTCCATGTTTTTCGATAATCTCCTTCCGTAGACTTGAATGACATGCACAACCATACATACGCACGACCTTAATATCAATACCACCCATGGGATTCTTACGCTTGAGTGTAAAGTTAAATGGTCTGTACTTCTTCTTACAGACTGGCATGCCTAAACTCTTGTAATTATCCCAACCGCGATGCTTATCTTCACCCCATACTTCATTAACTTTGTTAATTGCTTGACCTTGGAGTGTATCGGTAGCGGCGGAGGGTAGGAACATACTCCCACCGTAGAGCTCGCCACCTATACCGACGGGATAACCACAGATAAAGCCTAGTGGTACCCTGGTATATTTATATGTGTGTGGATAGAGTAGAGGAGATGTGAGTTTATATACACCATAAATTGCAATACAATACCATTAAATATAATAATAAAACAATATATGACATGTAGGATATCATATTATATTGCAATGGATAATAAATCTCGGTTCACGTGCACCGTCATTTTCACATACACCATGTTGTGAAAAATTATTATGTCATTGCGAATAACCAAGTACACCCAGCACAATACAATAGCAACCATAAATATACAAAATTATCAAATAAACATACCTATCGGGTATAGCACTGGCTAAAACCTTGGATCAGTCACTGGGAAGTATACCATAATCGTTTGCATAGATCTTGGCATCTGCTCCACCATGACGGCGTTGTCTCTTACGAGCAGACTTTCGGGTACCAGCTAAACCATCCTGTTGACGTTTAGAACGACGGGGTGGTTTAAGTGTAATAGGTTGTGGTCCTACGGGCGTGGATGGTGGTGTAATATCCATGGTTAAAAGCGTATTAGCAGAATACAGTTTTATGACTTTTTAATTTGTTGGTGAACCTACTAATTCTGACGCCTATAGTGTGGTATCCTTCGGGTTCCTCCATTTTCTTACTCTTGTACACACCACAGACCATAAGAGGTAATGCACAATAGGTACACTCCTTTATGTATGCTATTATCCAGAACAGTATACAATACCTTGATTAGATTTGGAAGAAGCTTCTTGTTAGAAGGGCCTCAATCAACTTATCTATTGAACTTAACCTATCCATCTCTAAAATGTAAAATGAACATATCCAATGCTCCACGTCAGGTGTCAGTGTCAGAAATTAATCGGGGTCTCAGGGTTGTAGTTTAGATCTGAGTGCTTATTGGCTTTATCTCTGGGCTAATGTATATTATCACATTATCATTATCATCGCCTGTTAATCTCAAGAAAGACTAGGCTTTACACATGGATAGCAGTCCAGTAGGTTATCAGGATCAATAGCTGCTTTGATATTCTGAAGCTTGACATACAAATCTTCGCCCCAAACCAATTGCTGTGCACTAAAACATTCATCATCCCCCTCCGAATCGCAGGTCTTTGTCCAGTTGCCTTTTGTTACTGAAGAAGCATCTGAGCAGAAGTGATTGTATTCATAAAAGCCGGGAAAATGATCTGTATCCGCGTACTTGTAAACAGCAGTCAAGTACTCAGTCAAAATACTGTTACCATATTTCTCAATTGCTTTCTTAAAGCAAAGACTTGCATGGCCAGAGCTTCGAACAGTGGGTGACACTGAATTCATCCCATCACCAAGTTTTGCTACGTTTCCACCAGTTACGTGACCAGCTTCATCCTCAACTGCATCTAGGATTTTGAACAACATGCTGCGCTCGGCTTCGTTGTCGCTCTGGAGGAGTGCCAATGGCAGATTAATCGAACAGAATTGTCCAATGGGTGACATATGCTCTTCATCTGGGATTCTAGGGGAATCAGAAGTTAATTCCACACAATGGTCACAAGAATATCCGAGAAGAGAGGGAGGGAGGGAGGGGGGTTAGTATTTGTTAGTGTAAAAGTGCAAAACCATATCATATGCATAAGTCAACCCATTCCACAACCACAAGATTACACATTCATATCTTGGTTTCACAATCAGAATCCAATGCCCAAATCACAGGGTGGTATGTGACCATTGTGCACAATTAACTTCTTCTTACCTAGCTGGAAGAGGTGCATCGGGTATCACATCATCTGGAAAGATATCATTATAAGTACCAGGATACTCTACCTTCCTCAAAAAATCTCCAATGAAGTCAGCATAGCTTGAGTAAGGACCAAATCCAATCGATTCACCACTAATCACAACTTTGGAGAGAAGGTGGGCCAGTCCGGTATCTTCTTTGGCAAGCTGGGTACCTTTGATTGTTCGTTCCCATGCTGCAATAATCTCAGGAAACACTGATTCGGCAGATATGCAATACAACACTCCGTATCCTATGAACTGATAGTTCATACCTGCTTGTCCACATGAAAAGCTTGCCTCCTCACTGACACCGATCTTCTCGGGGGCGAACAGCAAATCTACCAGAAATAGGGCGTATGTTCGTTTTGCTTCCTCCCACACCCAAAGCTTATTCTCCTTGAACTTCTCCGATATTTGTTTTGACAAATCTTTTGATTTCTCATCAGATGAAGCTGCAAGTGCTCCAAGCCCCATGAATATAGCTTGAAACGGGTACTGTTGAAAGAGTTGGTACTTAACTGACAGAGTAACAGCAAATGTACCACCTCCACCACCTCGTTGAGCCAACCAAATGTCTTCAGGAGATACAGTCAAATCTGTACATGGTTGCCAATCCCACTTATCTTCGTTTGCAACAACAATGGTATTACATAGAGCTGCCACCTTGGTCGTTTGAGGGTTAATATATTCCTCGCTGTTATTCCATTCAATAGGGAATACTCTCACATGACTTCCATCAGGAAGAGCTACTTCAAGCTCAAGAATCTGATCGATGCCTAAGCCATGAATACGTTCATATCCCGTAGATAGTCCACCTCCACTGAGCCAACCTCCAGCAGCTCCCACACTTCCAGATCCCCCTCCACCAAGATCATACATCTTTGAAAGATTACCAACTGCATTGGAAGCATTTACTGCAATATGAACATCAGACCAGGTTTGTCCACCTCCCACACGAATGTATGCATCCTTTCCCCTCGCTTTTGCAAGGATACAAGCATCACCAAGTATATCATCTTGTACTCCACTACCGTTACACTCGATAATCTTGTCATTACCTGATGCATACTTTGTATAGTTTCTCATATTTAGCATTAGCGATCCAGCCTTGGTATGAGCCCCAGTATATGAATGCCCAGTACTCTTAATACTAATCTGTACATTATTTTGTTTAGCATACCTTATAGCCGCAATAACATGAGCAGCATTCTTTGGGAAGGTTATATACTCAGGAAGTGATGAAGGGGGAAAGTTACACATGGATGCTACATCATCATATGTTGTAGATGCTAAATCTGTTTGATTGTTAAGACAATCAATGCTGTCTGTACTATTACCACCTTTCACAGAACCATAGCATTTATCAAATGCACATGATAAAGCATCAGCACACAATCCAGATGGTTCATTGATAAAATAAAACTCACTCCGTAATACTTGATTAGTTTTGAGGTTGTAATATTTATTAAATGTAGCAGCACATTGATGTAACCAATCATTTTTACTAACATTGGTAATTGAAATTGGTGATAAAGTCTTTGTCTTTTTGAGATAGAATTCGACGTCTTCCTTTTTCATATCAGGAGGGAAAAACTCGGGCAGTAATACATCAATGTTGTCAATGATGGGGTTGTTCTTATTATTATCGGTAGGAGATGATATCGACGGTCCAGGCCGTAGAGCATTCATCATCTGGTGGTTCTTAGCATATACATGAGGGGGAGATGATGACAATAATATGATGGCCAGTAGCCCGAGGATGTTGACAACATTCATGTTGGATAGATGGTACATATATGTGATTATGATGAGATGATATATGTGATTAATAGTAACTGTTTAATAGTTGCATATAATTTGAACTTTGAACCTTGCTACTTACGTGGCCTATTAAAGGCAAACTATAGCTTGTTCGATAGTCACCATCATTTGTATCTCTTGAGAGTTGAGAGTGGATCTAATCATAGACGTTTGTCTCATACATAGTGAAGTTATCGAGTAATATCATTGGTATCCTTTTTACACTCTCATGAAATCATTTAATTTTCAAATTGTGCCAAACTATTGTAACAATCTGAACTGTCATAGACTATCTGTGTACTCCTCTCAACAATGAACATATCCAATGCTCAACGTCAGGTATCAGAGATAAATACATTGCAAAGTTCAATTAAGTATTCAAATGCAATAGAAGTAACAACACCTTCATTATTCAACCGTCTAGAAAAAGCTAGCAGCGGTCAGTATGCTAGTGAAGATGGAACTATTCTACCAGTTAAGAAATGTTTAGCAATCAAGATTACATGCAAAGACTTGGATGATATTACTATCAATGATGATATATCAAATTTGATATTAGAAATTACATTACCATTCAACTATCCTCAACAAGTTTTAAACCATGATGATATAAATGCCTATATGAAGGATGAAGATGCTCTCAATCTTTCTGGTTTGG
>Ga0214479_100641_pt1 | contig 19129 bp, 15 predicted proteins | sample M1_20Mar14CPVII9_5_FD_165054 | JGI IMG/M metagenome (GOLD analysis project Ga0214479, IMG submission 165054) | Marine eukaryotic communities from Monterey Bay, California, United States - M1_20Mar14CPVII9sort6BwellE14 | ecosystem: Environmental > Aquatic > Marine > Unclassified | place: USA...
ATGAAACTGATTCTGCACATAGGTCTTGTTTACCTTTTGATTGTTTGCAGTATATCCAGTACACAGAGCTCGAAAGTTCTCGGCCGTGATTGGTGTCTTATCAGAATACAACTTCATAACAATCCTACCCATTGCCTTCCCACCAAGTGACAAGTCCATGTACACCCTCGGTCCATCTCCTCCCGGTTCAATATATGGGCAAACTTCCTTCTTACCCTCTGCATTAAGACCATACTTTTGATATAACTTTCGGAACAACTCATCTTCTTTACCCTTATACTTGTCAAGGTTGGATTGTACTGATGATAGTTTGTCAGGGTTGTGTTCTTTATAGAACTCTGTTAGCTTTGCTTTGTAATCAATATCACCACTGCTCTGTGGTTCTTGAGTCTTTGACCCAAAGCCACTAAATATTGAACTCTTGTTTGCTGATGCTGCATTAGTACCAAATGGGGATGGAGTTGTTGAGCTAGCTGCTGTGCTACCAAATGGAGATGGAGTTGTAGACGGAGTGAAGCTCCCAAATCCCGTACTAGTTGTGCCATCGCCAAAGGCATTATTGCTTCCAAAAGCACTTGTACTTCCAAAGATATTCTTGTTTGCATTACTTCCCGGATTACTGCTGCTACCAGCAAATGAGAAGGTAGGGGGTTCATCTGATTTAATTGCAAAGGGGTTAGGTTTACTCTCTTGTTTGTCAGGCTTACTCTGGCCAAATGGTTTAGGAGCAGCTTTCGACATGGGAGGAAAGGCAGCGCTGCTGCTGGAATCACCTAGAGGTCTACTCATACTAAATGGTTTAGGTAGGTTCTGCATTGATATGGGTGGGAAGGCACTACTCGATGTTGATGTTGTCTTACTCTCGTCCTTCTTTGAAAATGCACTAAAGGGTGACGGAGCAGCTTTAGACAAGAGAGGAAATGCCGCACTGCTTGATGTTGAAGATGTCTTATTCTCTTCCTTCTTTGTCGCGGCTCCAAATGGTTTCGGTGCCGCTTTAGACATGGGAGGAAAAGCGGCAGCACTGTTATTACTAGAAGTTGTCGGCTTACTCTGTGATACATTACCGAATGGATTCTTTGGTGCCGCTTTAGACATGGGTGGAAATGCTGCTGCTACTTCAGAAGTCTTATTCTTTTCTGATCCTTTAGTATCCTCTTTATGAAAACTAAATGGTTTGGGAGCTGATGTTGATATTGGTGGATAACTAGTTGAGTTTTTGCTTGGTTTTGTTTCAGTTTTCACATCTGTATTAGTAGATGAGCTATTGATATCTTTCTTTGTGTCTTCAGTATTGATACTTGTATTGGCAAATGAAAATGATGGTTTAGTATCTCCGCTGCTAGTAGTAGTATCAGTATTATTGGTAGAAAAGGAGAATGTTGGTTTTGTAGTTGCAGTTGCTGCAAAGTTGATGTTAGCAAATGGATTGCTTTTTGTTGTAGTAGATGTTTGCTGTGTATTGTTTTTGGTACTACCCGTCTTGGACCTATTTGCTTTTATAATATCTCTTCTATTTACTGCTGCAGTTGGTACTACTGTTGCTGTTTTCTCCTCTTTATTAGATAAAGCCTCCTTTGCTTTTGACGGTGCATCATCACTAATATTATCATCCTCATTTTCATTAAGCAATTCTAACCTCCGTTGTCGATGCTCCTCCCACTTCTTTTGTGCATTTTGTATACGAGTTAGAGAAGCTCTACATGGTGATGAGGTTGTTGTAGCGGCAGTGGATAGCGTTGATATTGACGACATACTTATTATCAACTTGTTTGGCTTGAGTTTGAATTATCGTACTTAGCGGTTTCTAGCAGTAAGTAGGATACCACTCTTCAATTGGTGGCATGAAAAAATGTGACGTTTTATGAGAGTTTAGCCAAGTTTGCCATTCTGCCAGTGGATGTGGGTTGAATTGATATGATGCAGATGCGTCGTAGACAAAAGCAGAGCCTCTCGCCTATACTTGCCTTTCTGTTCTCTATTAGTATCATCATCATTCTGTGGGCTACGGCGACCGCATTCTCACGCGGTATCTCGAGGTCGATCTTTAAAACATCATCACTTCGATCTAACAGACCATCTTTGTTGTGTGGTTTATCATTGGTACCGTCGACAGGGAGGAGATTAACGACGGCATTTAATAGTTTCAATAGTTTATATAAGAAACAGCCAATACGAAGTATACTATCGACAACTGCAATGTCTCTATCATCTTCATCACATACAAATGATAACTTTATATCATACCTCAATACAAACGATGCAGCTAGATATGCTATTGATAATGATTCAAAAGTACATTTAATAATGGGTAATGAAGCAGGAGATGCTGATTCGATCATATCTGCACTTGCCCTGTCATATATCCAACAGCAACAACATCTAAAGAATGAAGATATTGAAGAGACGATAGTTCTACCAATTGTTAGTGTACCTCGTGCAGATATATCACTAAGAAGGGATGTTATGCTCTTACTTGATTTAGCTGGTATTACTAATTTAGATGATTTACTTTATATTGACGATGATTTGGTTACTCGTCATCTACTACCATCAACATTATCAACAACTAGCAAAGCAACATTAACACTAGTAGATCACAATCGTATTAGATCATCATTATCCCATCTATCTTCAATGGTCACTGAGATTGTGGATCATCATGAAGATGAAAATAGTCATGAACAGGTTGTTGGTGCAGAGAAACGCTCAATTGCATACGAGAACGGAGTAGCAACTGTTGCATCGACTTGTACATTGATTACAGAAAGATTATTCCAGAATCAGAATAATAGACCAATTGATGCAAGTCTTGGTCTCTTACTGCTAGGCGTTATACTATTAGATAGTGTGAACATGCTACCAGAAGCAGGAAAGGGCACAGCACGAGATGAAGAGGCAATACAACTTTTATTACAACATACTGATTGGACAACATATTGTGACAAACTCAAGACTACACCTCCTTCACTTGTTGATGAAACTATAATGAAGAAAATATTTCCTAACATTGACGATGGTAACTGCAAACCTGATAGAACAGCTTTGTTTGAGACATTAAGTAATGCTAAGAACGATCCTAAATTGTGGTCAGTGTTGTCGGTAAATGATTGCCTGAGAATTGATTACAAGAGGTTCATAGTACCCGAACAGTCATCCTCACTATCGGTATCATCAATCGGTTTATCATCCGTTCTTCTCAGTATGGATAGTCTTCTCGTCAAGGACAACTTTATAGATGATTTGACATCATACATGACATCAAGTGGAGTAGATTTGTTTGGTATAATGGCATTAAACTTTCAGGATGGCAAGCCAAACAGAGAGCTGTTGTTGACTGGCAACGATCCAAAGATTGTAGACTCGTTTGCAGATTACTTACTGAATCACCCAGATGCTGCATTTTTGGAGATCTCCGAGAGGAGTGAGTGTGTGGTCGACAAAGGAGCAAGTAGTGAGATTCCTCACATTCGTGTCTTCAAACAGGGAAATGGCAAGGGAAGTAGGAAGCAGGTTGCTCCCATACTTCTTGGATATGCATCAACATTTTCTAAGTTATAAGTATAGTTGCAAGTTGTGCTGTTTCCTCTAATAATCTCTTAACATTTAGGTATTACCTTGCAGCAGGGGTTCATATCAAAAATCCTTGCAGTCTTTCAAATATGCAATAACCTTCTAATCTCGGACAGCCCTCGACCTAAACTCTGTTCACACTATCACTTTCATTGTTTTTAACAAACTAATCTCAAGCAGCAAGGTCTCCGGGGAAATCAGCCATCGATTGAGAGAATGAATTCTCCGATGGTAAGGCATGTGCGGCTGTTCTAATAACGTCTCGCATTACATCCTTTGCTGTAATAATGCCTACGAGATTTCCCTGGTTTGCATCTACTACGGGAAGTGCATGTAACCTATGCAAACATAAAAAGTTAGCTATAGATATACACACAAACAACATACAGATATAATGTTCTTATACTCACCTATGCTTTGCCCTGAGAAAAGATACGATACCGAATAGAGCATGATGTGCTGTTAGAGACATACGACAGGAAGATATCAACAATAGATATAAAAACGAAACAAACTCACATGGTCTCGGCGGCCACTTTCATCAAATCATTCGTAGTAACAGTAACAGGATCACGGGTCATGACATCTTGCACACATTGTCCCAAACTATATAGAATTCGTCACAAGATGTGAGCAAAACTTTCACTTAGATTTGAGCAACAATCATAACATACACTTACATCCTACGGGCTGTCTCCGAGTCCTCGACTTCACCCAGCTGTACTAATGTACCACTTTCCTCACGTGGTAAGAAGTCAAATGAACTTACAAACCCAACTGCAATAGAGCATATAAAAATTGAGCAAGTTAATGAACATATGAATGAAGAAACGACAGAACATACTTTTCAACAAACTTACCCAAACGACAATCAACTCTATCAGAATCTACATTCTTCAACCTTTCAACAACCGGTGCACCAGATACGCCAGCTTGCAATAGTGTTGCAATTGCCTCATCCACTGGTGTATGCGGTGATAAAGTAAATAGATTCGGCTGAGATGTCATCAAGTCCGAGACAATTCTATTAGTTGTTTTAGTAGGTGTTCCTACGAAGACTCGTTGTTCTGATACTGAGAATGATTCACATTGCAATACTATTGATTGGATTAGGAGTAGAGTGTTCAAGATCTTTGATATTGTTGAATTCATCATACAGTTCTGATCGTTTTTGCAGTAAGTGCACCTCTTGTGGGTATTAGGGAATTTCGATGCCACTGCCGATGGATGTGCCTCCTACTGCCGACGCCGATTGTTTATATATATACTGAGCTTTACTGTATCTGGGGTTGCCGCTGCCGATTAATGAGCTGTTATGCTATCAGAACTCTGTAGATTGTTGACATCTTTCATCTTTCAAAATTCAAAAGATACACACAGCCATTTTGTGGACTGCGACTTGCGACCCGGTATATTTTGTCCCTTCCACTGCCGCCAAAACAACTATTAGCATATCATCAATATATTAAACCATGAGGAATTGCATCTTCTCTCTAGCAACCATATCTACCCTTAGTGGTAGTGCTTCTGCATGGACTAATCGTCGCGGCGGCGGTATCAATAGAGTTAATGGCGGAGTTATCAACAACAATACTCCATCATCGTTCATCCTCTCAATACGTGGAGGTGCCAATGAATATGAAACAAAGTATGAATCTGCCAAGTGTAGTGCTATTGAAAAGGCTTCAAGAAAGGTAAGTATTGGACTATGTGATATATTTATATTGCAAAGTTTGCATGACAGTACATCTCTTGTACACAAATGTCTCACATATCATGTGCACATCACATCCCATAATTATTACAACACATCAATAATAATTATCATTATAGATTGAAGAGGCACGTCGTAAGATATTCGATGAGGGTTCAACCATAGAAGACTTTGGATCAAAAGCTGATGAAATATGTACCTCCGCAATTGAAGAATTTGCAAAGTCAGCACCCTCCGATGAGGACGGTTCTTCTGCCAAATCTGCCTACACACGCAAACTTGAAGAACTTGAATCAAGTTTAGATGCTCCACTACAGGTATTATACCTACGTCAATTATCATTACTACGTGAGGAGGCATTAACATCCTACAAATCAGCTGCCAAGGCATCCGACTCATCCGACTATGAGGCCATGCTTGCCGCTGATGCACAATTCCTACGTGCCGCGGAATCTGCCACACGTCAATCTTCCTCTTGGACATATGATTCCGAACGGTCCGCATTACAATCCATCATGTCAGACTTTGCCTCAACAACTAAAAAATTAACCGAAACACAAGTAAAGTCCTCACAACAACAATCTACCGCTATGCAATTCTTACAACATCAACAACAAATGATACAACAGTTACAACAACAATTGTATGGACAGAGTTCGCCCTGGAATGTTGGTGTTGCTTATAGGGTACCTGATACGAATTTTAATTTACAGGGGAGTTATCAACAGGGACGTGCTAATGTTCAGTTAAGTTGTGTACCTGATGAGTATGCACCGATGTTGGGACCTAATGGATTTACTAATGGTGTTGGACCGGGTAACTTGGGTTTGTCTTTGAATCTTAGTATTTAAGTAGAAGAAGAATGGGGTTTAGTTGTTTGTATGAGTGAGTTTAGATTGTTCTTCTTGGGGGTGGGGAGGGGGGAGAGATGAAGTTAGAAGTTTGGAATTGAATATGTAGGACCATTGAGTTATATCTCAGCTGCTTAAAAAGAGTTGGGTTATGATACCAATGCACTACCCAAACAAATAAGATAGTAATACTCTATTTTATTGTCAAAGACCACTATGAACTACGCATCGGGATCTTAACGTGCATTAGAAACTCTTTTGTGAACCACGATACCCTCCTAGCCTTCAATATAAGCCGATATACACTCTTATGTTTCTAATACACACCTTTATTAGCCTAGGCAAACAGTGTGTTGTTTTGCATATCGAATATCTCTAGGAGGTCTAAAGAGGTTCCTAAAGTTGTCGCCTCTTCCATCACTTTCTCTCCCCTCTCCTTTTCGACGGACAGACCATTGCAAATCCATTAATCCAACTCAAATCAACGCTGACAATTACTAGAGGTGCTATAACTAGTGTTGTCAAATACGCCGCTATTAGAAGACTCCAATTCCCCTAAATACCCAGCAATACATCCTAATACAAACCACAATGTCATCTACAACAAAATTACCACCCTCATCAATCGGCAGTGGTGCACTCTACAATCACAACTCCTCATCAACCACAACCTCACTCCGTACTGCACCAATAGCACACTTTAGTTCCACACCCAACGATGGTATTGGTAATGAATCTGCTAAAAAGTCACTTTCTGCATCAGAGGGTATACCAACGGCAGGACATTTACTAGCAATTAATTCAACCTACATTGCCTACGCCGTTAAAAAGGGTTTAGTACGTGTCATACATCGATTAAATGGTACTAAAACATTATTAAGGGGACATAATGAAGGAACACGTATTATTGATGCTACTTTCTTTGGTAGTGGTAATATTCATAGTGTTGTTGGTGGTGGCAGTGGAGGGGAAGGAGTGGGTGTGAATGGATTATGGAATGAGTTGAGTGATTTACACAATAGTTCAAATTCTACCTCAACTACTAATAACACAAACTCTCAACAACAATTACCACCAGCCGCTGCATCAGACGTATTAGCAACAATTGGTGGATATGGTGATGCTACTTCTAGTATATTAATATGGCGTATCTCTTCATCATCAAGTACTGGTTTAAATGCTGATAAGTTATTGCAAATTTCATACGGTAATGAAATTACACGATTGGTATGGCATCCTTTTAATCCTAATCGATTTATTGTCTTACATCGTAGTACTGCCAATGGTATGAATAGTATTCATGAGAAGAGTGAGATGGATGGTAATGAAGATGGCAGGATTGTAGCAACACTTGTGGAAACTACCCGATTAACAACACAGCGACATGAAAGTGATAGTCACATGGTATGCAATGCCATCGCTTCTTCTACTTCTTCGGGGGATAATGAGGAAAATTTAGAGAAGAAGAAGAAATCTTTATCATCACGTGGATTAACCCCCTTCATTATGTCAAGCGAAGATTCAAACAATAGCGGATTGTTGGGCGCAAATGATATAACAATATCCAATAATAATGCCAAGTTTGCTTTGACTGGGCATGATGATGGATATATCCGATTATGGGATATTAATGAACGTCAGGTTATGGGAGAGGATGATACTGATGTTAGTATCTCCTGTGTTGCCAGTGTTAATACTGCAATATCTGGTGAAGAGAGTGAGGAAGAAGAGAAGAAGGTAACACGTGTTATATTCCTATCACAATATGAAGACTCAACATCATCAATTAGTGCAATTACGCCTCCATTTATTACCGGTACTAATATGAATCATACTGTTACATTATGGTCATCATTTACTTCCAGTGGTAGTAAGAAGGTTAATTTACCATCAAGGTTGCGTATCTTTCAATTACAAAATGATGGTGCATCATTGTTATCTTCATTGATTTCAATGGAGTTATGCCCAGCACCATATCGTCCACCTGAAGACGACAGTAGCAGTGCTAATGCGGTTCCATCATCATTCCTATTATTGGCAGAACGTAAAACGGGTATATTACATGCATTACATTTAGATACTGAATGGAAACAAGACGATAATAATGATGGTTCGTCAGTAGTTACCGTGAAGGGATTTGACTATGTATCAACATTGAATGTAGTGCATCCCATTTATTCATTCTGTGTTGCACCCATCACCCCTGCTAATGATACCTCAAAGCCAGCATCATTAAAGGAAGAACGGGATGTTGATTTATGTTGTATCCAAAGTAAGGCTGTACAGATGTTAACATTAAGTGCTGATATGTGCCCCCCTCCGGATGATGATGACGAAGAGATTATTATTGGTGGTCCTGTTGAATTGGCGGATGGTGTTACCTTGTTGAACTTGCCGTATGATGGTGATGTCATTAGTGACGACGACGAGGAGGACGGTGCCAATGAAGAATTTGAAGATGATTATGAAATGGATGAACCTGTTGAGTATTCGACTAACGAGAGCGAGGATGATGATGGCGAAGGAGAAGAAGAGGAGGCTGTGCCAACTGCTACCAGTAAGAGTAAACCAAATGCCTTTTCCAACTGGCTAGGTGCAATTGCCAAGCCGTTCTCTGGAGGGGCACCTGCTGCCGAAGAAGAGGATGACAAGCCAAGCGAAGAATCAAAACCAGAAAAGAAGAATATTGTCAAGTCATCACCGGCAGTATCCCCCCTTCCTCCTGGATTTGAATCGATACTACCTCCTCCTCCACCACCTACCAGTGCTGAGAAAGCTACTGATCCATTGTCTCTTGTGCCGACCCCTCCTACTCCTCCTACCGCTCCTGTTGCCGCCCCTAACAATACGGTGTTATTGTCGCCAATGCAACTCTTGAGTGAAAGTGGTGCTAGTGATGATGTGCCAGAGCCTACTACCTCCAAGAAGACGCAAGAGAATCTCCCTGATCGTCTCAAGGCTGTCAAGAAATCAAACAAGAAGAAGAACAAAGACGATGGTATTAAGAAGACGGCACCAGCTACTTCCAAAGCCAACGACCCAGCTCCTCAGCCAATGAAGATCTTGTTGAAGCCTAAAGATGATACCCCATCTACTTTAGATAATGCCGCAGTATCATCAAACGTTGATATCAGTGCTATTGAAGCCACTGTCAACCGTGTTGTTGCTGCTCAGATGAAATCACATGAAACACAACTCCTTGCTTCATTACGAAAGGTAATTTCTACCGAGGTTGCTTCAGCCATGAAGACATCCGGTAAGGATGTTGACAAGGCAATTGAACAGGGTGTGCAGCGGGGTATTACCAAGGGGGGACTAGGCAAGGCTTTGGAAAAGCACATGAAGGAGAGTGCAGCGCTAGCAGCCAAGGAGGCTGTTGATAGTATGCAGCCTGCGATTGTATCTTCCTTGCATGAAACCATGAGAGAAGTTATGATCCCAGCGTACGAGGCTGCAACGCGTGAAATGTTCCAACAAACATCTACCTCGTTAGAGAAGGGACTTGCCCAAATGTCTGTGAATCATCAAAATGCCTCAGTACCCACGATGCAACAAATGTCAAAGCAAATGATGAAGATGGGCGAGGCAATTCAATCTTTATCTGCCGAAGTGAAACATTTACGTGGTGATGTTAATGCCCATAATGCTGCCACTCAAAATGGTGGTAGCCCCGGACAGCAGCCGCCTGCACCTCAACCAATGGGAGTGCGTAATGAAATCACTGCCCTGTGTCAAGCTCAGCGGTATGAGGAGGCATTCACCAAGGCGGTATCCGCCTCTGATGGTGAGATTGTACTATTTGCATGTCAGCAGTCTGATGCTGCCGCAGTATTCAATGGTGAAGAATCAACTATTATTAGTCAACCCATCCTCATTTGTTTGTTGCAACAGCTCGGCGCCGTATTAGTTACTGCCACTGATGCGGAAGATATCAAAACAATCTTGACTTGGTTGCAGGAGATTGCTGTTACAATTGATCCTTCGAATACGAATATTCAACGTCATGTTGCCAGTGTTGTTCAGCAACTCTTGGTGAATATTAACAGCAAGTTAGCCAATTGTGAACCTCAGTTTCGTCGACAATTACAGACGCTTATGCGTGTAATTCGCGGTATGGCGTAATCTTAGATTATTGAGGAAGAGAGGTAGAAGAGGTAGATTCGATGATGCATATAATCTAGTTAAAATAGTTATTCTAGTAAAGGGCTGCACATGACTTATAGACCATTAAATAGCTAACGGTCATCAATATAACACCTCGTACTATTCTTACAGGCTTGTCAGTTTCAGGTATTCATGTTCACAAACCTCACCAACGGTGGGTCTATCCATCTGTTCATATGTGAGACAATGTCGAATAAATGCCTTCCCTTGATCAGTGATGGATGGCTTTGATGGGAAGTTAACTTCAGTAGCCTGTAACATTGTTTGATGACGAAGAATGTGATCTTGTGATTGCCCGTCACCGAATGGTCGTCGACCGTAGAGCATTTGGAAGTAGATTACCCCGATCGACCAAACATCAACTTTGTTACTAATCCTCACATCTTGTTCTGTCAAGAAACATTCTGGTGGTAAATACCAATAGGTGCCAGCTCCTTGACTAGTTAACTCCATACTATCACCGTCTTCATTGTCATCCACAATCTTACTCAAACCAAAATCAGTAATCTTGGCATTGCCTTTCTCATCAAACAATATGTTCCCAGGCTTCAAGTCATAGTGAATAATACCCTGACGCTCGCCATCAGTCGATGGGGTACTTAAATATCTCATACCACTTAGGATTTGCATCAAAATAGCTCGTGCATCTCGTTCTGGTAATCGTCCTCTATCCTTGAGTGTCGTATCCAAATCTGTACCCTTGCAGCACTCCAACACGGTTGCAAAGGTATCATCATCAATTTCAAAGACATCAAATAGACTCACAATTCTCGGATGACGAACCACTTGGTGAATTTCAAACTCCCGAGCTACATGCTTAGTATAGTTCTCCTTCTTACTATCCGACCAAGATGATTCAACTTGGTGAATTTTAACAGCAACATTGCGCATATCCTCAAGGTCAAAGGCACGCCACACCTCCGAGAAGCCACCCTTACCTAATAGATTCATTAAGACATATCGTTCATGTAACTTACGTTCATTCCTCCACTTTGAAGAGTCTCCATTTGCTACCAACTTTAATGATCTGAGATGTCCTCGTTTTTCAATATTTAATGCTCGTTCTTGACGATCAAGCTCTGCTTCCTCCTTCCTCACCTCGTCAAGGCGCACTCTGACCGTTTCATGTGCCTCCAATCGATCCAAGTCATTCATCATAAACTCGGATGAGTCTACATTGGCATTATCATTATTACTGTTTGACTCGTTGTTTGTACTTTCCCTTGATTCTGTAAGACTGTCATCATTACCATCAAGAGTATCATCCTCACTATCATCACCATTGTCGTTGTCAGTAGTACTTTCCTGCGGTAGATATACACCTCGTCTCAACTCATCCTTACGTCGTTCCAACTCATCCCTCTTAACACGTAATTCCTCCCTCTTCATCTTGATTGCCGTGGGTGCACTACCATCCTCCCAACTTTCAATAATTTGTGATCTCATACCATTACCACTTGATATACGTGATGATACCAATCGACCCAATCGTGCCCCGTCACTGGCGAGCTTTTGACGTAATTCATTCGATTCACGTATACTCTCATCTCGAACTAATTTTTCCATAACCTCCATTGCTTTAGTCATTTTAGTATCGGAATCATTCCGTACCTTTTCTAATTCAACCTTTTGATTCTTGAGTTGACGTTGTAAGTTGGTGGATAGTAAAGTTTGATTGTTCTTAATTGAATCATTCCGTGCTTTGGCATCTTGTAATTGCTTCTGGAGGGTGGACAGTTGATTGTGCAATTGTTTAATTTCAGATGATTGATCTGAGTTAGTGGTTGCAGTAGTGTCTGCAATAGGTGTTGTACTTTTGAGTGATGCCCTCTTCTTCTTGGTAGCTGGCTTTCGGGAGGTTGTTTCATCTTTCTCACCACTGCCTTCTTTCGCTGTAACTTTCTCCCCAAGTTTCTTATCTCCGTCATCTTCATTAACATCCTGCTGCTGTTGTTTCTTCTTACTACTAATACCCAAAAATGAATGTAATGTCCTTTGATTCCCCGTCTTTTCCTTCTTACTTTGTAATGCAGGTGGAGATGAACAAGATCGAGAATGATTTGAACCGCTACTACCTAAAGCGACGGCAGGATTAGATGCATTACCAAAGTATGAATAGAGTGTATCTCGTGATTCCTCCGCTGTTCCTGTTGTAGCTGATGCTGCCGCAGATGTAGAATTAGCAGATGAGGATTGCTTTTGTGATTTGGAAGACGGTGCACCACTACGAGAATTGGCAGATCTACTATTACCAGTTTCAATTGCTGATTTGGAAGATGTGTCCTCTCCAGCGGCACTCTTTTTAACTCTCCTCTTCTTTTGTCCACCACCGCTACTACTCTTTCCGTTAGCTGTTGCTTTTGTGATAGTCTCTGTTTTACCCTTCTTCTTGGATTTACTAGCATTACCAATCTTATTATTATTGGCAGCTGTTAACTGGCCAATAGCAGAAACTTTCCGCTTTGACGGAGTGCTCTTCTTTTTACCCTCCTTCTTACCACTACCTGCTGCCACTGTTAGTTTACTATTATTATCCTGCTGTTTTCTCTTTTTGGTACTATTGGCATGCTGTACCGTCTGACAACTAGCATTTGAGGCAGCATGCTCCTCAAACGTAACCGCATTTAAATTTGATTTATCATCACCACTCAACAATCCACCAATCTTATTACCCTCACCGTCACTTGTTGCGGTTGTTAAATTACTAACACTGCCACTTCTTCTGTGCCTGCCGCCAGCATACCCACCAGATGTTATGGCAGGTGAAATAATTGACCGTGGTGGCGTGAAGCTGTGAGATTCAATGCCTCCTTCTTGATTACCGCGGATACGATGTTCTAATATATCTAGTTTATGTGGATCGATATTTTTTAGGGTATCGACTATATCATCTCTATTACTACGGCGTGATGTAGTAGATGATGTTGATTTAGATGGCATCATTATGTTTAAGTATGTTTGAAGTACAATGTATTGAAGGTGCACCTTGTACTTTTTTTTTGGTAGGAAAAAGATTAATCGATATCGCGAAGAATATGTAACGACCGATAAATACAATCAAGGAGGTTACTGCGATATATATGCAGAGCACAAATTGCAATGGCCGTGGTACTATTCTCTAATTTGAACTGATAGGAGCCGTCTTAACATGGTGCACCAACAAAAAAAAATAGACTGAGTTACGATACAGCTTGTAGGAGTGATAAAAAAATAACTAACGGTATCCTAGCCAAAGTTAGTTTAGTGTTGTGATCTATGTGAAGTGAAGGAAGCTAATATACTATACGATATCTTGTCTCTTATTGATATTACATCATCGAACATACTTCAACAGTAGGCTCAGTATCGTCGTGATATAGTTGCTCTTGCATTGCAATAGGCTTAATAATCTTGTAGTGTCTTACTTGGAGGTCTATTAGATATTTCACTAAATTACTCTCTCATAAAAAATCTTTCAATATCAAGAAGACGATACCATATCAATCATACACACAAGCACAACATGAGCGTAACAAACGAAGATATCACACTTATATTAACTCTCAGGTTAGATGAGGATGGGGAGTATAATGCGTTTACAGAGATGTCTGCCGATATACGGGTTAAAAGTGAGTATATAATGACATTTTGCTCATATCTTTATAATATGTACACTTCTTATACTCATTTCTCACACACCAAACATCAGATCAACATGCAGGTACGATCAGTGGTATAGTTGTTAAACGACAGCGAATACCCGAAAGAATGTTTCTATCGGCAATGGACGGATATAGCCAAGAGCTACAATATATTGGAGTTTCTCTCTTTGAGCCCCGTCTTGGGAGGACAAAGCTGGTATCATTGAGAGATGGTGGAGATGATGATGAGTATGATTTTATGTACATTAAAGAGATACAGATTGATGATCACTTCAAGCAAGAAGGTGCGTCGGATGTTGGGGCATATGCTATTCGACAACTTCTCCATCATCCAAATTTGCAAAGTATATCATCGTGTATTTATATACTTGATCCGTATGAAGGTATGACGCAAGAAGTTAGGGATAGAATCAAAGCTGAGGAAGAAAGTGAAGCCAATCGGGAAAGAGAAGCCAGGAGTAGGGGAGAGGATCCTGCCCCAGAAACAGAAGAATCACTTCGAATCAAAGAGGAGAAGGAGCGGCGATTGGAGAGATATGCACGTCTTGATGCTAACCAGTTCATTCGTAATGGTTTCTATCAGGATGTAGCTGTAGCAAGTATGGGAGGGTATGCCAGCAAAAAGATTCTTGTAGCTGCTCGTGACCACTGGGAGAGTCCTCTTTCATCTCATGTCACTGCTTCTAGTGTCGAGTTTTATGTCGGTCCTCCTGATGTTCGGCCACCAACTGGAAAGGATGATGCGATCTTACAGCTTACTGAAAAGAAATGCAATGACTATACATATAGTAGTGGAAATGTTATAGACCGAGCGAGGTCAGATGAGTATATTGAAGAATGTTCTCGTCTAGTACAAGAAGGTGGATCACTGTCAAGGTCACATGCCCTACATGCAGCTTGTGCATTAAACGATCCGACCATCGTTCAGTGCATCATTGACATGGACCCATCTACTATTGAATCTAGAGATGTTAACAACACCACTCCTCTGATGATGGCTGCAGTGGCTGCCGCTGGTAGATCGACCAATCAGGGTTATTCCTCGGCACAACCAGTCATTGATATTTTACTTGCTGCCAATGCAGACAAGAGTGCTGTTACTACCAATGGTCAGACAGCATGTGGTATGTTTAAATCTCAACGTGAGGGATACAGCCAGATGATGCAGGCCATGATGGGACGACCTGTACAATCGAACTCGAGGCTTGTACCAGGATTGGCACAGCTAGAAGCAAAGCTAATGCCTCCTGGTGGTCCGACGGCGGCAGATCAATCCGGTGGTGACAGTGCAGAGCCAGGATTGATTAATTATGGGGATGAGGATATGGATGATGATGGTGACTATTAGATTAAGTAATTCAAAGTGTATAGAAGAACACAAAGGAAGACAGGGTTGTTTGTAGTAGTCTTAACAGTGTTGTAGCATAGTAGTCTTAAGTACACTTAGATACATACATAGCTCCTCTATTTCACCTTCACAAATAACATCCCATCTCTTTCTATTACCTTTATACAACCCACACGTGAATCTAAAATGGTGCATCACATTCAAACGATAGCTTATCCCGTGTAATAGGATGTTCAAAACTGATTGACTTTGCGTGTACACACATGGGCTTATCTCCACAGGCACTTGCAATTGCACTTTGTAGCTCAGAACTTGCCTTATCTGCTGGCAAATCATCTTCGTTTAAACCTCCGTTGGCGGCCGCCGACCCTCCAAAACCATACACTGAATCGCCTACGATTGGATGTCCAATTGCTGCACAATGTACATTTAATTGATGTGTTCTACCTGATACACTTGTTAATGATACCTTTGTTACATCATTTCCATCTAACTCCTCCCTCGAAATTACTTCAAACTCTGTCAAACTATCCTTGGGACTTTCAAGCATCTTCTTCCCCACCTCATCCGAGTCTAATCCGATCAAGGCACTCTGATGTTCATCTGTTGATACCCTCATGTATGGAGGATATTCATAATCTCGCATTAATGGTAAAGCAATCGATCCACTATCCTCGCCGATGTGACCACATACCAAGGCCTCATACTTTCTAGTAACTTTGCGTGTGCGGAATAAAGTATTCAATTCTCTCAATGCCGAATTTGTTCGAGCAAAAACGACAAGTCCAGAAGTATCCATACCTAATCGGTGTACAACCATCTTATCCATACGGTTTGATTCACAACCGAAACGATCAAATACTGCCTTATTAATTGATGGATTATCCTCTTTCCCTGGAACTGTGAGTACTCCTGATGGTTTGTTGATTACTGCAATGTGTTCATCTTCATATACTACGTCCAAATCCTATTATATTATATATTGTATTGTATTCAATAAATGTATATATTGTGTATTGTACGAAATATGATAAGATGATGTGTGAGAGGATTGCAAACCAATAGCTACTGACTGACCAACAAACACACATCACAGTTTATGCGCACATCACAAATCACATGTCTATATTACTCACATCAGATGATATTTCTTTAGAACTTCGATCACGATCTTGTAACTTTGCCATTTGTTCCTGAAGCTTTGCTTGGATATCTGATGAACTGAGATATAATGATGTGCTAGTAGTACTGAAAGTTGATGTTGGTTGTATACAATTTCTACTTGATGGCATCAAATTTAACTGTGAAAAGGAAGTGACAAATTGTACATTAAGAAAGATCGCGGCTGTAGCTGACCAAACAGCCATCATTAAGAGTACCGCCATTGTTGTTGTTAAAATGATATTATATAAATCCGCCCGACGCCAGTGGTTGTGAGCACTAGCTATCTATTCAGTCAAGATTTTATGATTGCAATTTGTTTGCAACTCGACCGGTCACTCGCCAAAGAAAGCGGTTTATTAACAAAGTTAGATTTTTGAGTTGCTTGAACTTGAAATTCTGTAATAGCATTGGTAGGCAATAAATAACGTTCCTATCCATCACTACAATGGCCAATTCGCTAGCGGATGCCACCATGGAAGGCGGCAATGCGCCCTTTCCCAGCGGCGGCGGTCCTACCACAATATCAGAGGATTTCCTTGCCCTTGTATCCTTTGCAAGTAAATTGGGCACTTGTGTTAACAATGACACAACAGATGATCAGAATCAAGAGGTTAAAGATGAGGCAATGCTACTCATGAGTTTATTAATGGGTGAACAAGCCGATGAATTATTATCGGATGTGAAAGATACCCGATGTGAAAAGAGGAAGATACGAGGTGAAAAACGTCCGACGGATATGGATATGGGTAATTTTTCTTTCACGTTCCCGTCATTGTCACTTCAACCTGATGATGATTGTGATACTGGTAATGCAGTATCGGCTGCCCCCGATGGTACCGAGAAGATGGAGGTGTCTAGTAAAATAGACTCATCTAAAGCAGACGGTGATTGTGATATGGAGGAGGGCGACTCTTCCGCACCACCATCACAACTTCTAAGCCGTACAAAGTGTGTTCAGGATAAGGATATGATCAAAGATTGTAGTGAATCCATGGCGCATAATGTACTCGAATCGTTCGGTGCTGCATTGGTTTGGAGGGCCAAGGTGTGGATTAAGAGTTTAGCAAATGTTCTTGCCTTAAAAGAGCAAAAGAGAATAGATGCACAAAAGATGGGCTTGTCAAATGATTCTCAAATGGGGGGTGTAGGCAGGGATGGCAAAAAGGAGATTAGGTATGGAGAATATGCAGATGATACTGGAAATGAGGAATTGTTGAATAGTAGGGAGATGCAAATTATTGATGCAATTGTTAAATCATCCGAGGAGGTTTCTGTGGTGAATATCAAGACTTCATTTCGTGTATTATCCAATAAGAGTGAGAATATTGACAACATACCATTGGATTTACCAGATGCAGAGCAGCCTTCATCCAAAAAGTCAAAGAATGAAGAGAAGACTCCCCAAGATAATCTCGACGAATACAAGGTTACTCACAAGCTCATGTTTGAGGCTACCATCTCAATGACATCTAATGACGGTGTTCGGTATAACGGTGTCAAGCTTCAAGCACCAGGTTATATCCAAGGTACCTTTACTAATAAGGTGGGATCCGGCACCAAGGGAGAAGAGACTTTAACGGGTGTGTCCATGACGTTGGATACTGATGCTCTAGCTCAATCATTAGAGAGGCAGAGCCGTTTAGTCGTCCGACGATCCGCCGAGGCAGCTCTAGTCGTTGCGAGTGGTGGCGACTGTTCCTCTTCTCCCCATTATTTGGAATCACCGCGTGTGCATCACTCCATCATCTCTCCAAGATACGTTCTTATGTCTCCCGTGAAAGAAGGAACGTTCGTTGATTTGGAGTCGAAACCAGGTTTGCCCTCGATACCAACAAATCTGAGTGGGGATAAGAATAGGGTCGTGTCCTCGTCATCAGAGGGGCATAGCTCCGACTCATCTGCTACAACAGCAGCAACAACACCCACGATGTCTCCTCTTAAGGAACAAAAAGTCCCCAGTAGTCCATCCTTGAACGGGCTACTCTCTGTTGCCAGTGAGGAGCTGACAAGAGGGGAGTAAATATACTCCCTCCTCAAATCTAGAGCAAAGCAATTTAATGCGCCGCTCTCATCCCTATCTCAAGATATATGTTACTATTCATAATACAAAAACGATGATATCAGGCTGTGTCATGTCACACTGTTTCATCACTAGAGTCTCCTGTTAAGAGGCTTTCAAGGAAGAGACTTTTAGTTTCTCCTCTGTTGGAGAGGTAAATACCCTCTAACAACTTTGTTCATCATACTCATATTTGTTATTCAAGCATTTGTCGAATCACTCCTGTTTAATGAGACCGACAAACCCGCATGTATCTCTGAATGCTAAGCTTTCATGATGAGCATGCCTTAAAAATGCTGTACTAGGTCAATGTAAATGTAAATTAAATGTGAACCTCTGTAAGTAAGAAACGCAAGAGATCTATCCTCTGTTTATCTTATATATCATGGCTTTCTGCATCCCTTCTCTCTCTCTCTCTCCGTTTTGGAAATATCGCTCTATATTGTTTAGAGATAAGATGATAAAATGAAACTAAATTTGTTTTTGTTCACAACAGAGACATCTATTTTATATATGGCCGATTATTGGTATAAAGTATATTTAAAAGGATGCTTTGCTTTCGAATGAAAGCTCCTCCTTCGTTACAGGGTGCCTGAAACTGATTGACTTTGCGTG
>Ga0214479_100642_pt1 | contig 19128 bp, 11 predicted proteins | sample M1_20Mar14CPVII9_5_FD_165054 | JGI IMG/M metagenome (GOLD analysis project Ga0214479, IMG submission 165054) | Marine eukaryotic communities from Monterey Bay, California, United States - M1_20Mar14CPVII9sort6BwellE14 | ecosystem: Environmental > Aquatic > Marine > Unclassified | place: USA...
TATGAGGTGCCATCAGTTATCACCATCAATAAAGCAAGATACTATCGCAAATCATTGCCGTCTACTTTTGATCATCATCGTCATCTTCATACAAGCATCATTGATAGTCCAATAAGTTCTGCCACACCAAAGATTCGTGAACATACCAAAGATATTGATCCTAAAGTTGCAATTGTGGTATCATCCACTGCCGACAACGAGAAACTTTTAGATGATATGCCTAAGTTGGATAAACATAAGTTGACACCATCATCAAACAGGAGTTATAGATATTCATTTCATCGTCTGGTATATGTCATGCTGCTTCTTCTTCTGCATACTTTATCCACTGTAAAGTATGTCTCGGCTGCTGATGTGCCCCAAGATCCAATCAATACTCCATCAAAAGAGTCGGTTGAGACGACCTCCAAGTTCAGAGATACTTTCAATAAAGAAGTGCTCGGTATTAATTCGGATGGTGAATTTGTAGACAAGGCTCGTGCTAAATCAAGTAAGGTCTTCTCTCAGAGTGAATACAGAGAACGGTTACGCATATGTGATGACGACAACTGGGGTGCTGGTAACCTTGATGATATGGATGCTGACGATAAGGCCAAGTATAGAGCTTTTAGAAGAGAGCATAAAACAAACGGCAACAACTGGAGGAAAGCGTATGCTGTTGTAGAGAAAACTAAGCCCGTCACAAACACAAAGTATAAGGCTCTGCTGAAAAAAGAGAAGGGAAAGGACAAATTGAAGGACGATTGTAAGGAAGTTAAACCCCGTCGATTAGTTGTTCCCATTGTTGAGATATTCGATACCATCCATGAGTGTCATCAGTCGGTGGGCCACAAAGGAATAGGAGCAACATTCTCAAAGGTGTCAAAGAAGTATTCCAATATTACCGAAGAGTTATGTATTAAGTTCATAAACCTTTGTCCTGTGTGTCTCGAGCAGCAACCGACTATTGCTCCACAGAAAGGGGCGGCGAGGCCAATCAGAACAGATGATTTTCGAGATAGATTTCAAGTTGACTTGATTGATATGCGTACAAAGAGGAAGAAGAATATCTATGGTTGGAGTAGTATTTGATTGGAATGAAGATACAGGAGATGTACAGATTGTTAGCTCATCGGGAATAATTAGCCAGGGGACGAGGAAGACAGCCTACTGGATACCTCGAGATAGATACAAAGTTATGTTCAAGCCCGATGAGACTGGTGTGTTATCCAATGATTTGGATGATATCCGAGCAAAGGTGGTGGGAGGAACTTTTGTAGAAGGTGATTACCCGAAGGTATCGTTACAAACTGCACACAAGGCAACAGTGGGAGAGTCTCCAAGAGGCAAGACTCATGGATGTAGATGCAAGGATGGCAAGTGCACCGCTTCCTGTGGCTGTCGTCGCCCTCACAAGAAAGTCCCGTGTGATAGTAGTTGCTCATGTAATGGCAATTGTGACAATCCTTTGAATGATAAGCCAATGGATAATTGAAAGTTGAGTGTAGTTTGTATTGTGGTATAATCAATCTGTTAAGATGAATGTTTTTCTTATTCATTTTATAAGTAGCTAGATACTAATCCCTCGGGGTACTGGTATCAAATGCTCATGGGGAGAGGCTCAATTACCACTATAGGCGACCTAGGTTAACAATAGGGTGATGGGGGGATAGTACCTATTCTATTGCTAAATACTCCATTGGGGCTTGTCGAGTGTTAAAACTCGATAGGAAGGATACCGTCGAGTTTTAACACTCGCCAGAATTAAAATCCGTCGTAACAGATCGATGCAGCCACTCCGTCTTAGGTAACAAGGATACCGCTGCTAAAGGGATAGGTACATGCATGAGACGGAGATATATGATAGGTCTACCCTCTCTTTGCGACGACTGTAACTTTTGTTAGACAATTGTATTCTATTTCTCCAGCCACCTTGTTAACAAAGGGATATTAGCTGACTTTTTTCAATTGGTGGTGATAGATGACGAGGGGGTACATAAAATGTGTATCCTACTATATAACTTTGAAACAATAGAATTATTTTAAGTTCGAGAGTCGAGAGAGTAGATTCTCAAGCTCTTCTTTAATCTTCTTCTTGTTCTTTACTTCTTCCATGTACGAACTCAATAATGCACGGGCACTACTAACAGTTTTGGTGTACTCACTTGGATTGATATTTAGCAGTAGATCAAAAAACTTCGTCCACATTCCTCTCTGAGACCGAGGAATACTAAAATGTGCGACATTCGGACTAAAGCTCATCTTTCCAGTATTCTTATCTGTGCCTGTATTACTCTCCTTAGGGTGAGCTTTGTAAATCAAAAAGAAAATGGTGACAAAAAGTCCATAAAAGTCTTGATCTACTCCCCAAGGCTTATCTTGGCGCTTATTCTTGCTCATCATTGATCTGTCCGTACCCACTGAGCTACCTTGAAATGTGTATGTCAAAGAAGGTAGATTCTGTGCTCGTCCAAAGTCAATTACTTTCAAAGCCCCAGATTCCGTTAGTATACAATTGTCTGTTTTGATATCACAGTGCTTTGTTGGTATGAAAATGCAACAACATAATTCATGTTAGAAATCAACGATTAGTAAAGGAACTATACGAAGGATCAAGGACGTACCAAAACTCCTAAGTTGTGAAGAGTCTCGATTCGTGTGAGCAGATGATCAGCAACATATGCCACAATCTCCATTGGCACCGGCTTTTCCCCAGGGAAAGCATTCATTGCAATATCATGCACGGTTACACCCGACTCCAATGTCATAAAGAGAAGACCCCCGTTATTAGTTCTATCCGTATCAGTGTACGTGTATAGGGCTATGGAACGAGGAAATGGGCATTCCTCATCATCTTCCGCATGGAAAGCCAGGGACACTTGTGTCGTGAACTCAAACGATAGACTACTCAACGATGTATCCTTTGACGGGATTTGCACCTTAACAGCACATATAATAGGATCAGAAGAGTCAGCTGGATATAACTTGCATTTCCAAACACTACCGTATACCCCTTCACCTAACTTTTCTAATACTTGTACTTTCGCCCATTTACCGAAGCCGGGTAAATCAATGGTTTTGTTTCTCTTGGATGCCTGATTGAGTGACTTGGACGTGAATTCCACGGGAAATGGACTCACTATGGTGCATGATTTTGACATCTTTTCAAATTCAAGAGCATCAACTTGGCGATTGTAATCAGCTGACTTGTTTTTGACGAGTGAAGATTGATCTACCGAAACTGATTCGTCATTATCTGCACTCTTATTATTTGGAGCTCCTGTTGATATCCCGTCTTGGCTACTTTCATCTTCATCTCCGTTAGACTTGTTATTTGACTCAACTCTATTTCGTTGACGAGGATGTGAGTTTGGGCTACCCTTCTCTGCGGTAGTATCTCGCTTTGATTTGCCCCTTTTAGACGTCGATAATGCAATAGCAATTTCACTCTGAACCCCGTCAAGACTACAGTCATCTTTGTTTGGCTTATGAGATACATTGTTGGCTTCATTTTCCGAGTTGATTCTATTTCTGTGACGAGGAGGTGAGTTCGAGTCATTCTCTTCACTATTACTGGTTGTTCGTTTCTGTTGTGTATGACAAGATATAATATTGACCCATCTTTCAAACATGAGTTGGATAGGCCGTTCAGCATTCTTTATCATCATGATGGCATTATTGAATGATGCTCCATCATTAATTGGTATACCTAAATCTTTGAACGTTTTTCCATTCACGCCAACTAACACATCATTTTGTTTAATTGAGTTTGAATGAGGACATGATGCTAAAGTATCTGTGACCTTAATTTGTGTATTGTCTTCTAGGCTTAAGTTGAGACCGAGTTTTTCTCCGGAAAATGATACGTGTATTCTTTGAAGACGTTTATGTGTTTGTGAAGTTGGCTGTTTATGTTTCAATGCAGAGGAAATATCACTCTCTACGATGTCAATTTGTACTTCTCCCTTTACTTGATCATATTGCCGATCCAATTCATCAACAGATGTGATCTCATGTCCATTTATATTACGTATCACCATATGAGGCTTGATGATATTGACCTTGGCAACTGGGCCTTGACCTACACTATTCACTTTTACTTGGCCTCCTTGAGCATAGTATGTCATGCCGTGTCTTGAATTTGTATTGGATTTGTGAAGGATAATTCTAATGATACCTGGCTCTGACTCAGCCACACTATATAATGTAGCAAAGGCTGTATGATCAGTACCTTGTTCCGGACAACTAGGTTTACCAGCAGCAGGTCTATTCATAGCATTTACTTGAGATGTAGTGTCTCTTGAATTGGCTGGCTGCAGAGGTTGAGACATCGTTTGATTCTCCAATTCATGGGGCAGTGCACTGCCACCTAAAGAATGACTACCACTCGCGTCACCACCTCCCTGAGGTGGTATGAATCCACCATTACTACTAAAGAATTGTTGCATCATTTCTTGCATTCCTTGAGGTATCATCATAGGCTGCGTACCAATCATATTGTTACCCTGAGGTATACCAGCTGACATTTGTATCGGCATCATCATCATCATAATTGGGGCTTGACTTTGATTACCTTGTCCCACAGCATTATGCGAAGTTTGTTGTCCGATGTTAGCCTGTTGATGCTGCTGAGGAGGAGCCCCACGTCCTTGTTGGTCATTATGCTGTGTTGTATTTTGATGGTATGGCAAGCTGCTATTCTGTCGTACCGAATGTCCATTATTCGTTCTCACTGGCTGTTGTTCTTTTTGTTGAGCAATAGCAGGTTGAGGGTTGGTCCTGTTCTGTGAAGCTAACACGCCCCCATTATTATGGCCAATTGTATTAGATGTTGCATTTTGTACTAAATGTTGTGTATTGTTCGAATGGATTGATTCCGCAGTAGGGGGTGGCACTGCCGTAGGCCTCAAGTAATCCAACAATATTTCTTTCCTCTTTCGAAAGATGAAACTAATCTCCTCGCCACAATGTCGGCACTTCGTCTCATCATTATTAAGATCGTACCAAGAGTGGGTAGCACCATTATCATTATTGACTGTAAATCCGCCAGTAGGATCAGGGCCAGCTAAATCATAAGTAGTGCTAGTGGGGTTGCCAGTGGAGTGGGGTGTCAAGAATCTTTCCTCATCGTAATGTTCAAACACGTTTTTCAATGCTTCCCTCCTGGCCTCAGGAGAGCGAGGATTGATAGAATTACGTTGAGTAAAACATTCACGAATATTAAGCGTTTTTGTAGTACCTTTCGAAAGTTTACGATAATCACCTAATGTATCAACGGGTCTGCCATCTTTATCATAAGCATGATATTCATGTCCACTGTGTTTCGACACGTAACTTTTTCCATTACGATCCCGCCTATCATAGTATTTACCACCTGGAAGAGTAGATATACCTGGATCACATTTGATGGTTATCATTTCGGACTAGTCAATGGGATAGAGATAGCAAGGTATATGATAATAATAAGATATTATAATAATATTATATTATAATTTTGAGAGGGTGCACTGATGAATAGACGTGATTGTATGAACTGAACAACACATACGCCGATAAACACCCTGCCAACTTACCAACAATTCAATACCATCCAAGTGTTTGGTTGATAGATGTATGTAATGTAGGAGTTAAGTAGTATTATTGTACTCTTGTGTTGCGGAAAGCGGAAAGGGGGCGGCCCCGGTGATATCACACTATAATCCTTGATAAACAGTCAATCAACCAGGACAAGCATTCAACTCAATTAGGAATGCAAGCTTTATTAAGAAGCAAAGTGTATTGACTGTCAAGCTGCCTGTTGCTTAAACTGAGTATTTATAATGTTCGATCTTAGTCTATCAAAAGAGACAAGCAGTAGACTAACATGTGTAACCGTGCATCTTCTCATTCTCATATCATATTCCCAGCTATCTACATCCTTAGTAGTACAGTAGTACACACAGCAACCAAAGACGACCAGACTAAACTCCTCCTCACTTCAACTCCACTGTTCATTTGAAATGGATAGAAGACATCATGTGGTACCGAGAAAAGTAATGTCGGAGGTGGACTCTTGACTGTTTCATACTTTGGTTCCAGGAAAGCCCATGAGACTGTTGTAGTGAATGAGAAGGGCTGCTTCTCGTTCGCTGGTAGAGAGTGCTGCAGTGTTGGACCATCCTCAAATGACTTCTTGGCACTAAGTTGTTGAATGAGAAATTGGCAGGGAGAAGGAGTTTAGACTACCAGCTAGCATATCAAATCAATATACACAACAAATAACACAACCAATGCTCACCTCAATATCTTTGCCTGTGGCTTGTCTACATTCCCAACATATGTCCAAAGTATTTCATATCTTAGCCTTGACGGCATCCCGACACATCGACTCTCAGCTTCGTTAAAGCTACGACTCTTGATTGTAAAGTTAGCACTTGGAGTATCGTCATCTAATTCAGATTCAATCTTGATCCACTGTCGTCTATCCAATGGATCGGCATTACCAAATATGCCAATCAAATCTTGATTCGTTTCTAGCCACTTTGGATAGACAAAGTTATCAGTACCAACTTGACGACTTGTGAGCATGGGATGTTGGTCTTGTTCATTTGAAGTGGCGGAGAAGGTACAAAAGTCCTTGAGTTCTTGTCTTGTCATATCTTGTGTACACCCTACAATCATGTTCTTTCCAAAGGCCTACAGTCTGTGAGTTAGAGGAGGTGATGAGTTTTGTCGACGAAGAGGAGACAACATTCCACACACAACTACTTACCGATCCGGTTGGTGATGAAGTATCACACTGACCAACTAGTCCAGTATCCATGATGGTGAAACCAGCTTTTTGAGCAATCACATACGACAAAGCCGAACTGTTGTTTGTACTACTACTCGGACTGATTGCTCCAAGTGTATGTGAGCCAATGATATAGCCTGGATTACCACTCTTGGTACGTGTAATCAAGTTGTTTTGTTCATGACTACGCTCTGATGATTCTACTTCGTCTGGGATAAAGTTTACAGCAAACGTTTGTTGTAATTGTTGACTTGTTGATTGATCCTCAACAATATCAATCGTCTCCAACTCTACTGTGTCAATGATTGATGTATGGTTGAATCTAATATTGTACGTCATCTTCTTGAGTGCATTTGTGCAGGTTTGTGTTGATTCGTCCCATGTTGTTGTTTGATGAGGTAGTAAATTCTCAAGATCATTGGTCAATAAAACACCGCCACTAGAGTTTGTAAACTTGGCAATACGAATCGAATCAAGCGTGTTTGTAGAGCCTTTGTTCTTCTCAACTACAATGTTTGAAATGTACCTTGCAGTGCTGAATTGTCCTTCACAGTCATCAACAAGGTTAGATGTATGCTTGGTACAAGTGTTAGTTTCACTCTTGCCAAATGAAACTGTATTCAACTCGATACAATTGCCACTACTATCAGGTGTTGGCAAGACGATGTATCCACCAAAGGCATTAGTTAATGTTGTGGTAGCTGTTTCGTCTTGATGATATGCTACAATCTCATCACCCAGTTGATAAGCAGCATTACTAGTCTTGGCCTTAGAAGTTGTTTCTTCTTCTCTACTAGTGTAGGAATGAAAACCCAATTGATTCGAGCCTTTTCCAAGGACTTGAGAGGCACGTGGATATCCTTGATCTATGAAGTAGTTGCCCTTTACTGCACTATTATCTTTTTCTACGCACATTAATCCATGTAGTTTGTCCTAAAGGGTTGTGGTGAGTTGTGGTAGGGTGAATGAGAATGAGTGATGAGGAAGGAAGAAGGTGCTAGACACATGCATGACTAACCACTAGTCTATATACTTAGCAAAAGTGCACACAGGGAAAGCCATAATAGTAATTATTGCTTGAGTAAGAATGTAAATCCCAATAAGGGTAACCATTCGGGTAAGTGCAGGAGGTCGAAGGCCCCCTGTATGCACTTTTGCTAGACACATGCATGACTAACCACTAGTCTATATACTCAAGTATATAGACTAGTGGTTAGTCATGCATGTGTCTAGCAGAAGGAATCGGCGAATACTAAAACACCACTCCTCCTGTCAGTCTGTAATCAACAACTCACCTCTGGAGAACCACTCAGTCGAAAGGGATATTGTAGATTAACACCCTCCAATGACGGTGGACGTTCTACACACATTTTAACAAACGGAGAAGACGTTCCTTCACTGCTACCAAGGCAGCCTGAGAATGACGATACTTCATCACTACTACACTCTGGATCACAACAACAATTCACATCACAAACTCCCGCTGTTAAATCACATGAACATTCACAATCAAATTGATTACATTGCTCATTGTCATTTACTGAGGAAGAATAGCTTGTTTTGCATTCACAGCCAGGTGGTGTGTAGAATGGCGAAGATGTTGTTGTTGTGGTTGTTGAAAGTGTGTCATTGCTAATATGATACGAAATGGAGGTGAGATCGTTGTTTGATGTTGTTGTAGTCGTAGAGGTGGCAAAGGTACACGCCGTGGATGCAGCACCGACCAATAGAGCAAGTGATAATAATGATTTCATTGTATGTTGTTGTGTTATGTTGTGTTGTTGTATTATGTGGTGTTGTGTTTGTGATGTTATGTGAAGTACCTAAGTAGGTATCATAAAAAAAAGTATGCTCTCTTTCACTCAACCTACATCCAACCACGCTTGATTGTTGAGGCAATACCATCGGTATTGCATTGTAGAGTTGTCATTTCTGTAAGTAAATCATCTTGCTGTTGAACAGTCTTGTTTGATGACGACGCTGATAATAGTGCTCGATGTCTTTTGAGTGTTTCAGCTTCCCTTTTCAACGACATTAGTAATGCCTTGACACTTTGTTTCTCTTCTTCTTCTCCGCCTTCTTCGTCAATAATGAGCTTTGCCGATTCGGGTAGATTACGTAGAACAAGCTTGACAATTGCTGAAAAAGATAAGTAACATGCCTGAACAAATAATACTCTGCCTTAAAGCAAGAACAAACAAAACACCACTCACCAACTCTTTCTTCAGGATTTGAACTAAAGATTACCAACTTTAATCTAGGACTGTCCTTCTTGCAATATAAATCAATGTAAGAACCGCCACTACCAATGCTTGCATTCAAGTTGGTTATGAGATCTTTCCACATTTTGGCATTTGTGGAATTCATTTCATTCGAGGTGTCAATTGTTAGAGTACGGGGTTGACGATAATCAACAATGACACTGGGATCTGGATAGCAGTGTTGTGAATTAGACGTGAAGTCAATCTCGTGTTGTATCCATTGTCCACCTGAACGTTGTTGAGATGATGATGACATTGGTGGTGCTAGGAAGAGTGAATCGATTGGTAAACGAAGTATACAAAGCACTGCTCCTCGTCGAGTTGAAGGGTCGTTGATGGAAGAGGAGGGGACATCATCAACCCATAGTCCTTGGATACTAACATCTAATGTAGAATTATCATCGTCATTCATTGATATCTTTATATCTTCAAGGCATGCAGAGGCGAGCATTGTAATGCAATCCCCAGATATTAATGTTGGTACCACACCGCTTGATGTTCGGATATTCTCGGGTGTCGTTGTAGTTTGATTGTGGTTGCATGTCAATGAGCATGATATATGAAAGTCATGTAGTGTATTAGTTGCTGAGCTTGAAGAGTTGGCCGTATCTTCCGCACCACTAGGCATGAGTATATCCAATTCAAGGTCCAAGACAACTGAAATACCACCTCCACCATGATTAGACATCCTTGGGCGCATGCCATAACGTAATCTCAACACTTCTGGATCATTATTCCAATCATCTCCTTCTGTTGAATGATTCATTAGTCGAGATGCGGCATGTAACGTCCTTCGACCTTGATTTACAAGGTCGATACGAGCTTGTGCTGATCGTTCAATTTGATTTGTTTCTTCTTCTTGCTTAGATAGACGATGTTCTACTGTTTGTGCAATTAGTTTTAACCATTCTGGATCTTCTCGTGATGTTGTGTTGTTGTTGGTATCGGTTGGTTGTGTATCTTTAGTTGTATTTGATGGGTGTTGAGCTGAGGCATCTCCTTCTTGTGTCAGCAGTTCAGAGCCGCCATCGTCAGGAGACTCTTCTACATCAACCATATCTTGGTCAAATCTTTTAAGAGGTGACATTGTCAATGAAATAATCCTATTGCTATCGTCAGTTTTGGTTGTTGTTAGGTTTGTCTTATTTGCATATGACTTTGGAAGAAGTATACCCATACCATCGGTTAGAAATGAATGCCTAAGAATCATTTGCAATAGCTCTTTTTGTTGTTGAATTGACTCTTCAACATTTGCATCGGTACTACTCAATTTAGACAACATTTCTGCACTGATTTGAGGCAATACTAATGTCTGTTCATATCCAACAATACCAAGGAAATCAGCAACTAGACAAGATCCGGCACCTTGAACCTCTAATGACTGCTGACCTTTGTTACTACTTTGCTTACTATTCACCATTATATCATCACCACCACCAGAAATATTATAATATTCTCCTCCATATACCTTGCAATCATCTTCATATTGAGGCGATACTTTATGTTCGTCAGGCGATGTAAAAGAAGGCAGAGAAACTTTTACATGCTTATTATTTACACTAACAACTCCCTCATGTAAATCATCAGATACCACAATCCGTAGAGGTAAATTGTTGCTAGCTGAACCATTATTATTAATGAGACTTGTAGAATGTATAAATCTATACTGAGCATTGGATATATCTAATGTTTGTATTTGTATCGTTTCTATTGGCAGTTCATGTAATAAATTGTTGTTTTTAGCTGATGATGTTGATATCTTCTCTGTGTCGATATTGATATCTCCAGCAGCGGTTTCATCTTCCGAAGAACAGGATAAATATTCACCATTATAAATATTACATATAGATGATAGAGGAACAGCAGGGATATTGATAGTTTGACCCTCCTCATTTATATGGTGCACATCATTTACTGCAACATTAGTTTGTTGGTGTTGATTCTTAGCGGAGCTGCTGCCGCCGCCGCTACCATTCAACATATCTTCAGAAGATGGGAGTAGACATAAATGTGTACCATCTATGGATATACGTAGTGATATGTAGTTCATATCGGCGCCTCTTTTGAGCTCTTCATTTGCCAAGGTCGGTAAGATATGAGAGAGCTAAACGGTAATGGCCGGCTCCCACATTAATTCCACATGTAAGCATCTATCGCCTTCTGATGGTGGTCACAGATCTTTGTGACACTAAAAAATCGCGCAAAGTATCTTTGCAAATTGCATGCAGATCGATGACCGAATAGTGATCGGCCCTCTACTATCCTCCTACGCGCCCTAACCACGATATAAGGTCGATAGTATAGACTTATAACACTTCTTCATACTTATATAACTCAAACCGCACGATATAGCAAAGTATAAGCTAACAACGTACTAACTTTCAATACACAAAATTATAATTATGGTATCAATTACACCGCCCGTCAGTGGATCTTCCTCCAAAGATAATAAGAAGTCACAATGGAAGAAGATGAACATCTCTTCATCCACAGCTACCTCTGAAGGTGGTATACTAGGTGATTTCCTCTCTAAAAATCAATGGCTCTTCGGATTCTTCATTCTATTACTATTAGGTTTTCATCATATATTACCATCTCCTAAAAAGGATAAAGTAATTGAACCAATCTACGGCTCGGCATTACTGACTCCCAATGAATTCAAAGACATTCGAATTGCTAAACCAAATGAATCAGTATTAGTCACCGGTGGACTAGGCTTCATTGGTTCACATGTAGTCGATTTATTATTACATCGTGGTTTCAAAGTTACTATATTAGATAATGAAAGTAATGGACATAATCACAATCCATCAACTACCGAAATGGTACCAAATGATATTACAATATTAACTGACTTTCCAACAATGCCAGATTTGAATAAGCAAGAAAGTCCATTGTTGAATACACATCCACAAATGCCTATTGATGTTGGTGAGGGATATTTTACACATGTTGTTCATTTGGCTGCGGCTATTAGTGTTGCTGAATCGATGGAAAATCCTGATAAGGTAAGAGTTGCAATGTTAGATTGATTGTTGGGTTTGTTATCTGATGATGCAGCGATGGCGTGTTGAGATGATATTCGTTTTTGTGCACATGATATGCTCAATTTACCTCTCACTTACCAAATCTTCCACATTTCACTTCATCCTCCATACAGTATGAAAAAGTCAATTATGACGGTTCACAATCAGTATTAGATTGGATATCTAAATACAATACACACATATCACGAAACAGAGACGGTTTACCAACAAACTATTCAATTAAAAAGATAGTTGCCGCATCATCGGCAGCCATATATGGTGATCCATCACCGGCATTACTACCCTTAGTTGAATCGACAGGATATGGCGGTAAGTCACCATATGCTGATACCAAGTACCGTATGGAAGGATTAATGCAACATTTTGTTGATAAACAAAATGCCGAACATACAGACATTGTGAAAGAAGACGGTACAACTGATAAGGCAATTGAATCAACAAGTGCAGTGGCATTACGATTCTTTAATGTTTATGGACCACGTCAAGATCCTACGAACCCATATTCAGGTGTGATTAGTCTATTTCTAGAAAAGGCAATGATGGGGAAGGATATTACTATATTAGGTGATGGGGAAATGACACGTGATTTCGTCTATGTTAAGGATGTTGCCCGGGCTATTGTATTATCATTATTGCAAGAACCAACGATGAAAAAGAATGATGATAAAGCATCATTTGCAGTTTATAATGTATGCACTGGAAAGTCAATCACAATCAATACATTGGCAGATCAAATTAAGAGCAGTATGGATAGTCAGTCTGAGATTACACATTTAGATCCACGAGAAGGTGATATACGCGCTTCGTCTTGTAATCCAAATGGTGCTAAGAGTGGTATTGGGTTCGTTAGTGCTGTATCTCAAGAAGATGGATTGGAAAAGACTGCAAATTGGTTCCGAGAATCCAAGGAGATGATTGAAGATCAACGAAAGAGTTTGAGGAGGTAGTTTTGTACAGAAAGGATTGTTTAGTTAGGAGATAGATGTAGTACAAAGTTAAGTTTAATGCATTGTATTTTATGTTAAAAATCTTTCTCACATATGTACTTCTTTAACAGGCAGTAAACCACGGCCTGAATCTACGCTTCGCCTTTCTCATTTTCTTGTGCTTTTCAGCTTCGTCTCCTCTATCAACCTTTCGATGAGGCATCTTGTGAGTCTTGATCACTTCATCATCTTCTTCTTCAGGCACCGAGGTCAAAACAGGAACTTGGAGGAGATATTGTCCATCTTGGAGATCATCGCGAGGAAGAAGGTTAGTATCATCCTGGTCATCTTGAGAATGTTCCATGTGTTCATCGAATGTGTGATCAAATGTAAATGCTTGACCGAGAGGAGTCTCGTCGATATTGGGCAAATTCATTTTCAATTCCCGTCTCATCTTGATTAGACTTGCATACTCAGTTTCATTAGACTTGGCTTGGTCTAGATTCGACTTGAGCTCTCGTAACTTGTCTTCCAACCCTGCCACTTCTACCATGGACTCCAAGTGTTGGACTCCCTCTATACTTGTCCAAAGGCCGGTACTCTTGTCTTTTGAGGTGATACGCTTGAGATGATCAAATTCTCTGTTTGGATCTTTATCTCTAAAGAGTAGTTCAAGTTGTGTCATGGGAATGCCAGCAATAGCAGGATCGACGGGAGAAAGATCAATGTCGGTCAAGCGAAGGGCTGATATGGATAGGAAACTTGTATTGTCAAACGTTGCACTGATACCACTGTGATAACTTTTACAGCTGTGGCTCATGACCGATTCGTCATCTTTAAACTCATTTAAATCATCTTTTCGGAGTATACTTTGTAGTGATACAAACTCTTCTATACTTGATGGATCGTCAAGACTGTGCAAGAGACCAGGCTCTGATGATTGCCAAGATTGTGGTATTCCTACTGATTGTGGCAAGCCCAAGAGATTCGCCAATCCGTCGAAACCACTTCTTGCCAACGCCTTCATGACGACAATGTTCATGAAAGGTAGAATGACATTCACTATCAGCTTTGGATTGGGCTCTACTTCAATAGGATACGAGCCTCGGGTTTCTCCGTGAAGAGGACAACTTGGAAGCATGGTAGCCTCGTTAACCAAATACAGATATGATGACTGATACAAAGTTGCAATCTCGTCAGAGTTGTGTTTAATCTCTCTCTTTGCAGCCCGTATGGGATCTCTCATGTATGACTTTGCTTTAGAAACTGATCCGTCTTGAGCAAGAACCTCCTCGCAAATCATGACATAGTTTGGATTGCATCCTAAAGATCGAATCAGCTCTTGAGCAATCACAGAAACAGGTTCATCTCGAGCTCTTTTAAGCCAATCTTGAAGCTGTGCCTTGAAGACATTACCCACTGGTTCTTTCATTTTGGCGTTCATCATTAGCCAAAAGCTAAGTCTCGCCGTGGCCTTGTTGATATTGAGCAGATACTTGCCAAGCTTTTCCGCTCGTGTGATGAGCTCGGGAGAAGGGATGTTTAATCTCGTGACTGTATCATTTGATGTTATTGTCGGCGTGTTGGTCTCGTCCATATTAACGGCATATGGCAACATCATCAAGCAGCAGGGAACTGCTATTTGATCTGTTGCAAATGCTAGTCTACAATACTTCTCCATGGAGTTATCAATCATAGCTGAAACAGCTTTTGTGACTTGAGAAATAGTAACAGTATTTTGACGGATCAGCTGTACTTCCTCATTCCTCTCCAAAAATAGCTCCGCCTCCACTGATTTAGGAGAGAAGAAGGGATGTTTTAGACAAGCAGCTATAGTAGGAAGTCTCTCATCTGATGGTACCAAGATTTGAGACAGAAGATCTTGGGCTAGAGGATCCTGTACGAACTCTCGAACACTACTAATTGTATCCGCTCGACTCCAACCATGCAAACTTGAATAGCTGTCGACTCCTCTTAAATCACCTCGTATACCCGTATGGAATGGGTTGCCGCCGCTTGTCAGCTCATAGATGAATACACCAAACATCCACATATCAACTTTTTCGGATGGAGGAACAAGTTTGTATGGCAAAGTAGATGCATCACGGGAAGGACTACCTTTCCTATTCTCATAAGTCTTGAGCATGTACATGCACTGCTCCTTTTCATCTCGTCTTGGACGAACAAATGTCTCCCAAAGGATGAGGTTGTCATGCATTCTCTTCCAGATTTCCCTAAAGTCATTGAATGAAGCACACTTTGATAGTACACGAGGTAGATCTTCAAACTTGATGGTCTCAAGTAGCGATGAAATGCTCTTCTTCCAATCCTGTTCATCTCCTGCCTCGACGAATTGAGATATGGCGTCTCTTTCTTGAGGTGTGAGAGGTCTCAAGTAGTTGGCATCTGATTGAACATATTTCCAATGTTTCAAGAACTTATTAGAACTGTCCTTATCGGCCAAATCAAATTTGGTAATCATTTCAGGCGGAAGAATACTTGTGTTCATTGAATGTTGGGACGATCCTCCGATGGCATTGTTCCCTTCAATAGACTTGAGGAATAGAGCACTGCCAAAGTCTGATAGTACCATTTTGTGGCCATATTGTAGTACAGAAGATAGACTCAAGTTCATGTATGTGATACCTTGATCATGTAGAGCCTGCAATGTCTCACCAACTTGTCTAATGTTCTCTCTAATGTTTGATGAATTCATTCCTTGTCTGTAGAAGATGTCGTGGAGATCTCCATCGGCCGCCGGCATGACAATTCCATAATTGAAATTACTTAGATCAAGATTCAAAAGCAGAGGCCCACCGTCATATATGTCCCTGATGAAGTCATTACTTTTGCCCATCTTATCATTCTCTTCAAAAGCAAACTGATTAAGGATAGGTACAACATTTAATGACTGCTCATCACGGAGAATGTCACGACAAGAATTCTCCAAATCAAATCTCGACTTGCTTTTGATGAACTTGAGAACTACACTTCGACATCCGTCATTATCGATAGTAAACAACGAGCAGAACTCTTTAAATACGGACTTCTTCACTCCGCTCTCTTTAAAGTTGGTCTCTTCGTCCATTAACGTTTCCAATGAAGCAAGTGCCTCTTGTTCACTTAATCCGAGCTTTTGTGCAAACTCCGTAAATCTTCCAACCTCAATTGTATTTCCAGTTATGGCATATACGCTCCCACAAGCATGGCTATAGTCATCAATATCAGGCTCCGACTCATCAAGAAGTGACTGTATGGACATGTAGCTGTCTACAACACCGATATCTTTCGCCTTGAGGACTACACTTGACTCAGATTTGTGAAGAGGAGCACTACCTTGGTCAAGGATGTACCGTCCAAGGAAGCTAAGTCTCGACTTAATAATCAATGCGCATCTTGGTGCTGAACAATCTTTGATGGGAGAATCAGGAACAGGACGAGACTTGGGGTTTGTAACGAGGGCTAAGAACCTCACAGCTTCGATTGGCAAAGCTTTGACGATATCTTTTACCACTTCCGAGTAAGATTCGTTGCTGCACATCCAGCACCAAGCTAACTTTGCCATGTCTGTAAGCTCTATATCTTCTGTCTCGTCATCAGGTACTTCAATACATTGTTTAGCCTCTCGTTTGATTAGAAATATCAACCTCTGGATACGACCCTTCTCATCTTTGTAATAGGTTGTTGTGTATGGTCGAACTTCCTTGGGTACTTCCGGATTGTGTACGAACAACAAATCACTTCGAAGATTGAAGCTCGTCAGTTCAGCCGATTCAACTGGGTACTTGTTCTTCTTGTCACTCTTTATACTACTCGTCAGGGGTATGCTTGCCCGTCCTTGTTCGAATATAGACAATGCATACTCTGCGGCACTTTTGTTATTGGTATCAGATTGCATGAGCTGGCGTTTGGTCTCAGCGGCCTCGCCATACGAAGAAAGGAGGGCCTCAATAATGCTTTGTTTACATCGGTATTCACAAGCAATATGTAATGGTAAATTCACGCCTATGCTCCCTGGGTATGAGCATATGGTTGGATTATGAATGATTGGAAGGATAAATAGCTCCACGGTAGCTTGTGTTGCAGATCCACTTCGGACGAGCAGATGAAGTGGTATATCACCGTCATCTGTACGACGGTAACATCCATCAGCATAGGCATCGACTAACAACTGCAATATATCCTCACTAGCACCTTGTTCAGCAGCTAAATGTAGCGGCAGTTTACCTCTCGAGTCTTTCAAATGAGTTGCATTAACGCCTTGACTCATAAGTAAAGTCTTGATAGTACCAAGAGAGGGTATCTTTGAACTACTACCAAACACTGAGTGTAGTGGAGTTTGTTTCTTTTCATCATTATCAAGAAGACTGGCTGGCCGAGCATCGATTAGACTTTTTAATGTTTTATCAGGAACGTCAACTTTAAGGGCGTAATGAATTGGAAGGTTGGAACCAAATCCGGCAGCAAACAGAGCTTGAATCTGTTCCTTTTGGTTACTACTTGTACTACCTCCTTCACATAACAGAACATGAAGAGGATTGTGACCATTTCTATCACATGAATAGACAAGCTGACGGATGATCAAATTGGTAACTGTTAGGGTGTGTCGATCACCGCCATAATACCAAAGACTGTAGTTGTGCTGGGGTTGATGATTGAAGGAGAACTTAATGGACTTTTCTCTATTTCTTGCCTTGACTGGTATGTACGATACAACCAAATCAGGTATTCCATTCGTTGTGGAATCCTCACCTACTACAAACAATCCTCCACCTTTACAACTACTATCTTCGCCTCTCCAACTTTGATACTTAATGTCACAAGTGATGAAGACTGTATGTGTACATCTAGGTACTATTGGTAGTGCCAACTTTTGCCATTGTTGTGATACCTTTCCTCCTCGTTCTCTCCATTGTGATGACGTTTCTGATGCACAACAATCATCTGTCAACTTGACCTTGCCATGAGTATCCATTGTATCTGTTTTGTTTGGTATCTGCCGGAGGAGACGAACTCCACGAGTCCATGCCTTTCGACATGTGGCAGAGTAGGACAAGGCGTCTTTTACATCCAAGTAGGATAGTACAGAGCTGTTGAAGAAGTTCTCCTCGAGTATGCTAGACATAGATCCATTGGGTGAACGTTCTTTTGCCTCCTCCAATATAGTTCTACCATTTGCCAATGTTGGAACACGTACACCCTCGGGAGTGGACTTTGTTCTCATAAAGTTGAGCCGTAAAACAGAGTGTGGCTCTAGCCCCTCTAATATCCGGCCAATGACAGCACCAAAGTTGACCGTGGATGATCTGCGGGATGATCTGGATGAAGGACGTGTACTACTTCGGCATAGGAAGAGCCAAACAGACCCAGCCATGTCTGACAATAACCCTTCAGAATCTGTACAGCATGCCTCTGATCGTATCAATTGTTCAAATCGTGATAACCGTGCCTCATCACGACAATAAACTACTCCTTTACTTGATTTAGCCTCCGGAAAGTACGAAAAGAGCAAATCTGATCGTCGAAAATAATCAACACTCAATGAAACGAATTGACTATCTGATGCAACATTTACCTCGTGACCAGCTCGGCCTTCCTCAAAAAGCTCAATTGGTAGAGTGTTCATTCGATCGGTATGTAATGATGATATCATGGGTGTTACCACACCCTCAGGATAAGCTCGACATAGACCTTCCAATATCGTAAAAGACACGCCATGCAATGCCGCAATGTGGATTGGGAGAAGTGTATTTGTTGCTGCCACTGCCGACTTCTTGCTCTTCTTATTGGTTGACGATGATGAACCAGTAGCGGCACAAGCCAATCTCCCGACTTCACTCTCAACAGCCGCCTCGACAAGTGGTTCCAACAAGGCAGAAATCAAACCACAATGATTCCTCTTCAAGTAAACACTAACATTCGTATGTCCACTAACTCCACTGGTCTTTGATAATAAGTCATGGTCATCCTCGATATTGACAAGAGGTGATACTAATCGTCGATGTAACAAGTGCACAGCCAAGTCTTTGTCATAACAACCTCCAGTTTTGGGAAATAGTCCGTCGATACTAGATTCGGGTATGACTGCGTTCCTGGTGATATCCCAATCATATGACTCACTATCATTCCTACTATCATGGCCA
>Ga0214479_100643_pt1 | contig 19123 bp, 13 predicted proteins | sample M1_20Mar14CPVII9_5_FD_165054 | JGI IMG/M metagenome (GOLD analysis project Ga0214479, IMG submission 165054) | Marine eukaryotic communities from Monterey Bay, California, United States - M1_20Mar14CPVII9sort6BwellE14 | ecosystem: Environmental > Aquatic > Marine > Unclassified | place: USA...
TAATAAGTACACCATATATCTAACATATAACTCACCCAATTACCACCATTGGTAATAACAATCATACCAGATGTAATTATATTACTAATAACATGTTTATTCGTCAAACCAATACCATTCTTCTCATTATCATCTCGTATAATATCATTTTCACGAACTAAAAGTTCACCATTACTAGTAAACAAACTCCATGGCTGTTGAATTTTACCCTCGGGTAATAATCCCAATTCGGTAATTAAATGTTGTTTTATTTCTAACCAATTGATATTGTATATATTACCTTGTAATTTGATACGTCGTTTTAATGGCGCGGCGAATGATCCTCTGTAGAACGTTACCTGTATTGACGATATTTGATATAAGTTTTGTTGTCTTTGTGTTTTATCTTTGGTATCAAATGATATTACTTCATCATTCCCTTGAGCATTAGTAGATATTGCCTCGATACAAACAATATGCAATCCATTCACGGGATGATCATGTAAATAGTTATCTAAATTAGATTTATTACATGATTGATATGTATATGGTAAATCAAATGCTAATGGTTCAATTGATGAAGAAGACGAGGTAGTATGAGTATCATTCTGATAATTACGTATTATTGTTATTGCATGGAATGAAGGTGGTGTGAGTATACCAAAGATGAAAGCAACTATTGCAATTAAGAGGGCTGATGCAATGGATGATGATGTTGTGTTACTTTTGTTTGTTGTTGTTGCATGGACTCCATTAGTACTTTTGTTTCCCCGATTTCTAGGCGGAGTTGGAGAAGAAGAAGACTTCTTCTTATTAGCCTTTGCAGCCATGATGATAGAGCTTGCAACCGACTATTAATAACGACTTGTCGCGAGTGAGTTCATTCTGGAGTAGAGGTATCCTTCAGGTCCACCACCATGAAATAAATCTAGAAGCGAGCATGGATATTGAATAAATACATTTGCACTGCATGCATGATACATGCAAACGAGTTCTCTATTCATAGAGACAAGGCGATAGATAGACCCACAGTGCTGTTGCTTATCAACCTCAGCTTTACCTACGGAAACGAGACTCTCAAAAATTTACATACGATATCAACAATTCGTCTGCCGGCCCCTTCACTTTATACTATTCGATAATCTCTAGATAGTCATGTCCGCATCGTCCTCTACGGCGACAGCCAAACTATACGCACGTAAAACAATCCAAAAATTATCTACATTAAACGTAAATGCATCTAATGAATCAATCCAAACAATATCAAATTGGATTATATTCAATCGTAAGAAGGTAATTGATATTGGTGATGGTATGTTATTATATATTACTGAAAATAGTAGTAAAACTGCTGCTAATACTAGTAATGGTAATGATGATGGTAGTAGTGAGGCAATAGGACGACTCATGTTACTAGTAAAGATTATTAATCAGGTATTATTATTCAATTGTCCAACAACAGTTGATGGTGATAATACCACAATGAATGATACCGATGACACAACAGATAAATGGATAAAATCATCCCAACTTCGTATTAAATTAAGTGAAATTGTCATTTTACCGCTATGGAAGGCATTGGCTACCTCACTTCATACTAGTAATACTACAGTAAAAGATCAATATAGTATTGAAATTAAGAATATAGTAGATAATTGGAAGAAGTGTAATGTATTTGATAGTGTAACTATATTGGATGAGTATAAACGTGGATGGAGTAGGGCGTTGAAGGATGCTAGTACTAGTGTTGGTGATGCCTCAAAGAATAATGATGGGGTGAAGGAGGAAGAAGAAGAACAAGTGGAAGATGAAAAGCCTACAGCCTCTACGGATAAGAATGAAGCTGACGAGAAGGCAGTTGCTTCTTCTGTCAAGGAGGAAGAGAGTAGTAATAGCAAGGTAGAGCAAGCAGCTCTAACATCTGAGGGTACAAATGAGGATACTAATGAGGATACTAATTCAAAGAAGAATGAAGAGAAAGAGGATGTAGATATGACTGATGAGAAGGTAGAAGATAAAGCTGATGATCAGAATGTACCCGTTGAGGAGATGAATAGTACGATGGAAGGTAGTGGTAAGAAAGAAGTTGATCAACAGGTGTCGTCGTCGGCCAGGAGAGATAGTATTGCTGATGTTGAGGTTGACTTTGAGGTGAGATACAACATAATGTGTGCCCTGTATTTTAATGTTTGAACAAGCTGACACATATCATTCACATTCACACAACTTTATGAAATCACAAAAGGGAGTTGAGGAAGCAAAGGTTGAACCATCACAATTCCTCGAGGCATGTAAAGTCATTGCGTCTATACAAATTACAAGAGATCTTGGAAGTGATGCCGCGATGAATATATCATCGGCATTGTCAAACATCCCGTCGGAGGTAGAAGAGGCGTGTAATACCATCCTACAGCAGCAGAAGAAGAGTGGTGGTGGTAATGATTCATCAACAACTTCCATTACGGAACTGTTATCATCAGATACATTGTCAGCATTACCAGATGAATTATTGGATATGGACTTGAAGTATGCAAAGACACAACTTCAGACGTATAAGGAGGCTATACGACAGCAACGGAAAGCAAGACTTCAGTGTTTACATCTACTGTTACAATCACGTTGTTCCTTCGGGAGTATGGATGCGGCAAGATCCTTCTGTGGTGGAGATGGTAGTGAAGTTAGTATGGATGATGTATTAGAAAAGTTGAAGAAGAGGAAGGAAGTTTTAGTTGATGCTCTGGCACTGGAGGGGCTTGATGTAGATGAAGATGCCGAAGAGAAGATGGAAAAGATGGAGCAAGAGTTGAAGCCGCTGGCGTGGTTCCCTGGACAGTCTGAATCTTCTGAAGCAGTTGAAGAGCCCGCTGCTAAAAAGTTGAAAAGTGGATGAGTAGCTCTATTACAGTAACTCAATTACAGTCAATAAAGTAGACAATCACTTGATGACATCGTATAATCTTGCTTTTACAATGTATTGTGGAGTTTATACTTTTTCTTATGCCTAATCTCTTAACTTATATTTCTTTTAATCTTCATGTTGATATTTTTATGACCGTACAATGATCCATTCAATCTCATATGTGGTAGTAATAATGATAAGTAATCACCTACGCCCTCTCCACCAATTGAATACTCAATGAGGGTTATCGTAGGGTGTTCAAACACAAACTTTCGTATATGTTTAACATGTTTACAATACAAATCTTTTAACTCTTCATCTTTACTTCCCATCTCCTTGGTAAAGTTGTATTCCGGGAAATGACAAGAAGTTGTAATTCGTCTTCTCAGAGTATTCCATTTGCTAACACTTCGAATCCAATCAGAGACGTTGCGAAATGGAAGCAGAAATATAGCCGAAGGTTCTTCATTGTAGATTTCATTAAGGTAAGATATCTGTGGGAATTGACATTCGGTCTTTGATACACTATCAACCTGTGTATATGCTGCAAAGTTACCACAGCTTGCAAGAGGTGGAACTCCCTCTTCTATGGCATTCTTCATACAACTTCCACAATCTCCATGACCTCTTTGTTTGTTGCACGGCCAGAAATGTGTCACATTATATCCAATTGTACTTAACTGTTTTCCTCGGGGAATACCCTTTGATAGAAAGTCATTGAGGGTACTTGAGCCACATTTAGGAAATCCAACATTAATTATCTTTGGGGCATTCATATTGTTGTTGATAATCCAATTTTTATAGTCTCCGAGCACTGGAAAGGACAACGGATTAAAACAATCATCTGATTTAACCATAGACCTAAACTGTTTTCTCTGGGTCACTATCTTCTGAGTTGTTTCGACAAGTGCACCATTACCTAGCCATATTCCCAGCTTATAAAAACCTTGTATCATGATGGCACATATTAATATACTTGAAATGTAATAAATGTATGATAATGATAGATGACCACCAGTTCCTAGTTGTTTACTATTTCTCGCCATTGTTGAGTAATTATAAATTATAATCCTGTGGTAAAGAAGTATCAACGACCTTATACTTATATATTTGGGAAGTGCACCTCTCTCTCTAGAGAGAGAGTGGTGAAGTTGTTGTATTAAAAAAGTAAAGTCGTTGGCTCGTGACGTTGGTTGAGATAATATTATATTATACCTTCATGCATAACTATTTAGATATGTTTATGTAAGAAGAGGTTGGCCACCTCCACCACTGCAATATCGTAGAAGAGTGAGCTGTGTACGGAAACGGATACCTCCTACTTATTAGCCACACTACAATATAATACGGCCTTTCACTCTTTCACTCTGCACATGGTGATGATGTATGAGTTCAGACTCAGGCTTGTTATCCCCAACTCAAGTAGAATGTTTGCCGCCGCTGGATTAAAGTGTGTACTACTTCCAATATCCAGACCTTTCAGACAAGTAATATGTAGTGTTTCTACTTCTTTTGTTTATGCCCGTAGCTGGCAAAAACCAATACTAATAATACATCAAAGTCGAGAATTTAGTACTACTAACAAAGTTGAAGAAGATAAACAAACAAGTAGTAGTAGCAGTAACCGTGCCTTATTCAAGTCTACGCCCGTTATACCATCTATACTCTCTTATATAGAAAAGGTCGGGGTTGGTATGCGTCCTAAAAGGAATAAATTAAACCGACGGAAGAGGCGAGGAGGTGGTAACAATAATGTACAATCTACTAAAAAAGCAACTAATAGAAGTAGTAATGATACTTTGGATGAGATTGAGGAATTTGATTACTTTGCAGAGAATGAATCAATGCATCGTATGAACCAAAAGCGTAATACTAATAAGATTCATGATAATATGGGTAGTATGAAAGATAAGAAACGGAGTAAAATATCACACAAAACAACATCAGCACACAAAAACAATAGAGTAGAAACAGATGCAGCATCAGAAAAGAAGAATAGAGGAGCATATTGGTTGCCGCCGCCTCCCTTCTCTTCCTTTACGAGAGGTAATTCGATAGGTGGTAGTAGTACAACGAACAAGGATGATAACTCCTCCTCACAATATCGCCAGATTGTTCGTAGACATGTTAAGTTATTGGGAAAATCATCAAATCTAGATAGTCTACCTCGAGATAGTAAGATAAGCGAGGTGGCAATAGCAGGTAGATCGAATGTTGGGAAGAGTACGTTATTAAATGCATTATTATATGGCAATATAGATACTGATCTATCACCGAGACAGTATCAACGAGGTCGTGTTCCCGACCGAATCAAACTACCAAGAGGGGTCAAGGCAATAACATCACATAAACCTGGTGAAACTAAGGAGCTCAGTTTCTATCAGTTAACTGCTGACATTATTAGCACTACTGATGATGAATCATCATCAGAAACTTCTACAGAGGTAGCTAAAATGTCTCTATTATTGGTAGACCTTCCAGGATATGGCTTTGCCTACGCTAAAGAAGATCGTACAATAGAGTGGAAGAATCTAATGCATCATTATCTGTTGGAAAGGAAGAGTCTCAAACGAATACTCTTACTAATTGATGCAAGGCATGGATTCAAGAAGAGTGATTTTGAATTCTTGGGGGATTTACAAGATGCTTTATTGGCTAAAAGCGATGGTGATGGAAATAAGGTATGTGATTGTGGTACACTGTGGCTCTGATTTGATTTGATATGTCATACTTACTTCATCTGCTTCTGATCCTCTGCATTAACTATATTAAATAGAAAGCAAAGAGGGAGCTACCTCCATTTCAAATTGTACTCACCAAGTGTGATTTGGTAAAACAGTCTGATCTTGCTCGTAGAGTTGTGATTGTGAAGAAGCAACTTGCTGAGTTCTTACTTCGTGAGCCGAGTAATCTACCTGTCATGGTTGTCAGTGCTCGTTCAGGTGTGGGATATAACAATCTTAGAAATGAAACACCCATGGGTGGTGTGCTCGAACTGCAAAGAGAGTTGGCATCACTAGTACCGTCGCCAAGGAAAGGTCAAAGTACCAAACTAACATGACAAAGCGCTTATTGGTAATGGTCTTCTTGGGATTTATGTGATAAATTATTCGTACCATGAACATACTTAGCTAGAGTAATGTTAGATACTTATATGTAGAGTTTCACTTTAACAGGTTTGTTTGTTTAATTGTATAACAACGAAGCAAACTTTAACTAGAAAAGAAACCAATCCCCAAACAGTACACTCCACGGTACGAAGATTGACAAACATGAGTACATAAAAACTATCTCTCTTTTCTTAAACTAAACATGGCACAAAACTAAAACTTCGATCTTATTCAAACCAAAAGATATATAGAATCCTTGATATAACGACCCTAATCATCATAGATATGATTAGAGGCATGGGATTCATCTATTGACTTGATATGGAAATGGTGGCCCTTGAAAACGCACACATATATATTCTCGAGGGTCAAAATACCTTGGCATGATATCTACTCATCATCGCGGTCACCTTGAATGAAAGGAACTTCACTTTCAGTTCCCTTGGCAACAGTTTCTGAAGAACCGGCAGTTGCTTCCGGGGTGGGTGGAGGGGTAGGAGGTGGCGGCACGATCTCCTGACCCTGAATAGGTGTACCTGAAGCTGAACCTGAAGCTGAACCTGAAGCTGAAGCTGAAGGGCTGGGACTATAGGTGGGCTCAACGGTGACTACCGGTGGCGTGGGAGAATCGCAATCACCTCCATTTCCACCATTTGACTTTCCACTCTTACCGCATGATGGTGCAGTAGGTCCAGACTTGCCACTCTTGCCAGCACTACAAACAGAAGGTGAGGTTGGGCCTGGAAGGAGGTGAGGAAGGAGATGTCGTTAGAAGATTGAAATAAACCAGAAACCAAAGCATCAAAATCTAACACATAAACAAAGAAGCTTACCACTCTTCTTGCCGCTCTTTCCTTCAGATGGTGAAGTAGGACCTGATTTACCGCTCTTTCCTTCAGAAGGAGATGTAGGACCTGATTTACCGCTCTTTCCTTCAGAAGGAGATGTAGGTCCTGATTTACCACTCTTTCCCGTGGGTGAAGTAGGTCCAGACTTGCCTGATTTTCCAGTACAGATTTCAGAAAGCTGACTAATACAGTTTGTTTTTAGTTTTTCGGCCTTTGCAGCAGAAGGTGCAGTAGGTCCAGACTTTCCGGACTTACCCTCAGATGGTGAGGTAGGTCCAGACTTTCCGCTCTTTCCACCTTCTTGTAGTCCTGTAGAATATAGGAGGATAGTAGTTGCAATGTGATATGTAGAAAATATATGTGTGAGAAAAAGGCACAGTTCAAACAAGTACAATCCCATCCCAACTATATGATAACAACAACCAGCTACTTAAACAATATCGCCGTCGTATAGTAGCATTGATACCGTATACGATATGTCGTATATTATTCGCCAACCACCCCTACTCATCAATAATAAACGGCTGCTGGACATACGATATATTTATTAGCCACCGCCAACCAACTACTCGTAAAATATTATATCACCGTATCATTTAGCACACCACCTCCGTCTCCCCTCCACCCTCAGCTAACATCCTGCCCCAACAAATAGTAACATCGAAAAGATAAACATAAACTTACCACGCAACATCTCATTACGCAACTTCCTAGCTTTACCCTCAGAGGGTGCGGTAGGTCCCTTTCCAGACTTACCCTCCGATGGTGCGGTAGGTCCCTTTCCAGCCTTTCCACCTCCTCCTTCTGCAGTCGCTACGAGTACTGCTCCTTCGTTACAGTCTAAATCGTAAGCTGAATAAGTAGATGCACTAGCAGCAGTGGTGTTTTTATTTTGACTTTGGGAGATACCAACACCAAGGCCGATAGCTAATGCAACCATAGAAATGGCAACTACGCCGATCTTAATATACTTCTTTTGAACCATTGTTTATTTAGTATAGGGTGGTAGAATGGGGTGTTATTGAGTTGTGTTGGGGCTCAATGTTGATTATGAGCTCAACATTGTGTGTTTTTGAGCGGTGTTTTGATTTAGAGAAACGACGTCGGTGTTTTTAGCGAAAAAGCATTCAAAAAAGCAACGGTTTTAAGGTTTTAGGTTACACCCCTTGAGACTTTTTACCCCTGGGTAACAAGTATTCTGAGTGACAACTAAAGAATAGTATCAAAGGGATGCATTAATGGGGGTATAAACTAACTTTCTCACAAAGTACAAAAAAATCGTTTTCGTATGCGGAGTATCAGACAAAATGACTGCTACCAGCTCATCAGCTCTCATCATCATGCAACTCAAGCAACTCAAGCTCAAGCTTGATATCTACATTCTACATAGATACATTGGTTGTAGGTAGTATTGAATGCAGATTTGAAACACAGTAATGTATAGGTAGATATGGTGACAAAAGTACAAATCAAAAATATGAAGATTTGTATTATGATCCCCACACGGAATGATTCCGTAGTAACTGATGTGTTGTATGAGAATAATGATGGATTGTAGCAATCTGTATTGTCTAATAATTCTAATGGACTTTATGGAATATCATTGGATTTATCAGCGAGCATAGGACGCCGTCCAACTACGATTGTATGCTGTTAAACACACGGCAATAGATTTGAGTCTATTACAATTAATCGATTGATTAGTTTATTGTTTGTTTTTGATGTTGTGAGCTCATTCAACAAGCACATGTGCACCGTCTCTTGAACTGGATGCGTATCTGGTATCCGCTTTCGTGCGATATCCTAATACTCCCCTACCATCCAAGTTCAACCATTGATTGGTCACATCTTTACACGATGACTTCCTGTTCACATCCTCACGATCCTTCTTGTCGAACACTTTCTCAGTTCCCCATTGTTTGTATAACTTTCCTTTGCTGATCATCAAGGTATCTATCAATACTAGATGTATGTAAGTACCATGTACATTGTTGATGTACCAATCTGTACCTGTATCGTTATCTGATCTGTCGCTATAACATGAAGTCAATCTACTACTTCTCAATAACTTATTCGGCATAAGCTCCCCATCTTGGTAGGCAACACCCATGATTGGCATGATACAGAAACAAGTAGCTTGTCGTGAATAGTGCATAATTGTGGCGTGTACACTTGACGTTGCATTATGACTTGAGATATCCATAGAAGGTAATCCAATTCTTAGTTGCAAACTATTCTCCTTCGTATTCTCATCACTATCGTTTGATTCGATGCACGACATCAGACTAACGTTAATAGAAGTACCGCTGACTATATTAATCTCAATCAAGTTGTCTCTACTGCACGGAATGATACTACCAGTACTCATATGATTATTCTGTTGCGTGTCCAACGTATTATGTCTGGTGAGTAGCACTGCATCATCCCTCAAATCTCCAGCTAAGTTGAGTATATTCTTGTCAATATGAGCAATAACAGTTTGTATGTTGGTATGGTTGACAACCGATAGACTATTGCAAGTCCTTTCATAGGCCTTGGAAGAAAACACATTGCTCATATCACCAATAACTCCTGATGAGTTGATATGAATATCATTTAAGGTACTGTTACCATTATTCTCCCCTTCTTCCCGTGTCCATGGAGTCATTATCTCCAACTGATGGTTAAGTTTAATCTCAACATGTGATACAGCACGACCTGCAAACTTCCTCACTTTCATCATAATTCGTTGCCAATCCATGACATCATCGGGGTTGTCTGAATACTCTCCCCATGCTCCCCGGTCACCATCTAACCTGATACAGAACTTGGTGCACGGCTCCTCTCCCCGTATACAGAAAACCTTAGGAGGTGATGATAATGTGTCTCGATCACGAGTAGAAATTGCAAAAACATTACTGCCAGTATCCCCAGCATCATACGTCATCTCCCCGTTCTCCCCAATCATTGATAATGGGTCATATGACAATGTAATATAGAAGGATTGTTGGGAGAATATTGATGCTTGGGCAGATATAAGACGAGTGCCGGGTACTGTATATCGAGCTGTCGATGTAGTGGCTGATGGTGTCTGGTCAGAAACATCGCTGTTATCCTGAACCTGAGGATTGCAATCATTACGACCGGTATGGCTGCCATTAGCACGTCGACAGTATACTCCTCCCCTCATGGAGATGACTTTCCTTCTCGCAAGGAACATACGAGCATGGCTCTGGATAACGACAACACTTGGTTGTATCTTGGGGACAGCCTTGTGGCACAGTCTTCTAGATCTGGTGAAGCGCCTAGCGATGTCACGTCGGGTACTCTTTTCTTCTCTTCTCATGACCTTCCGGATGATGTCGAGGTCCAGATCTTTTGCATTCCTACATTTATTGGCGGCAGCAACCTTGCTTGCAATATCATTCTCGGCACCATTAATAATATTGGAACTTAACGTGGCGTCGGCACTGTTAATGACATCTGGTTCCATCACGATGGGTGAATTAATGTCAATCTCATCCGGTAAATTAATATCAATCTCATCTGCAATCCGAGTTTCTATTGTTTAATGCACTACTGCCCAATAAACTAATTCCAACTCTATCCGTAGCTGCTAAAATACTGTCCTTATTGTCCTCCGTGGTAGGCACAATTTCACCACTATCTCCCCGATTAATGGGCACGTCCTCGATTGATATGGCATCAGGGACTATTAAATTATCATCCGCCGACTTGGATTTAATTAATGTACGAACATACCATCCCTTCCACATACGTTGGAAAACTAACCTTACAAAATCATCACGTGTGCAGTTGGTGATATCAGCATACCCATCAGAAATCGGCCCTGTCCTATTCGATGCCCGCTCTGGCGGGGGGCAGTTTACCCGTGTTAGGTAGTGGTAGGTAAGATAGAACAAGTTTTAAACTCAAAATCTCGAGTGTCTCTACTACCGCCTTAATGGTGATAAATGATACTTACTTGTCAATCAATATTGATTAGAAAACTTTTTATATAGACTAGTTTATCGGGTTGATTGTAGATGGTATATGGCAATAGTAATAGTAATGACGACGACGATGGCCAATGGACGATGGATATTGATATTATGGTGATATTTTTACTTTCTACTTGACGTTCTATATTAAATAACAGCTCCGACAATAATATCTCATCTATCAATGCTAAAAGGTTAGATTTGTTTATATTACTAGAGGATTGCAATGGTGCACTTAGTTTGGTGGTAATGGGATGATCTTTGATGGCGGAGCCAATATTGCAAATTATGTTATGAAGAGAGAGCATTGTTATAATGATTGATCCAGCCCAAAGATCAATAAACACATCCAGCCCCGTGCGTTAGAAACAAGGAGGAGACCTGATGAACGATAGGGCTGGACGATATATGGCCACTATTAGGGCGGAGCCAAAGAGTATATCACTAACAACAAGTAAGGGGCTGGATAGCAACAAATCTCGTGAGTGAGCATGAATCGGAGTACCGGATAAGGCTCTTGTGCAGTTTTTTGGTATCCTTTTTGGTATCCTTTCAAGTTCGCCGAAAATTTATTCTCAGTGTATCGCCAAAGTTTATTCTTAAATGGCCACGGACGAAGCACAATTAAAACTGATAGGAGTTACCTGGTAGGGTAAACTGAAGGATTTATTACGACTACTTCCAATTGCCAAGGCCAACGAACACCATGCATCATATCCCAAAGTAGATTCATTAACCTTAAGGCTTGTCAAGTTGTAGTTGTTTTTGAAGAATGGGCATATTATTTTGAAGTCCGATAGATTAATACCAGATAGAAATAACTTTGTGATGGATTTGTTGTTGTTTAATCCTTTAAGAAACGGCTCGAGCACTTCCATAACGCTTGCTCCCGAAGTGGGTGTAAAAGGTCCAATATCAAGCGTTTTCAAATGATTGTTTTTACCAACAAAATAACCTAACCATCCCATATCATGTGCACCCTCGGGAACATAGTCGATACAACCTTCCCCTTCTTGATGGTAATGATTTTGGATATACAAACTTTGACGATCACTATTAGCGCTGTTTCTTTTGATACGCCGAAGTACAATTCTGTTATTATCATTGGATGTAATATCTTCTATATTGATACTATCTTCCAATGCTTTAAACTGTGTAGTATTCGTATTGATTGTGTTTATGTATATATAATAAATTTCTTCCCAACTATCGTCCGCAAAATTATTGTCATATGATAATGTGCACGCTAATATGTGAATATGTATACAGTATATAAATAAAGAACAGTGGTTAGGGCTATCCAACTATGGATAAATTAAGTGCACACAAACAAATGCACTTAGTGAGTATTATGTTTGAGGCAATCCTCTTGGACATACAAACTGCATCAATCTGAAACTGAAAAAGTAACTCTACATAATCGACCTCATATTTCCTTTCTTCTTCTAAATTTTGCGCTCATATTCACACACATACAAAACCATACATTCAAGTATCACTTCTCATAGGTACTAATTGCCTCACTCACCGTGTAGTATTGACCTATTGCCCGCTACTAATGACTCCACTCTACCTATTGCGAATTGCGGATGTTTATTCCCACTACTTACTTTGACTTTGCTAGCATTGATCTCGTCCTTTAGAATTAGAATAGCAGACTTGAGGTTATATTAGGTGAGAGGTGATTTGATGTTATTAATGTTCTTTTGATAGAGATGATGTTTCTGGTGATGATATTGTGTATCTAAATTTGTGTTAGATATTCTATATCCCCCTTTACCGATGATTGACATATCTCATCATGCAGATGTTCTTCTCTTCTCCTCTTCTTGATTGATTGATTTGTCTTTCCCGCAGAAACAGATAACAGAACAAATCAATTGAGAACCAGAATCATCCCTTTAAGACAGTTATTGGTATATATAATTAGTGATATAGTACAGTCGTCTCCTTTCTGTGAAGGCTGATCATAACTATTTGATATACACATCTTGTGAACACGTCAAAGCACTGGCCGGAAATATGAACATCGAAGATATTACTACCGATGATGATAATAGACATGTTCTAAGTCGTCTGAAAAGAAACAAGGAGGGGGACATTGAAGATTTGTATATCTACTATTAGACAGTTATTGGTATATAACATTAGTGATATACATACAGTCGTCTCCTCACTATTACAGACTGATCTATCTTGTGAACTTTATCGATTTTACACATCTGTTAACTACTTTACAATTGGAAGTACACAAAAAAGCACTGGCCGGAAATATGAACATTGAAGATATTACTACCGATGATGATAATAGACTTATTCTATATCGTATAAGAAGTAACAAAGAGGATACTAAAGATTTGTACATCCAGAATGAACATGAAATTGAAATTAATGAAGAAGAAGGAACATTTGAACACATACTTCCCGACTATGTTCCTGAAGGAGTATATGATATGGGATGGTTGGGATATTTCATTGGAAGGAACACCTGTTTACAAAAGTTATATATTAGAGACTTTGAACCTACCTCTGGGGAAAGCGTTATGGAAGTCTTTGAGAAATTTCTAAGAGGAGTAAACAACAACAAATCAATTAACAAATTAGACTTTGATGGTATGGATACGTTTGGGGGCAGGGTATTTACATTATTGGAACCATTCTTCAAGAACAATCATAATCTTATCACCTTCAATGTAGATGAATGTAATTTGGAGGGTGAAGGAGCACGTCTACTTGCATTGGCAATTGGAAGTAGTAAACATCAATCATTACAAAATGTCACACTAATGAACAATAATATCCCTGATGAGGGGTTGGTATATATCATTACAGCATTGAGTATGCATCCTCATTTACAAGAGATTGATTTGTCTGGGAACCAGCTCAACAAAATCGGATGTATGGCATTAGCAACTTTGCTGCAAAACTCAGCTACCGAGCTAAAGCTTCTCGATCTTAGCAATAATGAAATTGATGATGAGGGAATACATGCGTTGGTGCCTGTACTGTTGAATTTCACTGGATTAGAAGAAATCTATATTGAGAACAACACCTCAATTACACCGAGAGGATGGCAAAATCTAGCCACTATATTAGCTCCTGACTCCAACTTGAAAAGTCTTTACAAACTCAGTATCAATAGGAACAATATCGATGACCAAGTATTGACCTTTATGGTAGATGCTTTGGCAAATAACAATACATTGGTCAGCTTACCCCTTTTGGATGGAAATCAAGTCACTACCAAAGGATGGGAAGCTCTATCCAAACTTCTTTGTGATACATCAAGTGCCAATTCAGCCTTCCGTTCAAATCATACCCTTAATGATATCGGCATTCGAGGACCGGAAAGTTCTAATCAGAATATGAGCCTTGACCTAATCACTGACTTTGGACCAGAACTCGATCTAAATGGAAGAGAAGATAAGAAGCAAGTTGCAATTATGAAGATCTATAACCCAAATCTTGATATGACGCCATTCTTTGAATGGGAGTTCAAGATCTTGCCCCTCATGATCAATTGGCTTAAAAGAGCTTTTATTACATCGGCAAACTTTCTTGAAGTTAGGGCGTCAGAGTCTATCTTAGAAGAAAGGGCAATGGATGACCCGGATAAACTCTCATGCATCTACCAATTCGTCAGGGGCATGCCTCTTCTATGTGCTGAGAATCAGTTAAGGAAGCAATTGGATGATATCAACGCCGAGTTAACTTTCATGCTCTGTCCTTCTTGCTCGATCTTACCACAAATGGAAGAAGAATCACCAGGTCAGCGGAAGAGGCAGCTAGAAGCTAGGAAGAGTAGCATCTTGGAAATACTCGGGCGTTGAGGTGATAAAGTACATCAAAGGAAGAGACGGGGACTCAATACCTATAGAATCACATGTAGTATCTCGTAATAAAGACTTAAATGCCCTTAACACTTTCTAATACACGACTTATAAACCACTAGAATGTCAAGATATGGGTTTGTGATGTGCACGGGGATTAAGGATTCTAATATAAAGAAGCTTACTGAGTAATTGTTTGCTAGTTACCCACCTAGAGATTTACAACCAATACGCTCCATGATACTCTTCATACGCTCCTCCGCTATCACTCAACGCCCGAGTTGATCCATGATAATCCTTTTCCGCTCCTCGTTTAGCCGCATAGCCTCCTTCATCTGAGCCTGTGCAACTTTGATATCCTCTAGTTCTTTCCTAAGGACCGTCTCGACATATAAAAGTGGCATACTCCTAACAAATTGATAGATTGATGAGAGTTTTCTTGGACCGATATTTAGTTGAGAGTTTGACGGCATTCCAATAGATGAGGCCCTCTCAAACCATTTTATCATGAGAGGCAAGACCTTGAACTCCCATTCAAAGAACGGCAACATATCAAAATAATCGTGGTGCTGTATAATCTTGATCATTGCAATTTCTTTCGTATCTTCTCTTTTATTTAAATTGAATAGGTGTTGCAGTGGATTTGTACTTGAAGTAATCCCCAAACTCTGGAGGGTGTGGTTGGATAGATAGGTTGAGTTGATACTTGATGTGTCACAAAGTAATTCTGAAATTGCCTTCCACCCTTCATCAGTAATGGATGGATTAGAATAATTCTGTACACCTAATGTTGTCAATGTGTAGTTGTTCACCAGTGCACTAGCCAAAGCAGTGACTACTTCATCATTGACCACATTGCTATTCCAATTTACAACAAGTCCAAGAGTTGTCAAGTTACAGTTTGGAGCTTCCAATATACTTGCAAAATGTTTCCACCCACCTGAAGTAATGGATCCATTTCTACTAAGGATCAGCGTTTCCAAGTGACTACTACTCTTCAATGTAGGTATCAACGCATCTACTCCATCATCATCAATTTCATTATCGCCGAGATCAAGATCCCGTAACTGAGTAGCTGAATGTCTTAACAAGGTTGACAATGCCATACATCCTTTTATATTAATGCGAGTCCCCGATAACTCAAGTGTCTTTAGATGAGGATGTATACTTAATGCTGTTATGATATCCACCGAACCTTCATCGGATGTATTACAGCTTCTTAATGACACAGTTTTCAATGATTTGTTTTTACTACATCCAATTGCAAATGCCAATAAACGCCATCCATCATCTCCTAAGTGACAGTCATATATATAGAGGTTGACAAGGGGACCATTCTCAAAGAAAGGATTCAGCATTGTGAACATTCTACCGCCCAATAGATTCATACATTCGAAGTTTAATGTATGAATTGATTTATTGCGGCTGACCCCCATTAAAAATGGCTCAAGTACCTCCGCAATGCTCATGCCAGACGGTGGTATAGGAGATATAAAGCCCAATTCATTTAGATGGTTGTTTTTACCAATGAAATATCCTAACCATCCCATATCATTTGTACCCTCAGGAACATAGTCCTCACAAGCTTCCCCATCTTCATCATGCTGGTTGTGTATGAACAACTTGTCATGATCCTCAGGGTCGTTTCTTTTCATACGGTTAAGCACTAATCTATTGTTATCATTAGTTGCTATATCCTCTATATTAATACTATCAGCTTGTGCATCGTACATCTGAATAGTATTCATATCGATTGTATACTTTTAATATATCTTCTTCCCAGAATATGTGTGTGTTGTGAGTGGTGTAGAAGAGATGTGTTGTGGTATGGTAGGCGTAGGAGATAATTAGATAAAGGTTATTAGATGCACATCCCACCGGTATAAGCCAAATATAATGAGTTTGTTAGGGTATTGGCAAATGAGTTATGTATATTGACGCCAATAATTATTGTCCTAACCCTAAGGTCATTCAAAAAGTAACTCGGTACCCCAACCTCCTCAATATCTCCTACCGACTACTAAATTTTGTACTTACAACTACACATATAAAACCATATATTCCGTCACTATCCCGTACATTGTTTACTTACCAATTCTTCGTAAAGAGTACACAAAATCAGACGGTGCACATCAACTTGATCTCTTCACTCATATGACATGTTGTTTTCAATTGGGAATTGGGAGTCTTTGTAATATGACTGCCCCTGGGCTTATTCTCACTGCCCCTGACCTACTCTAGGAAAAACCAACGATATTTGCAGATCGGTGGTACGATAGCAACTTGATATCGTATTAATTTACGACCGCGTAGTAAACCTCAATCAGCGGCAAAGAATATACATTTAGTATATACAAGTAAATTGCAATATATCCGATTGATCGGCGGTGGTATTATATAGACCAATATGTTGTCGAAATCCCCAATCAAAAGTCCAATCCAAAAAATATCAACAGCAGGTAACAAATTAGTAACCGCTGCCTCCACTGCAGTACAACACGGTACACAATTATCAAACGCTGTTAAAACTAAAGCAAATAATATAGCTGAAGATTTTGCAAAGGTAGATGAGTTACATAGACGTACATCTGCCGATACTAATTCTAAGAAATTATCACCAAATAAACGACATCAATCTAAAAGTTCAACTACTAAGAAGAGCCCATCAAGGAAGAGTCCAAATCGAAATAATGTAGGGAGTAGAGGTATTAGAGATAGGATTAATATGTTTGAAAGTAGTGATAATATTGGTGGTGGTGGTTATTCACCCCATCGTACGGCGGCAGCGTCGGCTAGTAGGTCTATACCTGAAAAAGAAAACGATACCAACTCAACATTATCAAAGGAGGGTAAGGGATATGCATTCACAAGTAAGGATGGTGTTAAGAAGTTAAGTCCGGTATTACGTCGTAAGAAGAAGGTTAAATCACCTCCTCGTAGTGGCAGTAAATCATCAGAGGATGTTGCAACTAGTAAATCACCACGTAAAAGGAATAGTCCAAAGAAGAAGTTATCACCACACAAGAGAAACTTATACAAATTGGGTGAAGTAGACGATGAAGAGGAAGAGGATTCACTATTAGGCGAGGCAATTAATACGAGTATCGAATATGATCAACAACCTAATGATATGTTAAGTAGGGACGAGAGGCCAATGTTAGGAGTTAGAGAAAAGAGTGAAAGTAGTACATCAAGTTCAAGTTCCAGTGGTATGAAACGTAAAAGTTATCAACTAGACAGTATCAACGAAGACAAACCACAATTGAACCGATCAACATCCAACAAATCATCAGAGGGCAGTGCAGGCTTACTATTCACCACCACATCTCAAAAACAGACACACCATCGATGTACAACACCCATCCTTGATAATCAAATACCAACAAAGTTCAATTCCAATGAACGAGATAATACGTCACAAAGTCATACATTGATACAATCACCACTACGAAAACATATGAAGGTAGTACATGATTCAGCATGCAGTGGTGCCACTTGTACAATTAAACAACCATTTCCGTTATTATTACCAAATGAATTAAATTCACATCAAAAGAAACAGGCGGAGTTGAATGAGTTGGGAGGAGAAGTAGCAGCGGATGGTAGATCACCATATCTTGATACCTTGGGTAATGTATTAGGCACGCCGGGAATGATTACACGTTCTAAGAGTGATCCTACCGCTGATAACAAGACGGGAGATAGTAGGGACAATGGGGAAGGTAGAGAGGAGGGAAAGGAGGCAGCATTAGACTTGTTATCGAGTGCTGCATTCTTGTTTAAAACTTCTAGAAGGAAGTTATGTTGATAACAGCCACAAGTGGATGTGACGAGGAAAGAGATGAAGTTAGGGAATAGGACGAAGCATGGGGAGATTCTATGTGGTTTATACGTCGTGTATTAGAAAGTGTTAAGGACATTTAAGTCTTTTAGACATGTGATTATATGGAGCTTTAAATGATTGTACTTTATCGGACTTGTTATCGAGTGCGGCATTCTTGTTTAAAACTTCGAGAAGGAAGTTGATTTAGATTGTTGTGAGTGTAGGGAAATAGGGCGAGGTATGGGATATTCTATGCGGTTTATATGTCGTGTATTAGAAAGTGTTAAGGACATTTAAGTCTTTATTAGATACTACATGTGATCATACTTTCATCTAGGGTTTTAAATAATGTACTTTATCGCCACCGCCCGAGTTGTTCCAGGATACTCCTCTTCCTCTCTTCGACCTCCTGCCTCCGCAATCTTAATAATTCTTCCTCGCCTCTCCACTGCCAAGGATAGAGCCCGGAATGTAACTCGGCTTGAATACCATCCAATTCCTTCCTTAACTGATTCTCAACACACAGAACACACAGGAGAGGCATATCTCTGACGAATTGGTAGATGCATGAGAGTTGTACTGATCTATGCCTTGCTTCATGTCTGGCCATCTCTGATGCCGAATATTCGCCGCCAAGGGCTTCATTATTGCAAG
>Ga0214479_100645_pt1 | contig 19102 bp, 14 predicted proteins | sample M1_20Mar14CPVII9_5_FD_165054 | JGI IMG/M metagenome (GOLD analysis project Ga0214479, IMG submission 165054) | Marine eukaryotic communities from Monterey Bay, California, United States - M1_20Mar14CPVII9sort6BwellE14 | ecosystem: Environmental > Aquatic > Marine > Unclassified | place: USA...
TGGAGGAGGATATAAACCACAGACTTGTACAAAACGAGGTGGATGAGGAAGGTAACTCTCCCTCGTTTATTTGCTCATGTGTCATGTGTTCTTCTTGAATCGCTCTGTAATGGCTGACTTAAGTGCCATATACAAAGAGTTTAACAAGGAGTTGTGACATGTGAAGCAAGAGGGAGAGTTCTTCTGGTTAGATTCAAGCTTGAAAAGGATTAAGAAAATCAGAATGACGCCATAGGAGCTTGCAGGTTCTATGGCTGACATGATTTTTATCCAATATCCTTTTTAATGTTGCTTACAAGATGGGCATATGATCGTGATTGTATATTTGTTGGGGTTTGTTTGTATAGGAGTAGGGATAGTGTATATTAAGTACTTTCTCTGCATTTCTTACTCTTACTTTTAGACAAACACTACAACAAAACAATCGGGTCATTACATATTGTACCCCAAATAGATTATCTCTGCCTCTCTTTCTGTTGCGCCGCACATCAATAACTAGTTGATTGATTGACATAATATACAATCAACTTCTTCTTGATCTACTTGTCTATTTGAGCCATCTATTAGATGACTCGTTCCTTCGCTTAAGGTCCATTTTGATTTCTAGAGACAAGAAGATGAATGATTTGGTGAGAATAATAAGAACAAACTTGACCATAGAGCAACCACATAGAAAGTACTTACTCTCCAACGCCTCTTTATCATCTATAACCCAAGTTTTGGCCCCACTTCTATCAGATTTCAAGAGGCGGCCTCCAGTTCCAGCTTCCTTCTTGAAACTGGAGAGTAGCTCATGCTTCATTTCATCAAGTAAAGGGTTCTCATCAGCATTCTTTCGGGGGCCTAACTCCTTGAATTTATTCTCCATGATTGATTTATACTTCGGGCTCATTAAGGATAGGACAATATCATTTTCTTCAGCATCGCTAAAGCTTGTCTTCTTTGTGATTGTTGGTTTGGGGGTTGCTTTGGCTCGTGACTTCTTCTTCTCCTCGGGACTCTTCTTCTTTACTAAATTGATGCTCTTCTTTGTATCGGTCTTGGGAGAAGATGAAGCTCTCTTTGGACTTACACTTTTCTTCTTTAGCTTCTTGCCTTTACCTATAGCAATCTGGTTGGGATCACAACTCCTCGTGTGATGTGCAAAGCTAGCCGCTGCCGTTTGTGCCGACGCGAACGTAAAAGACTTGTTGCAAAACTTACAATCAAATGTGACCTGCTTCTTTGAGGCACTCTTCTGTGGTGGTGGACTCTTCTTCTTGGGTGGCACTTTGACAAACTTGGTATCTTTCGCCTTGGCGGCAGGAGATTTGATACTCTTTTGACAGCTCCTCTTGTGATTGGCAAAGCTAGCACTAGCAGTCTTCTTGTTTGCAAAGTGGAAATCCTTCTTACACAATTCACAATTGAATGTTACACCCTCGTCTGACTCTGTGGTTGAAGGTGGTAGTGCTTGCTTTTTGTGTGGTCGTTCCTCTACTTCCTGATTTTCAATTTGAGCCGATCGTTTACGAGATCTTGAAGTGTTCGAGCTCTTACGACGGAAGTCTGGGTGATAAAACGCCCCGTTCGGGTAACCACCGAAGGACGGTGGTTGAGTAAAGCCATAGTTATTGAGCTGAATGTACAGCGAGTTGAAGTTATTGTGATTGAAGAATCTCAATAGATACGGACCGAGCTTCTCCTGACTCTGATCATGAATGTAAAACGCTTCTCCACCCGGCGACCAACTAATTACAGCGGGATCCGTCTCAACTACATGGGTGATCATGTCACGAAGAGCTTCAACGAATGGCTTGGTAGGTGGTGCTTCGTCCATCTCCACATCATCCTCATCTTCATCGACCTCGGGAGTGGCATCAAAGTACCGGTTTACATCTGCCATACTCCTGAAACGAAGGCCATCAGGAGACAAGTAATACACGTCAGAATCCTTCTTACCAACTGTACGACGAGGTACTATCTGTTCTACCCAATCTGTGCCAAGGAAGGACTTGAAATATTGTACACCGGTATCATCTTTCAATTTTCCCAGGTTATAATTGCCGACAGCATTCATCTCAGACAAAGATACGATACTACCTCGATGCTGACTTGGTGAAGTACTTCTTTTAGGCTTGGACTTTGAACTGTTGGCGGTGGGCTTCTTGGCTTGTACTACTTCTTCCTCCTCGCCAATCTTCTCTAGCTCCTTCATAGGAACGTTGAGCCAGTGATGCTTTGAATCCATCCTACGTCGAAGATTTGTAGTAATATAGTCTAAAGCTTCTTCATCGTCGAGTAGCTCGTACAGTTCTCCTCGTCTTAGCTTCTTCCAGAAACGTCCTTTCTTCCCCATGCCCTTCTTGAACGTGTTGAATATATCTTCTCCTACCAGCCTTAGAGCTGAAGTTTCTTCTCCTTCTAATCTCTCGCCCAACTTCTTATACTGAATAAACATAATTCGCTTGTACTTAGGATTCTTTGTGTTGAGAACGGTATCGTTCGGTTGTATAATCAGATCGGGTACTTCTGTATCGGCCATTGGTTCATCTTTGACTGAAGTGGACGCATATTCATCGAGCCAGTGTTTGGAGCTTTCCATCCTTCGACGTAGATCGTTACCAATTTCTATTGAGGTTTAAAGATAGATGAGTAGTAGAATCAGTGAGTAAATGGCACTTGACACATGAAATCTACACAGACAATAGCAGCTACACTTACTTGTCAAAGTCCATGATTCATCAGCAATCTCATACTTGCCTGTCACCCTATCATACTTGACGAATTGTCCATCACTACCCTTCATCTTATCAGCCATTGTTTCGTATATTTGACGTGCTACGTGGCGTATTTGATCGGGTGTTTCAGACGGAGTCTTCTTGCCAAGCTTTCTGTATTCATTGAACATGAGTTCCTTATAGTTTGCATCGGAGAGACTGATAAGGGTATCATTTGCAGTCGGCTGAATAGCCAGTGCTGCAACAGGCTGCTGCCTCTTAACCACTTTCTTTGATTTTGAAGATATTGGTATATTTCGATTCTTCCGAGGACGGCCAGGGCTATTTGATTGAGTTCCAATCTTCGTAATGTTCGCGAAGAGTGACTCTCGTGTACTATCTCTAGTAAAGTGAGGGTGTACGAAAGCTCCCGTGGTACCACGACCTAGTATATCATCCTTGGTTTTTGTCCATCCATAAAAATAGCACATTCTTCAGTAGTCGAAAGAAAAGAAAGGGTATATTAGTTAGGTTAGCAAAAAAAGAATGAAAGGATACTATAGTCAAGATCTTCTTACCTTGTCAGAGATGAGAGCTTGTTGTGGCGGAAGTAGCGGCTCAATATCTCTGGCATAAGTGTTGGCTCTTTCACAACGAAGGCCGTACCATCGGGAATCCAGTCGAGTACATGCGGTTGATAAGTACTGCACTCATTGACCAATCGAAAGAGAATATCGGGAAAGAACTGTTTCTTACTGGAAGCGTCCAACATCTTGGGGATAGCTGCGGCAATAGAATTGCCGTGATAACTTGAATTGACGGCGTCTTCTCCTTCTGATATATAGGACGATGAGGAAGAATCGTTTTCTAAAGCACTGTATGATTCTTGTACTCTGCGTGAGGGTTTACGTGACCTCTTTGCTTTGGGGTGTGATGATGTGGTGGTATTCACTGTAGAGTCTTGGGAACGGCTAACTCTTCCGCCACGGCGATCTTGAGCAAGTGCAGCACGGACTAGGTTCTGAACATGTTCCGTCCTGGCTTCACTGCCATAGGATGAATAATCCTCATCACCACTATCAGATAACTCTTCGTCGGCGACGACATTATCTAATTCCGTCATCCTGTGCTTAGCTCGTTGTCTGGCTCGTTGTAACGTCGTAAATCGACGTGATATTTCCTTATCATTACGCCCGTTATTAAATACTTTGGCCATCTTTGACCATTTACTTCCCCACTCCTTTTGATAGTGTTCAATCATAGCATCTTCTTCAACGCTCCACTCTTGACCACGTGCAGTTCCCCTGCCGTGGATAATATTGAGCATAACTTGTGTATCATCTCGGTGACCGCCACGTTTCTTACTCTTCTTGGATGTGAAAGGACGTCCATCGTGCATCATTACCACATTATCATTCCCTCCTCTCTGTGATGGGGGAAGGATAACACGTGGGTGGATTGGAGATCCTGGATATTTCTGAACAGCTCTGTTTGGATTATGAGGTGGTTGTGTCATCTTATTCCAATCGATACCGATAGAATTTAATTGACGGATACGACCGGTAATAATACCCGTGGGTTTCTTAATACCAATACCATACATTTTATATTGACGGCGTTGTGCATTTAACCAATCAGATATTCGTGGAGGGATTCTGGTATTGCCTAGTTCATAAAAATCACGTGTTTGGTTGAACATTTGTTGCCACGTGATACTGCCGTCGTCACCATTAGCTCGAGCTACCGCTGGCAGTATTGGCAGTTCGAAGGCATAATTACTCGTTGGTGAAGTAGTTTGATATTCGTTGTCTGTCTTGGTGTGGTGGTTGATACCATCAATTGGTTGCGCCGTGGATGAGGAAAGTGAGGATGAGGAGGACGTTCCCATATGCACCGAATTTATTTCCTCACTCGCCGCAGCTAGCAAAGCATCCATAATTATCTGTTGTATTAATAGAAGGGATTGATTGTATTATTGTTACGTTATCGTCTCGTCTCGTAAGCGTTGTGCTCGGACTGAGTTGTTGATTTGTGTGAGTAAATTTCACGTGAGGATTGTTAATTGAAATTGAAATTAAATTGTGTGATGCTCACCACCCCTTTCTTCTCAAAAATAGTGAGGAAGGGATTATATGTTGTATAATAGATGATTTATATTATAACTGGATTGGATCGATGTCTTCTTTGTTGTAAGTTGTAAGTAGCGTTGTTGTGCGCGATCTTTTACGAGGAGTTAAAATCCTAGATCGTGTATAAAATGAACGTTTGGCAAGTTGCAGCATATGAAGGACGGATACATAGATTAATGATATGAGTAGAAGATAGACTCCGATATCATTACAGGGTGTTATTGTTCATGCTATAAAGTCAAATCTCTTGAAGAGTTGTATTCAAAGAAGTTAAAGCGAAATATTCTGCATATACTTATCAATACTTTACACAACATCAACTCATTTACCTACAATACACAACACAACTCCTATTTATTCACTATTAATACACTATCATGTCACGCTTACAAGAAACACTTGCAACAATACCCTTTGCAACTCGATTTATTATGGGATTGTGTATCCTTACTTACTTGTATCAATTACTAGCAGATCCGCCGCTGCATAATTATACAATGGTACCAAAGAATGTCATATATGAACATGAATTCTATAGAATATTCACTTCCTCCTTGTTTCATGGTAGTCTAATGCATATAGGCATGAATATGATGTCTACAATGGCGATTGGTAGTATGCTTGAAAAACAAATTGGCACATTACTGATGAGCATAACTATACTCTGGGGGATCGTTCTAACATCTACAATATATATATTTATAGCATGGTTATTATATGTTTCAATTGGTTATGAACATTTGATGATGCAACATAGTGTTGGGTTTTCGGGTGTAATCTTTCAATTATCAGTACTAGAATCATCTACGAGTCCTAACAGAAGTAGGAGTGTCTTTGGTGTCTTCACTGTATCATCAAAAATGTATCCATGGGCTTTATTGATTGTGTTGCAGTTCATCATGCCCAACATATCATTTCTTGGACACCTATCGGGAATATTAGTTGGGACATTACAATATCATGGATTTCTGGACAAACTATTTCCATCACATGCCTATCTTCTTGAACGTGAAACTGATGATAGATTAGAAGTATTGAGAAGACAACCAGGGTATGTATCTACTCCAGAAACATCGCCATTGGGGGAGACTGCCCCTGATATAAGATCATCACTATTGACATCTCTTGGATTTGTGGCTTTGTTTGTGAGCAATGTTTGTGAAACAATCAAAGTAATGATATTTGGACGCGGATCAGAAGCAAATGCTAATATACAATTGAATGAGTCGAACGGACTGACTGCCGCCGCTTGGGGATCAAGTGATGTAAACGCAAATACAGCTGGAGCAGGAACAATACTGGATGATTTGGAAGATGACGAAGAATGGGTTGGTCTGCCAGCTGCAATACAACGAAGTACCGATGAAATGTAACCCTGAAGAAGAGAGAGAGCTATTATGGTCAGTAGTTTTGTAGTCTCATCAAAAGGAAGAATTCCTGGATTCAATTATATAATTATATAAAGTTGTATTAATATATATTATCATTGGGAGAAGATTGTCATAATGTGCCCAGCGCGCGCGCTCCAAATTATTGAAGGTGGTGGTCTTGTGACAAAAGAACTCGCAGAAATACTCACTACCTACTATACTTAGACGCACACACTACTCACTCTATGTTCGTTCTTCTTCTAATATGCGGCGTTTGGTGTGAGACTTCGCAATAGTGCACTCTTGATACATATCAGTAACCGATTTACTAAATACACACGGTTACTGAGTAGATAATATTGCTGAAGAAGTATAATGAGCAATCGCGTAACTTCAGCGATTGCATCGCGCCGAGCTAGAGAGAGTCTTGTGAAGGTCCTATTTGGAGGTAGCAACACTAGCACATCTAAATCTGCATTCGAAGGAGTTAAAGATATAGATAGACATAGTCACAAAAACAGGAGAAGACGAAGATGTGATGCATCTAATTCCACTGGTACTAATATGAAAAGACATTCTTATTCTCAACTTCGGTCCGCGTATCTTGACAAGGTACATTCTATGCATCCCGACAAGCTACAACAAAACCGGACACAGAACAAAGAAGATGTGCACATACAATTCATTGAATTAAAAAATGCATGGGAAGAGTATCATTCATCAGTTCGTATTGTGCAGAGAAAGAGTAACGACAAGAGTATACAATCTTTAGATAATGATGATGATAATGATTACTGGGAAGAAGATGGCGATAGCTTCACATTATTTGGTGTTGGATGTTCTTTTGCAGACTCGCAAGCTGAACGAGACCAAAGGAATAAGATTATGGATCAAGCATCGCGTGGATGGTTTTCATCGGGCTCTATATCAGTTGCAAATAGAAATGATGATACAAAGAATAAATCATATGATACAAAGCAACACGCAACCGCAACCACGCTAAGTCAACTTAGTGATGATGATATGTTCATATCTACTGATCAATGTACAAATGAAGATTCTCCTATAAGAAGAAAGCATCTTGTCGATAATCTATTTAGAAAGAAAAGATAACAGAACAAAGCAAATTTATTCATATATGAATATTCGAACTATAATACTTTTGCCTTAGGACAAAACAAACCTTTCTTGCACAATTGGCATAACTGCGACTGATGCCCTCTATCTGTCACACTAGTTCTTGAATCATCATTACACTCGTGCTCTATCAACTTGACATCATAGTTTTCCTTGCAATTGAGACACCCCGGAAATGTATGGGGAGGGAAAGCTCCATCTTCTTCTGGCCCTTTGCTTTGTATCTTTAGTGCCCCAGCCCACCACCATCTACCGCAACCGCATTTATATTTTCCTGAATATCTACACATCTTGCCCTCATATAGGCTTGGATATGATCTGTGTTTGGATAGTGGACGCTTACAGTATTTACATTCTTCCTCTGTTGTACTTCTATGATATTGTTTTCCCATACCAAAAGAGTAATCAGCATCTTTCGTTTCCTTTTTATTATATCCATAAGAAGAAGCACAATCTGTTTTGCAATTTCCTGTGTCATATGTCGTGTAAGCTGCTTCTTTTCTATCTTCATTAGCAACAGATGGTTTATTTTTGGTCTTCTGGTCTATTCTTGGACGCTTTGTGGCGCGTTCTTTTGGATGTGTATCAACATCGACATTGTATGAAGATTGATACTCCCTTTCGTCTTCCTCAATCATTAGTTTCAATCTCTGATTATGCCAATCGGAAAATGTAGATTTAATAGTATCCTTATCTTTCCCTTGAAATAGTAGCGTACCTGTTGTTTTATAGAAACTCATGGTGCCCTGTCCTACATTACATAACCTTTTCAGAAGTTGACCATTTGGCTTTTGCTCCCATAGTTCATTGTTGTTGTTTGTATCATTTGAATTAATCTCCATCTCCCGTATAAAGGCCTCACATTCAGTCTTTGTACTTTTCTGTCCTTTGTTCGGGAGTTTTGGAATTGAGTTAATCTTGGGCATTTGTATAACTGGAGACGACTGCTGTGTTGCTGATGCATTATTGTTAACATTACTTGTTGTGGTCGATGACGGTGACGATGAATTTGCTCGTATAAATACTTCAGCTTCATGGTTTGATTTGAAGCTTTTAAAGATGGCACCACTATATCCCGATATCTGCATACCATTTTATACATAGGTACACATAACATATTGGAGAAGGGTATACTAAGTTGGTGCATGAGATAAATTGTCATTGCAAAAAAAAAGTTACTCACCTGTTTCTGACATTCAACCCAAGAATTATAAACGCCAGGAACTCGTCCTATGGCAACGGCATATACTTTAGGCCCTTTTGACTTTGCCATTTTATAGACGCCGCCTTTCTTTCTTTAGCCCAAACTATTCTCCTTGATCTCTTGATCCATATGACAAAGATACCGCCTCGTGGAAAAAACGCACGAAGTAGATAAAGTTTGGTTGAACATTTGTTGCCACGTGATACTTCCATCGTCACCATTCGCTCGAGCTACCGCTGGCAATATTGGTAGTTCGAAGGCGCAATTACTCGTTGGTGAAGTAGTTTGATGCTCGTTGTCTGTCTTGGCGTGGTGGTTTATACCATCAATTGGTTGCGTGGTGGACGAGGAAAGAGATGATGATGATGCATATGAATTGATTTCCTCACTCGCCGCAGCTAGCAAAGCATCCATATTGAGAAGGGATTTATATGCTGTATAATAGAAGGACAGTTCTGTAGTATTGTTGCGTTATCGTCTCGTCTCGTAAGCGTTGTGCTCGGACTGAGTTGTTGATTTGTGTGAGTAAATTTCACGTGAGGATTGTTAATTGAAATTGAAATTAAATTGTGTGATGCTCACCACCCCTTTCTTCTCAAAAATAGTGAGGAAGGGATTATATGTCGTATAATAGATGGACTTATATTATAACTGGTTGGAATCGATGTCTTCTTTAGTTGTAGCGTTGTTTGTTGTGATGCGATCTTTATACTGTGAGTTTCATGAGATTTAGATCGTGTGGATAAAATGAGCGTTTGGCGAGTACCCGTTAGTCACCCCTGCCCACCTCTAGCTTGGTAGATTATTATTCATTCATATGCAGCACCAATTGAAGGATAGATGATAGAAGATAGACGCCGATATCATTACAGGGTGAAGTCAAATCTCTTGAAGAGTTGTGTTCAAAGAAGTTAAAGCGAAATATTCTGCAATATCGTACAAACATACAATACTCCACACAACATCAACTCATTTACCTACAACATACACACACGCATACCAAATACTGCACACAACACAACTCCTATTTATTCACTATTAATACACTATCATGTCACGCTTACAAGAAACACTTGCAACAATACCCTTTGCAACTCGATTTATTATGGGATTGTGTATCCTTACTTACTTGTATCAATTACTAGCAGATCCGCCGCTGCATAATTATACAATGGTACCAAAGAATGTCATATATGAACATGAATTCTATAGAATATTCACTTCCTCCTTGTTTCATGGTAGTCTAATGCATATAGGCATGAATATGATGTCTACAATGGCGATTGGTAGTATGCTTGAAAAACAAATTGGCACATTACTGATGAGCATAACTATACTCTGGGGGATCGTTCTAACATCTACAATATATATATTTATAGCATGGTTATTATATGTTTCAATTGGTTATGAACATTTGATGATGCAACATAGTGTTGGGTTTTCGGGTGTAATCTTTCAATTATCAGTACTAGAATCATCTACGAGTCCTAACAGAAGTAGGAGTGTCTTTGGTGTCTTCACTGTATCATCAAAAATGTATCCATGGGCTTTATTGATTGTGTTGCAGTTTGTAATGCCCAACATATCATTTCTCGGACATTTATCGGGGATATTAGTTGGAACATTACAATATCATGGATTGTTGAACAAACTCTTTCCATCACATGCCTATCTTCTTGAACGTGAAACTGATGATAGATTAGTAGTGTTGAGAAGACAACCAGGGTATGTATCTACTCCTGAAACGTCGCCATTAATGGGGGAGACTGTCCCTGCTGATGTAAGATCGTCACTGTTGACATCTCTTGGATGTGTGACTTTGTTTGTGAGTAATGTTTGTGAAACAATCAAAGTAATGATATTTGGACGCGGATCAGAAGCAAATGCTAATATACAATTGGATGGACTGACTGCAGCTTGGGGATCGAGTGATGTAAACCCAAATACAGCTGGGGCAGGGGCAATACTGGATGACTTGGCCGAGGATGATGAAGAGTGGGTAGGTCTTCCCACTGCAATACAACGAAGTACTGACGAAATGTAATAAAAAAGAGAGAGAGAGGTTGTGTTGGGTATAGGCGGTGTACAAGTTTTGCATGATGATTCAATGTATATACAATGAAATATCTAAATCTATATTAATATATATTATCATTGGGAGAAGATTGTCAATAACGTGCGCGTCCAAAACTGAACATTTATCATCTTCTTTTGTCCTCATGCAAGTGAAGAATGCACTCCTCGTTCTGCTATTTTATCTTTCTAAACATATCAACATTATTTACCAAACACTTTCTTCTTATAGGAGAAACTTCACTTGTAGATTGATCAGCAGTAGATATGAACATATTATCATCGCTGAGCTGTATCTCTTTTGTTAAGTGAAGTTTTGCATCAGATGATTCCTCTTTTGAATCATCATCTCTATCCATATTTGCAACTGATATAGAGCCCGATGAAAACCATCCACGCGATGCTTGGTCCATGATCTTATTTCTTAAGTCTCTTTCAGCTTGCGAGTCTGCAAAAGAACATCCAACACCGAAGAGTGTAAAGTCATCGCCATCTTCTTCCCAGTAATCATCATCATCATTATTATTATCTAAAGATTGTATATTCTTGTCATTACTCTTTCTTTGTACAATACGAACCGAAGCATGGTACTCTTCCCATGCATTTTTCAATTCAATGAATTGTATGTGCACATCTTCTTTATTCTGTTTCTGGTTGTGTTGTAGTTTATCGGGATGCATAGAATGTACCTTGTCAAGATATAGAGATCGAAGCTGAGAATACGTATGTCTTTTCACACTGGTACCAGTGGAATTAGTAGATGTATCATCATTTCTTCGTCTTCTTCTGTTTTTGTGACTATGTCTATCTATATCTCCTGCCATCGATGCTGCATCAATCGGAATTGATGTGCTGGTATTGCTACCTCCATAAAGGATATTCACAAGATTCTCTCTAGCACGGCGCGAAAAAATGGCGCCTGTTACGCGAGTATTCATGGTAGTATTGAACCTGTGCTGTTCTTCTTCATCAATCCTTCATCATCGTCTACAATATGCGATAGCAAAGAGGATGATCTATGTGGTAGACGGTAGAGGAGGTTTATTCTTCTCCTCAATAGCAATCAGTAAAGTATCTCAGTCTCTCTCAAGCAACTCTCATAAAAGGATACTCATCAAAGAACCGCCTCGTGGAAAAAACCTGAAAAACGCACGAAGTTGAAGAGCATCAATAGTAATAGATTCAACAATCAAGAGGAGATAATAATAATAATAATAAGTAAATAAAACAAAGAGATTAATATAATAATGGTATACATCTCATCCTATGCCGTTGCAACGGCGTTAGCTCTGGCATCCAATGTCGATGCATTTATGAGTCCACAACAACAAATTATATCTTCTTCTTCAACAACAACTCGTCTTAATGGAGTTGCGGATGATATCCTATGGACACCATCATGGAAGACTGGACAACGTGATGAAATTAATGGTCCATTGGGTAAATACTGTGAGGACTTGTATCAAGTATCTCGTCGGCCAACACGTACGGTAACATGCGGTCCAATCAAATTCGGATCCGAACATCCAATTGTTCGACAGACGATGGCAACTACCGATACTGCCAATGTTGATGCATCGATTGAACAAATTATTCGATGTGCAGATAAAGGGTTTGACTTAGTTCGTATTACAGTACAGGGTAAACGTGAGGCAAATGCCGCAGCACAGATTCGTGAGGGATTATTTAAGAAGGGGTATGATATTCCACTATGTGCTGATATGCACTTTCAACCTGTCGTGGCACAGTTGGTAGCTGATGCTGTTGAGAAAATTCGTATTAACCCTGGTAACTTTGCCGATGGACGAAAGGACTTTGAAGAGAAGGTATATGAAAGTGAAGATGATTATATCAAAGATCGTGAATATCTTGCTAAAGATTTTATCCCATTAGTACAAAAGTGTAAAGATTTGGGCAGGTGTATGCGTATTGGTACTAATCATGGATCATTATCATCACGTGTATTATCATATTATGGTGATACACCCCGTGGTATGGTTGAATCTGCAATTGAATTTGCAGATATCTGTCGTTCACAAGACTTTCACAACTTTGTCTTTTCCATGAAGGCTAGTAATCCACTTGTTATGGTTCAGAGTTATCGTTTATTGGCTAGTGAAATGTACCGTCTTGATTGGGATTATCCATTGCATTTGGGTGTTACCGAGGCTGGTGAAGGTGAGGATGGTCGTATGAAGAGTGCAGTTGGTATTGGCACGTTACTTGCTGATGGACTTGGAGATACAGTACGTGTTTCATTAACAGAGGATCCTGAGTTTGAATATGAACCATGTAATCGATTGAGTACCATGGCAGAAAGTCGATTGGCTGCTACAAGCCCCGAGGCCGCTGAACGTCAAAAGGCTGTGAAGACATATGTAGATACACGTGACATTACTACATATGCACGTCGACATGGTACTCTCCCTGAGAAGAAGGAGGGTGAAAAGGTTGATGTTAGTCTCTTCCTTAATGACAATGGATCTGTTATTAGTACAATCCAACCCAAAATGTTGAGTGCAGACAGTGCTCCTTACTTGTATAAGGAACTTGGATTCAAAACTGCCGTGGGTATGCCATTTAAGGATATTGCCACTTCTGATTCTGTCTTCATGAGGACTTTACCCGCAGCAGATGACTCCACTGCCAGGACAGGATTAAGGCGAATGATGGAGGTTGGAACTGGTGTAATTGTACCAGCAGAAGAGCTTGAGAAGAATCCGTTGGAGAATGCTGTTGCTCTTGTTAGCCTTACTGATGCCGTAGCATCTGGTGGAAAGGTTAGTGTACTTTGTTGTTTTGATTTTATTATATTGTTTTATCTCTGTGGTAACTTACCCTATTAAATATCTCTTGATACAGCTTCCCGAAGGTGCTATTCGTCTAGCTGTTGAGATTGACGGCAGTGAAGATGAGGAAACCATTGCCAAAATTAAGGATCTTGACCCCGTCATGGTATTCATCGGTATTAGCGACAATCTATCTCAGCTACATGCTTCACGTCGTATCTTTGAAATCTTCAAAGCTCAGGATATTACTGTCCCAGCTATTCATCATTACAAAACAACTGCCTCCGATTCTAGTGAACTTGCATTGGAGCTTGGTACAAAGGTTGGCTCATTGCTAACTGACGGAAATGGTGATGGTATCTTAATTGAGCAAGTGGGTGAAACAAACTTTAGTGTAGAATTCCTCCGTAATACTGGCTTCTCCCTCTTGCAGGGATGTCGTATGCGTAATACCAAAACAGAGTTCGTCTCATGTCCCTCATGCGGCCGAACGCTATTCGATTTACAGGAAACCACCGCTGAGATTACCGAGGCAACTGGACATTTACCAGGCGTCACTGTGGCTGTTATGGGATGTATTGTCAATGGACCAGGAGAGATGGCCGATGCTGACTTTGGTTATGTTGGTACCTTGCCCGGGAAGGTTGATTTGTATTATGGTAAGGAGGTTGTCAGGAAGAGTATTCCCAATGAGGAAGCTGTCGATTCTCTTGTAGATTTGATTAAGAGTTATGGAATGTGGAAAGACAAAGAAGAGGAAGAAGTTGAAGAAGAGGTCGCAGTAGCGGCATAACTGTTTTGCTTAGTTGTAGTTTAGACCTATGAGATAGGGAATTGATTTTGATCTTACTTTAGATTGCTACTTCTCCTTTCTCTGGCCATCATTCGCCTACTTCTACTTCACTTTTTCTACATGTGCAGAGTAAAAGACTAAGATTACATATCATAAATAAAAACCCCACTATCAAAGCTTATCCACTATCTATTTTGTAAACTCTTGACAGCCTCCCAATAACTAGCGGAAGTAGAACTGCCAACATTCATCCACGGAGGTGGTCGTTCTCGAATTTGTTCTAATGCCGATAATGATGCATAAGATATACCAGTCTTAGGTTCAGTATATTCACCATATAAGCCAGTTACTGGACAGAATTTTCTCGCTGGATATGGATTGGTATATGTTGTTGTAGATGTTGTTGTTGTTGTTGTTGTATCAGATGTTGTCGTCGCTTGTTTGCCTGACGCTAATCGACGTACTGATGCATCAACATATTGTTTTGCAACCGAATCAGATCGACTAGCCTCCTCAATTAAGATGGATGCTAATGACCTAGCTTTGAGATATTTGGGTATAGCTGATGCCTTACCCTTTTTCTTCTTTGTGCCACCAACACTTTTGCGTTTACGTTTCTTCTTTTTGTTATCATCATCATCATCCAACTCTGCAAATTCATCATATTCGTCGTCATCATCTCCACCCACTGTATTATCAACCACACCCTCTAATATATCCATATGCAATGCAACTCGATACTCCTTCTCTTCTAATGCATTAATACCACCACCACCACTACCTCCAGCAGCACCAAGAGATGATTTACGTGCATTTTCTCTACGCTTACGACGTGATCTACTTGCAATACTTTCACGACGTGAGGGAGAGGCACCACTACCAGATGATGGAGGAAGAACGGCACCGGCACTTCTCATGGCCTCATTCCATGCCTTTCGTTGAGTACTCATGGTATAATAATATGATAAATGAAAACTATACCGAGTTAAATTACAGTCACTAGATCTACTCCTCTGACCTATTATACCTACCAGTATGATCCGATATTATAGAGGCCGAGAAGTTTATGAGAGTATAGAGGAAGTTTCTTACTCTTTATCATTTTACAGCCACTAATTTAACTAGAGGCACCCTATCAATCATTAATACTATGGCAGAAGATAGCAAGGTTGAAAACGTTGCATCAGCAATGAAAGAAGGTATGTTCAAAATTAGTAATGTTTTTATGTTGATGGTTGCATGATATATGTTTTTGTTGCAATGAAAAAGTTTATGATATGATACCAATGACACACACTCCACTCCAGCATTTGAAGAGGGGAGTTTACAATCATACTGCTGTTTTATCGTATGGCTTTGTGTGCTCAATTTAAAGTCTCGTTGTGATGACGGCCGACATCGCAATGGTGTCATTGTTCACTTTGTACATATGATATGCACAGATATACTTTGTTTGCATACGATATGTCCAACTCATCTACTACTGTTACAATCTAGTTCGATTGGACGAAAATGGAGAGCCTTTATCAAAAAATGCATTAAAGAAGTTATTAAAGAAGGAGGCTGCAGATAAGAAGAAAGCCGAGAAGGCAGCTGCAAGGGTGAGCTCTCTCAGTATACGTCATTTATTATGTGAGATATATTGATAATCTTTTCTCATATTAAACTGTTAATCTCTTGATATGTATGAATTACCATTCAATTTTGTATGTTAATAGGCAGCTGAAGATGCTAAGAAACCAAAGAAGAAGGTGGCGGCAGATGATGAGGATTTAGATCCCTCTCAATACAAGGCAAACCGTGAGCAACAAATTAAACAAATTGAAGCTACTGGTGGTAATCCCTACCCACATAAGTTCAATGTCAGTCATCGTTTACCCGACTTTGTTACCGAATTTGATCCCATTACTGAAAATGGTGCCAAGATTGAAGATAAGATTATTACCGTAGCTGGACGTATCAATTCAGTTCGAGGTCAGGGTAAACTCATGTTTTATGATTTACGTGGTGATGGGGCCAAGTTGCAACTAATGGCGTCTCTTAAGGATTATGCCGCTGGTCCCGATGCATTCGAGGAGATCAATTCCATGATCAAGAGAGGGGATATTATTGGTGCTCGTGGATATGCTGGCAAGTCCAAATCGGGTGAATTATCCCTATTCCCCATTGAGATGCAACTTCTAAGTCCATGTTTGCACATGCTTCCCAAGGCCACAGCCGGAGGACACGGGGGTATGACAAACATGGAAACAAGATACCGTCAACGTTATCTTGATCTTATTGTCAATTCAGATGTTAGGGAAGTCTTCGTCCGTCGGTCGCAAATCATCAACTACATTCGTAAATACTTCAATGATCGACACTTTTTGGAGGTAGAAACACCAATGATGAATATGATCCCTGGAGGTGCCGTGGCAAAGCCATTCGTTACATTTCATAATGATTTGAATCTTGAAATGTTCATGCGTATTGCACCAGAGTTATACCTCAAGATGTTAGTCGTTGGTGGACTTGATCGAGTTTATGAGATTGGGAGACAATTTCGTAATGAGGGGATTGATTTGACACACAACCCCGAGTTTACCACAGTTGAATCATATGAGGCATATGCTGATTATAACGACCTAATGGATATGACAGAGGAAATGCTAAGTGGTATGGTGAAGGAGATTACGGGTAGTTACAAGATCAAATATCAACCCAAGCCTAACACTGAGGAGGTGGAGATCGATTTTACACCACCATTCAAGCGAATTTCTATGATTGAGGGCATTGAAGAGAAGATCGGGGAGAAGTTACCAGAGTTGGATGATCCGGAGATTGATGCCAAGCTTGAGGTTATATTGGAAAAGTTCAACCTAGAATGTGCACCGCCACATACAACAGCTCGATTGTTGGATACTCTTGTGGGCGAGTTCTTGGAGGATAATATTATCCACCCAACGTTCATTACCGAACATCCACAAATTATGAGTCCACTGGCCAAGTATCATAGGGAGAAGAAGGGCTTGACTGAGAGGTTTGAAATATTCGTCTGTGGAAGAGAGGTGAGTATTATTTTGGTAGATAATGTATGCCCAGTGTTGTATTTGGAAACTAAAATGTCTTTGACTCACTTTGTCCATCGCCGCTCAATAACCTGTTACAGCTTGCAAATGCATACACCGAGTTGAACAACCCAGTTGTGCAGTACCAACGCTTTCTTGAGCAAGCGTCGCAAGGTAAGGAGGGTGATGATGAGGCAATGGTAATGGATGACTCCTTCATTACTGCCTTGGAACATGGTCTTCCTCCCACTGGTGGCTGGGGTCTTGGAGTTGATCGTCTTACCATGTTCTTGACAAATAAGAACAATATTAAAGAGGTATTGCTCTTCCCAGCAATGAAGCCGACGGATGAACAGCTGGCTTTAGTGAATGCTCACAAGAAGGCCAATGGATTGAGTTAGGAAGTGTTTAACATAAATTATCTGATTAATGTAGATATCAAGATACTATTACTACTTTTAGATAGATATAGACTAGTTAGTTCAAAATCCAAGTTGGCAGAGAAAGAATACACTACAATTGAAATGATCTCTTATCTTGATGTTTGTATGCTATACTGTCATTATGAGTTGACGTTTAAGCATATGATATCACTTCTTCATTCAACACAATCTTCTGTAAATGCAGGGCTAGTGGCAAGTCAGAATCGGGAGCTGAACCATGTGGTGTTGTTGCCTATATGAATCAGCATGGTCACAAGGATAACCAATAAGTGGTTGGCTTGGGGGAGGCCAGTGTTCAGTTCAGTCAGTTTTCATCCTTACTTTAAGAAAATTAGGTCGACTAGGGGTCATTAGATTACAGATTCCCATAAGGTCCGGCTCCACTGATAAATTGCTAAGATAATCATTCACAATACATCTTTTTGTAGTGATTCATGAAGATCCCACCACCCCCTTCTTGGCCAATCAATCTATGAATACCTGCGGCGAGTGAGAGGGGAAGTCACGGTGTTTTTATTAGTAGTCGTCAGAGCCAACAAGCATGACAATCAATCTGTGATCTTCATCCTAACTTTGGCTTGAATCTCACCTAGCTATGGCTTAACTTTGGCTTAACATCTCGCTTTACTTTGGCTTAACTTTGGCTTAACATCTCGCTTAACTTTTGCAAAAGATCTCGCTTAACTCTGGGCATTTCTTGTTCCGTACTCCTCACTCTTCAGGTGTGCCTTCGTCACTTATCAGTTGAATCAAGTACTTGTGATGGTGGTTGATTCCAAACTATCAGCAGATGACTACACATGTATCCTACTCTGCCGATTTGTATGATACTACTGATACTACTATATAAAGTTTGTATTGTAAAGAACAAATAGAAAACTGCCTCAGCTATATATGATCCAATCTATAGGATGGTCCACAGTAACCGATATATAACAGCTCGTTGCTCAGTTGGTGGCACGAAAATATGTGCTTCTCTAGCTGCATCTCTTGGTAACTCAGAGTTTGCCATATTCACTTCACAGGTCGCTTGCTGGCAATGTTCACCTTCCTCACTCCAATGTTCACCTTCCTCACTCTTCAAATGCTCTTCCCTGTAAAGTCCTGTGATCTCAAGAGCTGTCTCCTGTAATCTCCTGTAATCTCCTGTAATGTTCTGTAAACTCAAAAGCTGTCTCCTGTAATCTCCTGTAATGTCCTGTGATCTCAAAAGCTGTCTCCTGTAATCTCCTGTAATGACCTGTGATCTAAAAAGCTGTATCCTATAATCTCCTGTAATGTCATGTAAACTAGAATCTCGAATCTCGCCTGAGAGTGTCTCGATTGAGATCCAATCGAGACAGCGAGGCCACATACCCTCCCATATTGGCATCAAGCCAAAGATGAAAGCAAGGGCTGAGTTGTGTCAAAAGGTGATG
>Ga0214479_100646_pt1 | contig 19069 bp, 16 predicted proteins | sample M1_20Mar14CPVII9_5_FD_165054 | JGI IMG/M metagenome (GOLD analysis project Ga0214479, IMG submission 165054) | Marine eukaryotic communities from Monterey Bay, California, United States - M1_20Mar14CPVII9sort6BwellE14 | ecosystem: Environmental > Aquatic > Marine > Unclassified | place: USA...
TGGTGCTGACCGTTCAAAAGAGCCAAGCAAACTCGCACCGCAAAAGAGGTTGGGAACGTTTTACCGATCAGGTAATTCAGAAATTGGACGAGCACCCCAGTCCGATCGTTTTTGTTCTCTGGGGCAAACCCGCCGAAACCAAAGCGAAGCTTATCAAACAAGCTCAGCACATTGTTCTCACAGCGCCCCACCCTTCCCCACTTTCCGCGTACCGGGGATTTTTTGGCAGTCAGCCGTTTTCGACGATCAATCGCGAGTTGACTCAACGCGGCAGAGAGGGCATCGACTGGCGGCTCTAACGCGGATTCACGGTTAATCGACGTCGACCTATCACTAGCAGGAAAATGCCCAAGCAACTCGCACGGCTCTATCGCAGATTGCGATCAAACAAAACGTAAACCTGCGACGCGAATTAATTTTTCTTTACTAATGGCGTGGAATGACGGCTCCATTTTCATCACGCTCAATCGGATGCTCGTCAAGCCAAGCCTGCGTACATTCGAGGTCGCACATAAAGTTATCCTCCCAACTTCCAGAGATGCGGGCGATTAGAGCTTCATAACGAACCGACTCACCACATTGCGCACAATTAATCGAAATAGGCCAGCAGAACAGACCAGCGACAAGCGTGACGATAAACAGAATCATTAGCTTTTTGTTTTTCAATTCATCCACTCCAAATAATTATTGGAAAAACCGCCTCCGGACGGAAATTTCTGATCGGTATGTTAACCCCATCGAAGATCGAAAACTGCAAAATATTATGAATCGGTGAAAATCGTTCAATTTGCTTCGACTTTCAACCCGGCCTCCGGCAAAAACTGCCCTCCCTGATGGCCCAAAACAAAAGGCCTCACTAGCCATCTAGATTTAAATTGGCTGGCGTCTGCTGTCGCATTCGTGCTCCGAGAGTTTTTACCGTTGGTTCATTCTTAATAAATCGCTACGATCAAAATCGACAACTGGTTTGCAGATCGAATTTACACTTCGACAAAAAAGCCGAAGCTGATCTGCGTCAAATAAAGACCGAGCAAAGTCGAATCACAAATCGTTCAATCAAAGAAAACGCTTTTACGAATCGGCAAATGTCAACTTTATTTCATCATTTTTGTTTAAGATTTCATCTCTGTTTTTTTCAATTCCGTATCGAAAAAACCGAATCAAAAGAAGATTTTATTTGGCTGCGACTTTACAATAGTAGGTACGGGCACTCGGAGCTAATTCACTTCGTCTCGCCTGTTCATTTGCGACCCTTTGAAAGTTTACTGTGCTATCCGTTCGTCCAAAAATTACTGACTTAAATTTCCACTTGTTTGCCAGGAACATTCACCCTGAACTGTTCCAAGTTTGTGCCTCGCGACTCATTGAGCGGGAAAATTACTCACTCAATCTCAAAATCACCACCGACGGCCATGCCATTAGCTTTCATCACGACTCCTTCATTCTGACGGAAGTGAGTGCCGGAGCACATCATTTGTTACCCAGCAGTAACATCCTTATCTCCCACCCCATTGAAGGTACCACGATCGACCAAGCCGTTTACGACGAACAAGTTGGTTTCTCTTCTAAGGTTCAACTCGAGTGCGTACCCGCAAAAATGTTCGTCTCGATCCAACAACAACTCGATCAAAGAGTTGAGTGCGAAGGCTTGGTACAGCGATTCGAGTCGAATGGAAGAATCGCTTTTGGCGCAATAAGTTACATCAACGTTCAGGCGTTCCGGAAGCACGTAAAGGTTCGAACCTTTCACACGTTTCCAGAAACCTGCTCGATCATCAAATCAGATACGCAGTTTAAACTAACGCAAAGCGATGACTAAAATTCGATCGTGAGTTAGCTGCGACTCGGTCGAGTGGGACGCTTTGGCGGATCGTAGGTGCAGCAATCCTTGGGACAGACATCCCAGTTTGCCGGCATATTGCCAATCGCACGCTTCTCTGATCCAGTCATTCTCTCCACGATCAACTCCCGAATCATTGTAACGAAACTTGGATGAACACCAACGGACTTCGCGCGAGCCATCTCAATCCCCAACTCATCGCATACCTCTTTTGCTTCGGTATCAAGGTCAAAGAGGACTTCCATGTGATCAGAGACAAACCCCACTGGCATGATCACCACTTCGCTAACGTCATCAGTTTCTTTTATTGTTCGCAAATGGTCGCAAACATCGGGGTCTAACCAAGGCTGCATTGGCGGTCCCGAGCGACTTTGGTAGACCAAGTCCCAGGGGTGATCGCCAATGGCCTCCATGATCAAACGGCAAGCCTCGGTTAATTGTGTCGAATACTTGCATCCCTCTGCCATCGACATCGGTATGCTGTGCGCCGTAAAAACAAATCGAATTGAGTCTCGACGCGATTCGGTTATCTGGTTTATCGCTTCGCGGACCCGCTCCACCGACGCTTCGATGTAAAGCGGATGATTGAATGCCATCCGAAGTTTGTTTACCGACGGCGCACCTTCGCCAATCTCGGCCTGTGCTTGAGCGATATTTTCTCGGTACTGGCGGCAACCGGAATAGCAACTAAAAATTGACGTGAAGAACGCGAGCGAATTTTGCACGCCGTCAGCTTTCATTTGTTCGAGTGCATCCGGAATCATGGGATGCCAATTTCGATTCCCCCAATAGACTGGTAGATCGATGCCATGATCTTTCAATTCCTGCTCGATAGCGGCAATCAACTCTCGATTTTGGGCATTGATCGGACTGACTCCGTCAAAGTGCCGGTAATGCTCAGCCACCTCTAGCATCCTCTCCCTCGGAACATTCTTTCCACGCAGTACATTCTCAAGGAATGGCATTACCTCATCCTGCCCTTCAGGTCCGCCAAAAGAAACAAGAAACAATGCGTCGTAGGTAGGTTCTGCTGTCATGAGAATATCAATAAATGGTTGGAGAAATTAAACTAGATTAAACCGGCGCTTTGGCAATGAGATCGGGTGAGCCAGTCAGTGCCGCGGTCACAAATTCGGGAATTAGTATCGCAAACGGCGGTGCATCGTCTGGAAAGCGACAAAACGCCGCTCGAAATATTCCTTCAACGATTACCTCACCATCCTGATTACAAATATCAAAACAGTACGTCACTTGTTTGCCATCCAACTCAGTCAACTTTAATTTAACGAGGACTTGCTCTCCGAAGCTGACTGGGTCAAAAATACTGATACCAACATGAAGACGGGGGAACCCCATCGTGCCCCGCTCATCGTACAATACAACCCGAAGTCCACGACTTCTTAGGAAGGCGTACTCCGTTTCCTCCATCATCCGCACGTAGGAAGAAAAATGCGCAAACCCCGTCGAATCAGTGTCAACCAATCGAACTTCGCGAATCAACTCAAACTCGGCGATTAATGGGGATGGATCAGGCACAACATCTCTGAGCGGAACACGAAACCGAATATAACACCAGCATATCATTTTGAATAAACTTAGGCACTATGGAACCGTCAGAAGAGCATTGGCACAACCGCGCTGCATGGGATCGATTGGCAAAAAAGCAAGATCGACTCGCAAAACCAGCCCGCGATATCGATTTCCAGAACCCACTGCAGTCCGTCGACGGGCCGGGATGGCTGGGCGGTGACATTCGAGGACAACGCGTGCTCTGCCTGGCTGCCGGTGGAGGCCGGCAGGGGCCAATTTATGCTGCCGCCGGGGCAATCGTGACGGTTGTGGACATCAGCCCTGCCATGCTCGAACTCGATCGTCGCGTCGCCGGTCAACGACAATTGAACCTCCAGACCATCGAAGCTTCTATGGATAACTTGTCAGCCATCAAAAATGACTCGTTTGAAATTGTCATCCACCCGGTGAGCACCTGCTATGTCCAAAAAGTTGCCCCCGTTTATCAAGAAATTGCCCGGGTCCTTTGCCCCGATGGAATTTACATCAGCCAACATAAGCAACCGACAAGCCTGCAAGCATCACTGAACGCCGAACAAGGTAAATATCGCATTGAGCACCCTTACTATGACCCAAGTCCCCTCCCCCCAAGCCCTCACCCTAATCTAATTCGGGAAGACGGAACTTTAGAATACGTCCATCGCTGGGAAGAACTGTTAGGTGAAATGTGTCGAGCAGGCCTGTTCATCGAAGATATCACTGAGCCGATGCATGCGAAACCTGATTCAGAATCCAACAGTTTTGCTCATCGTTGTCAATTTCTTGCACCCTACATCCGTGTTAAAGCGAGGCGGACGGGAAAACCAAAGACGAATCTGTTTGTTTAACCTCTACGGCTATTATTCCCTGACGCCTCAAAAAAATATTTGATAGACAATCGAGCGACTGGTTCAGGACCGAGGCCATCAAATCATTACATGAAAAAACGCTCCAGCGAAATACTTCGCTGGAGCGTTTGATTTACCATGAAATTCGATTGTCCGTCACTGACTAAAAATCGCTGCCGCGGTCGGCACCGCGATTTCCACCCCGGTCACTCCCGCGGTCGCCGCCACGGTTTCCGCCGCGATCGCCACCTGGTCCACCACGATCGCCCCCCGGTCCACCACGTGTTGATCGCTCAAACTTAAATGCGTCGCCCATCATCTCTTTGTATTGAGCGCGTTGATCCGCCGTCAGTTCGTCCAAGAGCTCATCCTGCATTTCTGCTCGCAGTTTCGCAATTTTTTCGTTCATTTCTTTTTGGAGTTCTTCTGCTTTTTCACGAAGCCTCTCCTTTTGATCATCTGTAATCCCCAGTTTTTCAGCCAGACTCCCCCCCATCAAAGACCTTGCCCCTCCCTGTGCGGAGGCTTGATTTGCAATCTGCTCCAAACGCTCAATCTGGTGCGGCAGAAGAATATCGTCTAGTTCTTTTTTCATCTCTGCAGTTCGGCGATCGCGAATCTCTCGCATCTTCTCCATCCGCTCCTCACCCGAAAGACCATCGAGTTCAGCCATAATTGACTCACGGTCTCCACCACGTCCCTGCGAAAGACCTTCAATAAGTTCAATTTGGTCACTGGATAATTCTAAGTCCTTCTGTACCGCTTCATTTCGCAGCAATCGAGATGAACTTTCTTCGCCCCCACCCCGTCCGCCGCGTCCGCCTCGACCACCACCTGGTTGAGCCATCACGTCTGTTGCACAAAGTAAAAAAGCAAGCGCCATGACAGTACATGGCAAACACAGTTTGAATGACAATTTCATTAATTTCTCCGACTAAGTTTTCAATTTGGCGTGAAAACACCAACCGTTATTCGCAAAAAATTGATCCGGCAGGAAAAGAGTATAAATACATTCCAACGCTGGAAAGCTGCCTGAACCTAGAAATAGGCTACACGCAAGACTAACCATCTCGCGACACTATTTTTTAAATGTTTTTTTGAATCTCAGGTTGTTGTTGCGAAAGACAATGAAACGAGCCCAAACCCACCGCAATATTTTTTGACGGCAGTCCCAGAATTTGCCTATCCGGAAACAAAGGGCCCAAAATTTGCAAAGCTCCTTCATCTTCATCTACCCCAAATTGGGGGACGACTACCAGTTCGTTAGTAATCAAAAAATTGCAATAACTCGCCGGTATCGCTCGCCCACAGAATGTGAAAGGACTCGGCAAAGGCAACGATATCAACCGATAATGCTCCAACCCATGAAATTCTAGTTGTTGTTCTAAGTCTTTACGATTTTGCTTGAGACCGTCGCGTTGAGGCCCAACGGTTCCGCCATCAGCCGCCACAACAATGGTGGTTGGATTTACAAATCGAGCAATTTGATCGATATGTCCATCGGTATCATCTCCCTCGATTGCATTTCCAGTAAGCCAGAGACAAACCTTTACTCCGAGATACTGCTTCAAAATTGACTCGACTTCCTCGACATCCATCCCGGGGTTGCGGTTGGGATTTAGAGCACACGAGCGAGTGCAGAGCAGCACGCCTCGATCATTTACCTCGATCGCGCCACCTTCGAAACAAAGTGAAGGCGAGACGTGGGCAACCCCAAGATATCCAGCCACTCGTTTTGCCACCTGCTGATCAAGATCGTACGGAGGATATTTCCCGCCCCAGGCGTTGTATTCCCAATCCACCGCAACCAGGTCTTTTTGAGAGTCGATTGCAAAAGTGGGCGCATAATCGCGTGCCCACGCGTCATTGGTAGGGATGTCGACGCAAGTGACATTATCCCAGCTACCCAACGTCTTTACTGCCACCTCATTTTGCGTGAAATCGACCATCACCATGACCCGCTCGGTCGTCGCAATTGCGCGAACCAAATCAGAAAATTCACGCTGAGCTGCTTCCAGGTTTTCAGGCCATGTCTCCTGATTGTGGGGCCAACTCAACCAGATTGCGGACTGGCGTTCCCACTCAGCGGGCATAGTCAATGGAAGAGGATGCGTCATTTAAACCACCGCAACGATTTGATAGTTGAATTCAGAAATAGTTTAGTTGAGCCAGCGTTTAGAAAGATCACCGTAGGCATCAATTCGACGGTCCCGGAAAAACGGCCAATGCGTCCGGGCAGTTTCAATCAGGGAGAGGTCGCAAGTAACAACCATCGTCTCTGGTTTCTCAACTGCTGCGGTTTGGAGTACCGAACCGTACGGGTCTGCCACAAAAGAAGACCCCCAAAATTCAATGTTTTCTTCGACGCCAACTCGGTTGGGCGCGACCACAAACACGCCGTTGGCAATTGCATGAGATCGCATCATTGTTTGCCATGCGTCCAGCTGGCTTTGACCGAACTCTGATTTTTCGTCTGCCTGCCATCCGATCGCCGTGGGATAAACGAGAATTTCGGCCCCCTGAAGTGCGGTCAAGCGAGCTGCTTCTGGAAACCACTGATCCCAGCAAATGCATACGCCGATCTTTCCGACCGACGTCTCGAAACACTGAAAACCAAGGTCTCCAGGGGTGAAATAAAATTTCTCGTAGAAATATGGATCGTCAGGAATATGCATCTTTCGATAAGTTCCCAAAAGCGAACCATCGGACTCAATAATCACCGCTGAGTTATGAAACAAACCGGCAGCCCGTCTCTCGAATAGCGGAGCGATAATCACAATGCGTAAGTCTCGGGCAAGCTTCGACAACCGATCAGTAATCGCCCCTGGGATCGACTGAGCTAAATTAAAGTGCTCATGATTCTCCGACTGGCAAAAATAAGTCGACGCAAATAACTCCTGAAGGCAGATCAGCTTTGCCCCCACCCCCGCAGCGTCCACAATCTGGCCAACCGTTGCGTCGACATTCGCTTCCCCGTCGGGACTACATGTGGTCTGAATTACGGCGATATCGAGAGTGGTATTCATGTTTTTATCTCGGGGAATAGAAACCATAAATGCAGAACGTCCAAATATTCTTTGCTCCGATCTCTTCCCCAACCTGTTTTTAATGTTGATCTTAAAGGGAGAAGACGCGATATTCCGACTTCCTATCTGGACGTTAATCCCCTCAATGGTAGTCTTAAGGCATGTTAAAGAAACCACCCTTCGGATTGTTCATCACCGGCACGGATACAGAAGTCGGCAAAACCTACGTTGCAACCCATATCGCCAAGGATTTAGTGGCGGCGGGGCATCGCGTTGGCGTTTATAAACCTGTTGCCAGCGAATGTGTTTCTGACGGACGACAACTTGTCTCCGAGGACGCCGTTGCCTTGTGGGAAGCCGCAGGACACCCGCTGACGCTCGAGGCAGTTTGCCCTCAACGTTTCCAAGCACCGCTCGCCCCGCACCTAGCCGCCAGAAACGAAGGACGCGAGCTCGATACAGAGTTGATGAGATCCGGGATTTCAGCTTGGGCCGATGAGTGCGATATTGTCATTGTCGAGGGCGCAGGCGGACTCATGTCACCGATCAGTGACGATGAATATTTCGCCGATGTCGCATACGATCTCGGTTACCCAACCATCGTTGTTGCACCGAACTCAATCGGCGTAATCAACCAATCACTCTCGGCTTTAATTACCGCAGCCTGCTTCCGAGATGGAATTCCAATCGCGGGTGTCATTCTTAACGACGCAAGAATGTTTGATGGCGATGTCAGTATGGAAACGAATCGGGAACAAATCTCAAGCCGTTCAGTCTCTCCCGTTCTGACGCGACTTCGGTATGAAGGGGATGAGTTTGATGAACAAATCGACTGGATGATGGTTGCCCAGCAAACACTTAACGCGACTGAAGCCTAAACCGAATCGAATTTAATTTGTTCCAAATTGAATTATTCCAATTTGATTGTTTTAAACATAGATCGACGATCTAATTGCCAACACGATCCAAGTCGTGGCAATACTTCCAACCACTGCAATCCGATAGCCCCAACTATCCTTGACACCTAATTGCTGAAACCGCCCTGTTCTTGAGGGTGAGAAAGTAAATCGCCAATGTCTTCGCCTACCGACGTGGAATTTTCGAAAATCATTCGTTGCCCCGTCACGAAATCACCACTCGAAACTGCTGACCCCGCTTTGATTACATCGCTTAACCAACAGATTCTTGAAAAAAAACTCGTCAATCGAATCGGACAAACCGTCGCAACGCCGCTCGAAGGCGGATACATTAATGAGAGCCAAACGTTGCTTCTTCCCATCCGGGGAGGTATCGTTATTTTAATCGAGGATCAAGCCATCGATTTGCCCCAAGCCGACGAAGAACAAGCCTGAACTCTTAAATTTCCATCTGCGGAACTAGTAAAATGACGAGCGAAGAAAAAACGATTTTCAAAAAGATAATCGATGGCGAGATCCCCGCAGACGTTATCTACCAAGACGACTTGTGTCTCGCGTTTCACGATGCGTCTCCGCAAGCACCTGTCCACGTCCTCCTAATTCCCAAGCAGGAAATTGTAAACGTCGATTCACTCGACGCTGCCCACCAGGAACTCGCAGGACACCTTTTGCTAACGGTACCCAAAGTGGCACGATTGTTGGGGATCGAAGGTTCAGGCTATCGTGTTGTTGCAAACTGCGGAAAAGACGGGGGCCAATCTGTCGACCATCTCCACTTGCACATCCTCGCCCGCCGCCCACTCTCATGGCCGCCCGGCTAGACCGCTTTGAACCAACCGAAGTTCGACAAGCGAAAAGCCTGCCAACGATGAGAATCAACGCACCTGCAATTCGACACGATTCAGTGCGGAAAAACTACTTCCCGGAAACGCCAAGTGACTAACGTCGTCTCTGGCTCGAAGGGACTGCATTTCGGTACGAGACGGTTCTCGAGGACGGTACATAATTCCTGGGTGATCGCTGTACTTCTTGAGAATACCCCGCCGCATTGACCGGCTTGCTTGAGCGGCAATTAGGACAGTCACATCCACTTGTCATCATGGCAACCGTCGGCTCAGCCGTTTCTGGCATGACCTCTTCCTCCATGTATTCGTGCGTCATCCCTTGTTCACAATCACATCCGACATCAGAACCGCAATCATCACAGTAACGCACGCCATAGAGCCCGCGAAGTAGAACACCCGGTTGCCAGCAGCCGCTCCAACAGAAACCACGACTTTCGACACAGCCCTGATCGCAGCAGGGATCTTGTGCATCAGGCGGAGTACTTCTCCATTCACCGTAGTAAGTTTCAGCACAACCGCTGCCGCATGCCCAACGACCGCGAAGTTGTCGGACACCGTCGAGGGGGCGATAAACAGGTTCAACGCAATCGACGCCACCACACCCGTTGTGACCCATCGAGATATCCACACCACAGCCAATAGGGCCGCAGCAACCAATTGACATCGCTGAAATAGTCAAACCTGTTAAGATTAAGCAAAATCGCATCATTCGTTCATCCCCCAATGAAATTAACATGCAAATGCATGCTTCGGATTTATCGACCGTTATTTGTTCACCAATCAAATAAAACCATACAATTGGTAAACTTTCGCAATTTTCCCCTCGTAGCTTTCAATTCGCCCAATCTATTTTTTCAAAGCAACTCGAATGCAGGTTCTTATAAAAGTAATTTTTGCCAGCGTGCTTGCATGCACTTTGACTGGATGCAGTGATGCTAATCGTTCAAAAATCATTGGGACTTGGGGGATCCAACAAGCCGATACTGTGATGGAGCGAATCAATGAAGATGACCCCACTGCGACACTCGACCCAGACGATTTCTCTATCAATCCCGGACCTCCAAAAATGTTGATCCGTTTCAGCTGGAATGGTCAGTTAGAAACATCAACAAAAATGGGCGAAATTGATCAGGGTAAAATCGGAACGTGGGAATTTATTTCCTACGACGAATCGTCCGATAAAATGAAGGTGTTATGTGACATCCAAAGCCAGAAATCCGAACACGAAATTAGTTTCATCAACCCAACGACGATTAAATTAGTGCCACCCAACATGGCTGGCACCCGCACAAAAATCACATTTACAAAACAGCCATAAAGCGATTGCTTATTTCGTGGTGAAAGGGAGTTTACCATGTTGAAAGATAGATCTTCACGAACGCACTTTTTATTTAGCATCTTCGTCACCGGTTTCTTAGTTGGGGCGTTAGGGTGCTCTGAGCCAGCCTCGGAAACATCAGCTAAAAGTCAAACCACAACTCTCGATAGCCAAGCCGCTTCCGAGACCACCTCGACATCGACCAATGTCAAAACCCAACCTACCTCGAACGACTTACCGGGAATTTGGCTTGGCAATGCTGTTATTGATAAGGCAAAACTGACACAGAAAATATCGTCGCTGACTCCAGAGCAACAGGAACTGATCCTCGCCAAAGCCTCCAGCTTTCTCTCGACAATCATGGCAGTTGAGTATAAACCAGACGGCACACTCGAAAACGATTTAGAAATGGTTTCGATGGATGGGCAGGTCATGCGGGATGGCTCTCGAGGAAACTGGCGAGTTCTCGAATCACGCGATAGTGGATTGGTCATTGAAACATCTGAAACACTACCCGACGGCAACATTGCCAAGACCGAATCTTTTCTGAAGTTTTTTGCCGACGGGAATCGCTTTGTTACCGCCGTTACCCTCGGACCGGATCTTCGAGATTGCGATGCGATGATCGTATTTGAAAAGCAGCAATTAACTGGGTTAAATGTTGCGAATCAGAATTTGGAAACGGAGAGGCGATAATCCACCGGTGATTACCGGCATGGATCACTCGGGTTCAAGCCTGCTGGCAACTGGCCTACAATGCGATTTTCCCAAGCTCAAGAAACGCGCATGTCCCAACCATCCTTGCCACCCGCCATGTTACTGCGAAGTTTCCTCACGGTTGCTTCCGGTTACGTGATGACAGTGCTGTCGCTATTCTCAACATTTTTATTACTGGGATATTTACTGTTTCCTAGCTTTGTAAATTTCCTGAGCTTAACGGGGGAAGAACAAGAAACGATCATGGCAACCGATCCCTGGTCCGCGATCCCCATTCCAATGTTCTGCCTGGCGGTTGCTGTTAATTGCCTGTTATGTGCCACGATCGGATGGCTAGTTGTAAGGACCGCGCCCTTTGCTTTTTTTCCGCATGCGGTTTTTGTCGCTGTTCTAATGTTTGTTATGCATTTGCAGACAATCATCCAGGACACTCCCGCAAAGAAAACAATGACACTTGTGTACTTACTTTGCTTTCCAATAAGCCTGTTGATTGGGGCTAAATTTTCAGCCAATCGATTGATCGAAACAACTCCAGAACTTTGAATTTTTCGCTGTCCAATTTTGATGGCCGTTTCAAAATTCAGAGTAAAACTCCGACCATCCAACTGATCTCATGAATTTCCGCATCCTTTCCAAATTGCTTGGCGTGCTCACAATTCTGATCGGCACCTTTATGTTGTTCAGTTTGATTTGGGCTGATCCAAACATTGGCTCTCACACTGATGCAGCAGTCAAAGCAACTCAGCTTGAGAGCAATGGCATCTGGGCGCTCTTGTACAGTGCGGTCATTTGCTGGGTTCTAGGCGGGGCGATGTTTCAATACGGGCGTTCCGCTGGAAACGCAAAAATTTACCGTAAAGAAGCGATGGCGATCGTCGGCCTCAGCTGGGTTTTAGCGAGCGTGCTCGGCGCCATGCCTTACATATTTAGCGGTACGATTCGCGGCCCGTCGATTCGCGTCTTTCATCAACCCGATACAGTTGTCGTTGCTTCATCTCGCTGGAGAGCCTGGGAGACCTGGCGAGAAACCGACCAGTGGAAAGACAACGAAGACCAAGATCCAGCCAGTCTGAATAACGCTGAAAATTTAACCGTCCTCGAAACACTTGCCAATGCAACCGCTCGAGGACTGTCGAAACGGGAACTCATTGAAGCCACAGGGCTCTTCGATGCTCCCGCAGTATTCTCTCGGTTGAAGCAAAAATCGCTATGGAATGAATGGTTAATCGGACCCGGTGAAGAATCAGCTGCCCCCGCAGATCGAGCCACCCACTATCGTTTGAAGTGGGTCAAGATGGGACTCATCGACTCCCTGTTCGAATCTCAGTCCGGTTTTAGCACTACCGGAGCGACGGTTATTTGCGACCTAGAAGATCCGCATCTCGTCCCCCACTGCATTCTGTTTTGGAGAGCCAGCACTCATTTCCTCGGCGGTTTAGGAATCATCGTCTTGTTTGTGGTTCTGCTGGGGCAAGGATCTGCGGGAAAGGCATTGATGAGAACCGAAATGCCGGGGCCCACTTATGAAAGCTCGCGGGCAAGGATGCAACACACCGCATGGCGTTTTGCGGGCATGTACGTCCTGCTCAACATCATCCTCGCGGTTATTCTATTTTTCCTTGGGATGTCAGCTTTTGATTCCATTTGCCATGCCTTCGCAACAATGGCGACCGGAGGCTTTAGCACTTACAACGACAGCCTAGGGCATTTCTTTCATCAGGGACTCAATGGACGAGCAATTGAGTATGTGGTCATCCTATTCATGACTTTGGCGGGCGCAAATTTCTTATTACTGTTTCCCATCCTCCGGTTAAAAACGAAACAGCTATTTTTTGATCTTGAATTCCGCACCTATCTTGCCATCATCGCTTTTGCGACCGTCTTAGTTGTCGTATTTGGAATGCGAGCTGGTAACGCTGATTTCCAGCCATTCGAAACTGCTTTCCGGAATAGCCTATTTCAAGTCGTTTCGATCATCACCACGACTGGCTACGGAACCGCAGATTTTGATCAATGGAATCAGCTCGGTCGAGGGCTACTGCTGTTGTTAATGTTCGTTGGTGGATGCGCGGGTAGCACTGGTGGAGGCATGAAAGTAATTCGCCACATCTTATTTTTCAAAATTTTGAGAATTGAAGTCGAAGGTTCTTTTCAGCCCAAAGAAGTACGCCTGTTAAAACTTGGCGGCAAGGCCACCGAAGACCAAACCCTACGTCACTCGATCCTGGTCTATTTCGGGCTAATCATCGCTCTATTCGCCTTTGGCTTTCTGTTCGTAGTCGCGTTTGAATCAGATTTAACCTGGGGGACGAACCAACAGAACAAACTGATTGATTCCGCAAGTGCCGTCGCTTCGACGCTCAACAATATTGGGCCTGGCCTTGGCGTAATTGGATCGACTGAGAACTACGCTAATTTCAGCGTGCCTTCCAAATCGCTATTCATCTGGTTAATGATGCTTGGCCGATTGGAAGTGTTTCCAATCCTCGTTCTGTTCGCTCCAAGATTTTGGCACGATCAGTAAAATGGATCGATGAGGCCGATCCGATTTACTTCCCACCCAACACGGCATATTCCTAAGACCGTTAGATAATCGCGAATCACGCAAGAATGTCATGTAACACATTGCCATGGACATCCGTGAGACGAACATCTCTCCCTGCGTATCGATACGTCAATCGCTCGTGGTCAATTCCAAGCTGATGAAGCACGGTCGCCCATAAATCATAGACGTTGCAGGGATTTTCAACTGCGTGATAACCAAATTCATCGGTCGCACCATAAGCAGTACCACCCTTTACACCACCTCCTGCCATCCAAACACTAAATCCAAAAGGATTGTGATCCCGTCCATTGGATCCTTGCGAAAAAGGCGTACGTCCAAATTCTCCCGCCCAAATAATTAACGTGTCATCTAACAACCCTCGTTGCTTAAGATCTGCAATCAGTGCTGCGATTGGCTGATCCACTTGGTTCGCCATTGCACCGTGCCCTTTTTCCAACGCGCCATGCTGATCCCACGGGTTGGCTGCCCCGCCGGCACCAATTCCTTTGGTGATACAACTCAATTCGATAAACCTCACCCCCGATTCAACCAACCGCCGCGCTAAAAGACACTGGCGACCGTAGGCTGCTTTATCAGACTCCGCGGAGTTTAATCCATACATTTCCCGGGTTGCTTCGGTTTCCTTGGATAGATCACATATTTCTGGAACTGCCGTCTGCATCTCAAAGGCAGTTTCATAATTTCGGATTGCCGCCTCGACACCGGCATGATTTGCACTTGCTTGATATGACTCATCCAACCGCTGAATCAGATCGAGATGCTTCCGTTGATCCCTCAAACTTAGACTCGGTCGAATATTTCCGACGGCAGGACTCCGATCGGCTTGAATAATCGAACCTTGACTTTGCGCCGGCAAAAATCCATTACTAAACAACCCTACCCCGCCATGGGGCACCACCGCACCTCCACTTTGCAACACTACGAACCCGGGCAAATTTTCGTTCTCAGTACCCAATCCGTAGTTGCACCACGCTCCTGCACTTGGATGCCCAATAAACGGAAAACCCGTGTGCATCGCATAGTTACCTTGCGCGTGCTCGTTGACCGCTGTTGTCATTGATCGAACGACTGCCAGTTCGTCCGCGAGTTCTCCAATTTTTGGGAACATCGAACTAATTGGCAAACCAGATTCCCCCCATTGTTTGAATTTGAACGGAGACGCCATCACGTTGCCATTTTGATTGAACTGCGTGCGTTCCACCTTCATCGGCATCGGCTTGCCATTCTCCTGTTGCAATCGAGGTTTCGGATCGAAAGAATCCACATGGGATACTCCGCCAGACATGTAGCAGAAAATTACATGCTTCGCCTTAGCCGCATGATGTGAAACCGGCACCTTATCGTCAGCCATTCCTGACGATTTCGCTGATTCCAACGGCATGGCGTATCCGCCTTGCGACATCATTGCCTGCAACGCAAGCAAACCAAATCCAGTCGATGTCTGTCGCAACATTTGCCGCCGCGTCAGCACTCCCCTCGTATTGGCTTTATTAAACGTGACTTTATCGAACATAAATAAACTCTTTTAAGTTAAAAATAGCATGGGCAACCCGAGCCAGTGGTTCCAGAGACGGTGTTGTTTGTTTGAGTCCTTGAAGCTCGGTGCTCGTTTGTTCAATCGATTTCTGTAACAGGGCAACCTGATCTTTATCCTCTTCAGATAACTGGGCAATCGCATCGGCTTGCGAAACGACCGGTTGCCCAGCAAACGAAGCCGCGATTTCATCCTCGCTCAGTGCTCGCTTATGCAAACGGACATCGAACACTTTCCCTCGTAACATGCGGCCTTGGGCAGTTTGATTGCCATGGCGAATTCCAATCGCAATTCGGGACCGATTCGCATCAAAAACTGCCGCACCCGATTTTTTGATGGGATGGCCGTATGGGACGCCATTCCGGTAACCAACAATCGTACCGTCTGCCGCGAAAGTAACTGCAAGATGAACTGGTTCTACGCTACCGGACTCCTCCCGTGGCCCATCGAAAGGCAAAGTTCGGCGATGATTATTAGATCCTGCAAGCCACTGGCGATCGCTCAATTCAGCTAAAACAATCGAATCAAACTGATTACCGTCAAGATCTTGCAAGGTGACAACGCCGCCCCCCTTTTGCCCCAAACCATCCAACTGAACCCAGGCCTCGAGCGTTTTTTCTTTGATTCGTTCTGCGATCGGCTCGCTCAATGCAAAACTTTGACCGTTCAATACTAGGGCTCCACCCTCAATTTTTGCTCCTGATTTCAGATTCAACTGGGAGCCACTCAAGAGGTCTTTCCCACTCTTTGAAAAATCCCACCGATAGAGAACGCTAGAAGAATCCAAAGCGACTTTTTTCGCACCCGCCGCTTCGAGAAGTTGCTTGCGAACAGGCTCAACAATTGATTTTAAACTTGCGGTGAGTTGCTCCCGGCGGTTCAACAACTCATCGACTTGCCGCTGATTGTTTCCCGCGAGCTTTCGTGTTGATTCGAGATAATCCATTAACATTTTTAATTCCTGCGGCTTCGCTGGCCTCCCCAGCCCTTTCTGAAACATCCATTCAATTTTCTCCTGATCCGATGCTTGGGGAAATTCTGATTTCATCGAATTAGCCCAACCCTTAGCAAGCCCCATCACAAACGGGGAATTCATCATCGTTAAAGATTGTGCCGGCACGTTGGTGGTGTTTCGTTTCCCTGTCGTCGCAAAAGGAACGGGCGAATCAAATACCGCTAAAAATTTATCCAGATTGTTCCGCTGGGATCTAACATAGACTGCTCTTCGCTTTGAATTCGAATTGGGTGAGAAACTAGGCCCGTACATTTTTGGATCTAACTGCCCGGTCGTCGCCATCATGGCATCCCGTATCGACTCCGCATCCAATCGCTTCGCGTTGAAGTGAGTAAGCCAACGGTTCTCTGGATCAATGCGAGCTGATTCAGGTGATACTTCAGATGACTGTTGCCAGGTTTTTGACAGAACAAGAAAACGGACCATTTTCTTGATCGACCATTCCTGCTCAATCATTCGATTCGCGAGAAAATCTAGCAATTCGGGGTGGGTTGGCTTCGCACCAAGTCGACCAAAATTATCCGGCGTCACCACTAAACCCTTGCCAAACAAATAGAGCCAAATTCGATTCACAATCACGCGCGCCGTAAGCGGGTTGTCCATACGAAACAGGTCGTCTGCCAACTTCATCCGTCCACTCAATTCTGTTTGATAAGGAGTTGAGTCGATGGCTTCAAGGAACCGACGCGGGACAGGTTCTTTAAGCCGTCGATGATCACCGCGTTCCATCAAAGCTTGATCGAACGAGTCGGCTTCTTGAACGCCAGGTACGCGAACAGGCGGCGTCAACTCTTTTTCGATTTCTCGATATTGAGAAACCAACCCTTTGACCGATGGCAACTCCTGTGAAGTATTCGGAAGCATGCCGTCCCGCAATAAAGCGTCGAGCAGCAAAGCCTGCGAATCACTCATTTCATTTGCTACCCACGCCTCGATCGCCAATTCGAAATCATCACATAAACGATCGCCCAAGTCGGCCAAAGATTTTGGCGAAATTGCCTGATCCGACCCAAGAATCGATCCCCATTGTTCCATCGAATAATCTACCGGAGGGCCAGTTGTTGTCTTTCGGACGACAATGTCTCGCACGCCTAACCACGACCGATCCGAATTACGCACCTGCAGCGGTGCATCCTTGGCGGTTGCCAATTCAAGATGCACTTGATCGCCCTGCCAATAATCCAGATTGAAACGCTGCCAATGCCAATTTTTATTTTTGAGCTCGTTAATTGGGTAAACGGTGCCACTGCGTGGATAGTTCTGCACAACGTACCTCGCGGTTGCCTGACCACCTCCAACGCAGCGAACCCAGGCTGTCATTTTTTCATCTACTGTAAATCGTGGAGACCCCAGCACTCCGGGCAAACGATCCGATAACAGACCGGAGAAAATACCGCCTGGATAAATCGAAGATACAACTTCAGGACCTGCTGAAGCAATTCTCATTTGACCGGGGCCACGCGATTGAAAAAAATCAAATCCTTCGCCGAACCATTTGTCTAAATCATCTACATTGGCTAGATCCCAGTAATGCGAAGCATCGCGGCGTTCCTTGTCTCGATCTGTTTTTTGTTTTAGCCACTGCCGTTTCAACTTCCCCCAATTCGCTTGCCAGCCTTTTTGCTCCCCCTCATGGCGTTGCATTTGGTTCCAAAGAAACAACACGTGAGTTGGAGCCGATGCTTCTTTGGCAGCATTTATCAATGCCTCATCTTGCCCGCGAAACTGCTGCCTCAACTGCTTCATTTTTTCCTGCCAGGCGACCACAAGCCCCGACTTGATCTTTTCCTTCGTTTCAGCGATTTTTGATTTGGTGTTTAACCGCAAGGAATTAATCGCCACATCTCGCATGGCTGGCCGAGTCGACCCAATCACACCAAACAGAGCGTAATAATCCGCCTGGCTAATGGCATCAAATTTATGATCGTGGCAACGGGCGCAAGAAATCGTTAGCCCTAAAAACGCTTTCCCAAAAACATTAATTTGGTCATCTGTGAACCGCACTTTTTCATCCAGTGCATCCGTCGGAGCAAAGCCATGAAAACACAAACGCCAGTGCGCCGGCCCAATCGCTGATTCATTGATTCCAAGTTCATTATCGAGACGAGGCTTTGGCAACAAGTCGCCGGCAATATGCTCTCTGACGAGATCGCGATAAGGCACGTCTTGGTTAAACGCTCGAATCAAATAATCTCGATATTGATAAGCATTAGGAATCGAAGGGTCTCCCTCAGACCCATGCGAATCAGCATACCGAACAAGGTCCATCCAGTGCCGAGCGAACCGCTCGCCATATTGCTCCGAATCGAGACACTGGTCGACCAAGGCTTCGATAGTCAGCTTACCGGAAGTCACCGACGACAGTTGTTCAGGCGAAGGTGGTAAACCAGTAAGAGCAAACGTAATTCTTCGCGTTAAAACAGAGTCCTCTGCTGGAGGCGAAACAGCCAGTTGATTGGCCTTTGCCTGAGCATAAACGAATCGATCCACAGGGTGATCGGACCAGTCATTCGAATTCGGCACTCCCGGGTTCAGCACCTCAGGATTCGAGATTGGCTGAAAACTCCACCACTTTTTGCGTGCCTCCAGTGTCGCATCCCAAGATGTTACGTTTTCAAGCTCTTCCGAAGAGGGCGGTTCATTCCGCGGGTCGAACGCGCCTTCGTTAATCCATTTCTCGAAATCAGCAATCACACTCGGTTCCAGCTTGACCCCCCCTTCCGGCATCTCAAGCCCTTCGACTTCATGCTTAATTACTTTCAGCAAGAGGCTTTCACCAGAATCCCCTGGCACAACACTCGTGCCATGTTCGGTTTCTGTTCGAATGCCCTTCCGCCAATCCACCGCTAGTTCAGCTTCCGCCAGATTGGAGCTATTGTGACATTCATAACAGTG
>Ga0214479_100647_pt1 | contig 19065 bp, 13 predicted proteins | sample M1_20Mar14CPVII9_5_FD_165054 | JGI IMG/M metagenome (GOLD analysis project Ga0214479, IMG submission 165054) | Marine eukaryotic communities from Monterey Bay, California, United States - M1_20Mar14CPVII9sort6BwellE14 | ecosystem: Environmental > Aquatic > Marine > Unclassified | place: USA...
ACAATTACAATTAGGTGGTAGTGATCAATGGGGTAATATGATTAGTGGCGTGGAGTTGGGTAGGCGTGTTGATTCGAAGCAGTTATATGCCTTAACGGCACCATTAATTTGAGATTGAGTTTGAGATTGCAATGACTCAACAATGAACATCATGGCGGCGCTACGAGTGGCTGCTAGTACTTCATATAGTAGCCGATAGCAGTAGATATCTCGTCAAATAATGGTACTGTTTGTTGAAAAGCCGGTCGGTGTCCGATGCAATCATGATGAAGCAAGGGACGATAATGATGAGATTGTCATTGAAGTATCTTCATCATCGACAAATGATACTCTCTTGATTGATACATGCATAGAGAAAGCAAAGCCTTTATCTAATGAAGAAGCTGGAATCATTTACATCTATAATAATAATGACGAAACTAGTTCTCATAGTGACAACATCGAGCAGCCATCAGTATCAAATCATCAATCAATAGAATCAGAGCGTATCGATGTATGCAAATTTATACTAATATTACTCGTCGTTATCGGTCATTTCATTGAACCATATTCCAAGGTTGGTAATACCACTGCAACTACAATCATGCATATAATATATAGTTTTCATGTACCAGCGTTTGTATTTATAAGTGGATACTGTACCGCAAGTGAAGATAGTAAGCAAAGAAGACGGAAAATGATTAGCAGTTTATTGATACCGTATTTGATACTGCAGCTATTATTTTGTATATGGTATGAATATATAGTGAAGCATAGACAAAACAATACAACAGACGAAGATGAAAGTATGGTGTTCACTCCAAACTGGTCACTATACAATCAACAATCTTGGTCATTGACATATCCGTTTGCTCATCTCTGGTATCTTGTTTCATTACTTACAATGAGGATATGGCGTTCATTTGCATTGGAAATACGATATACAATACCTGTACACATACTGTTTGGTTGTATAGTAGGGTATAGTACTTATATTGGAAGGTATCTATCAATACATCGAACTATAGTGCTAATGCCATACTTTCTATTGGGATGTATCATGAAAGAGAAGCAATGCTTCTTTCCGTATGCAAAGTCTATCCAAATGAAACTTGCAGTATTACTTGCCAGTATACTCTTAGTTGGAGCTGCAATCATTGCTACACAACAAGGCATACCAGTCGAGGTTTGGTTTCAATCGGATCCATATACAACAGTTTACGGAGAGTATTCTTTGTATGGAGGCCTATTCCAATTGGCTTGTTATACTTGGACATCAATTGCCATGGTACTATTCTTGTCAATGATACCTCCTCCATCTATTTGCGGAGTTCAATACTATAATGCTGTGGAAACTGAAACTGATGTCCAAACAACAATACCTGATGAGGAAGAAGTAGATTCTAGCTGCTCTTACTTGAGAAGATGTTATGACTCTGCTACTCGTCAAAGACGAAGACGACGACAAGGACAAGCAGTAGAGAAAGAACAGGATAGACTCCTTGCTCGAGTATACCTCCGTCTAGTCAAGTGGGGCCAACGATCGTTGTATGCATATATCCTACATATGGCAGCCTTGATGCTCTTCGCTCAACTTGGATTTTATGATCATCTGTGGGAAGTCGACTCTACTGAAGATACTCGTGAAACTGCAAATGAATGGCAAACGACTCGACAAGTTCTTGGTACTGTGATTATTGCAAGTGCTCTAACCGTCAGCTTGTTACTGAGACCTTTCTTCCCTACTTGTTTGAGATGCATACTCGAGCCAAATGTTGAGCACATACTGTTTCAGCCGGAGAACAAAGAGGATACCGTCGTACATGAAGAGATGGAAGGCTCAGAAGGATAGAGTAGACCAACTGTACAGATGATGAAAGGTAGTATGTACATAACAATACTGTAAATAAGGCGGAGCATGTACATATCTGTTTTATCTTTTTGGCAGTAGGCAGTAGGTATCCTCAGTTCGCATATCTACTTCACTGTTTACTTTAATTCTACCACACCAGCTCTCTTCTTTCCTGCACGCAAAGTCACCTCCTTGTTACCGTCAAATCCATCCATATTCAACACGGCATTCTCGTCTGTAATCTTCTCTTCACCCAACTTGGCACCACCACCTTGAATTAATCGACGTGCCTCCTTCTTACTATTAGCCAAGCTCAATTGAACAAACAAGTCAATAAACTTAACACCCGTGTTTGCCTCCTCTTCACTAACAAAGATACGATTCAGACCTTCTGTTGAGGCCTGAGCACTCTTACCACCCTTGAACATACTATCGACTGTATCATGAATAGCCTTTAAACATTCCCGACCATGTAATAATGCCGTGGCCTCATCTGCCAAAACAATCTTAGCCTTATTAATCTCTGCACCCTGTAACTTACCTTCCATATCATTAATCTCCTCTAATGATAATTCAGTAAATAACTTCATGAAACGGATAACATCATCATCACTGGTATTACGCCAGAATTGCCAATAGTCATACTCGCTCAATTTATCGGAATTTAACCATATGGCACCTCCCGCTGTCTTGCCCATCTTCTTCCCGTCACTTGTTGTAATTAATGGTGCCGTTAAGGCATATAACTGCTTCGAATCAACACGCCTACCCAACTCCACGCCACTAATCATATTACCCCATTGATCACTACCACCTAATTGTAATTGTGCATTATATCTCCTATTCAATTCTAAGAAATCATATGCCTGAAGTATCATATAATTAAATTCCAAAAATGAAAATGGTGCCTCACGTTCTAATCGTTGTTTCACTGATTCAAATGACATCATACGATTGATCGTGAAGTAGGTACCATAATCCCTTAGAAATTGTAAATATTTAAGAGAAGAGAGCCAATCATCATTATTTACCATGATAGCATCTGTATTCTTCGGCTCGTCATTTGCTTCAGTCTGTCCACCATGTCCAATTTCAAAGTTTAAAAACTTTTGAAATACCTTGGATATACCATCTGTATTCTGTTGTATAATATCATCCGTTAACATTACTCGTGATTCATCTTTCCCGGTTGGATCACCTACTTTACTAGTACCACCACCAATTAATACAATGGGACGATGTCCAGATTGTTGTAAATGTCTTAATATCATAATTTGTAATAAAGAACCAACATGTAAGGAATTGGCTGTGGCATCAAATCCTAAATAGGCGGATATTGCTTCATTGTTCGATGTTGCATCACATAATAATTTATCTAATTCAGATAGGTTTGTACATTGAAATAAGAAACCACGATCACGCATTGTTATTAAAAATGGTGATTTTAAGTTTTGTAATGCTTCTTCATCTCGTGCTGCTTCATCGATTGGTGCTGTGGATGTAGTTTCAGTTGCTTCTTCTGTGGCTGTGGCGAAGAGACGAAATTTATTGCAATTGCTAAATGTTGTTGATGTAGATGTAGGGCTATGCAGTCTAGATGATATAGTCGATATAGCATGACGTCTAGTGCTTGTAGATGTTAAGATGGACCGTGTAAATGCCGATGCGGTTGTTGCCATCATAGCGGCTGAGGTTAGGTAGGCTGCCATTCTTAGATTCATTGTTCTCTATTATAAATTATTGATATTGCGGAGTGTGTTATTTTGTGTCTAAGATAATACAAATATCGCCGCTGCCGCTGCTTTCTATCTTTAGCCTTACTCAATAATAATATAGGTCGATATGTTTTGTTAGGTTGTAAGCTACTTACTAGTTAGATGGCCTGCACCCGTTCGGTTCTGTGGCGCTCTCAATGATACGAGTGGGGGAGGGGCCCCACGAGTGCCTAAGAACAATAGCTTGCGTCTATCTATGTAAAACACCATCTTCAATACATCGCTAAATATTCGCTAAACAGATACTAATACCCTTTGTCGTTTACTGTACTGTCTCAGATGAGAAGCCTAAATTTTAATGTGGGATAGGTTGAAATACTCTAAGTGTCAAACATTGAAGTTGCAATTCCACAAATGCATAGTTGTTTATTTGTTGTCCACAAGTCCCTATTCGCCCACCCGAACACCGGGCGCGATCGTGAAGGGTAAGCGGTATGTGTATCTGACTGAATCTAAATAACAGGCCCACCATTATCTAATAGGATGGGATGCATGGAGCGTAGCGGAATGCATCCCCGCGCCTTAAAGCTGCGCGGTTGATCCAAGAGACAAGCAAATACTTTGTTGCTATTGTGTACACAGTCTAAACTCTCCTCATCTTTCTGGGATTTTGTGCTCACTAGTCACTAGTCAGCATGCGTCACGAGATGGGGAGAAAGAGTTGGGACTCAGAAATAGCGATACAACGAAATTTAATCTACTTTATTGTATGTGACCATTATGTTGCTTGCCTGTTTTTAGATGTTAGGTAGATTGTGGATGGAAATGCAATAGGCGTCTTGTTGGTGGTATATAAGATCGCGGTGACTGGTGTAGTTTGAAGTAGTAAAGAAAATAGTCTATAATAATGAGCACTTCTGATAGTTGCATAGAAGGTTCATCAAAATCAAATAATTATGTTAGTGTATTTGAGGTGAACGATATGTTACAAAATATGAGCACGGTTAATATCGATGTGGTAGTAGTATTGTGTGCCAATTGCGGCAAAGAGGGTGCCAAGAATATATGCAACAAATGCAAACAAGTAAAGTACTGTAATGCCGTATGTAAAAAGATACACAAGAAGAAGCATAAGAAAGACTGTGAGGAGCATATTAGACTAGCTGCTGAGAAACATAACGAAGAACTCAAGCATGCCGCTGAGTTACACGATGAAAAGCTATTTAAGAAATCGCCGCCAGAAGCTGAAGATTGTCCAATCTGTTTCCTCCGTCTTCCAACACTAAGTGCGGGAAGGACTTACATGTCATGCTGTGGAAAGGTTATATGTAGTGGATGTATATGTGCACCTGTCTATGACAACCAAGGCAATGAAGTTGCCAACAAAACTTGCGCCTTTTGTAGAGTTCCACTTTCTACTTCAGATGAGGAGACAATCGAAAGATTAAATAAACGAGCGGAAGTCAAAGATCCATGGGCAATTCACAAGTTGGGGGTATTTTATGCTCAAGGGACAAACGGATATCGACAAGATTATACAAAGGCATTAGAACTTTGGCATAGGTCAGGAGAACTTGGCTACGCTAGAGCAGCTTATGCCAGTATTGGTTACGCTTATGAGATTGGGGAAGGAGTTGAAGTTGATTATATGAAGGCCAATCATTACTATGAGCTTGCTGCTATGGGAGGAAATGCAATTGCAAGGCACAATCTAGGCATTATGGAAGAGAATGCAGGCAACATGGATAGATCTCTCAAACACCATATGATTGCTGTGAGGGGTGGAGAGGTCGACTCTGTGAACAGTATCAAACAAATGTACACCAAAGGACATGCAACAAAAGATGATTATACAAAAGCATTAGAATCATATCAAGAATACTTGAGTGAGATCAAGAGTGTACAGAGGGATAAAGCTGCTGCGGCCGATGAGGATCTTCGTTACTATTAGTATTATGGATATATTGCGGCTGGGTATCTATGCCATTCTTAGATTCATTGTTCTTCTTTCTAAAATTAGCGGAGAGTGTATATCTTGTGTGTAAAATGCTAAACTTCGACGCTGACCACTGTTTTCTATTGTTTAGCCTTTATTTGATAAATTAGGCCAAGAGTTAGGCACGGTGTAGTACTGAGTGCATTAGCGTGCGTCATTTTGAGGAGAGGACAGGGAAAAATATATTAGCGATACAACGGAGACATGCTGAATTGTACTCAAATATTTTCCCATCTATCGTACTTTGGCTTGTTGTTAGTTTGTAAGAGGACGTTGCAAAAGCTTATTGGTAGCGGTATCAATATATACTATCGTTGTAATAGGGGGTAGCCTGTAAAGACAAAATAGTATATTATGAGCACGTCCGATAGTTGCAAAGACGGTGCATCAAAATCAAATGATGATATATGTGCGGTGGCGGAAAAGTTACAGAAGATGAGCACAGATAATACTGTATCGGTATGTGCCAATTGTGGCAAAGAGAATGCCAACAACGTATGCAACAAATGTAACCAAGTAAAGTATTGCAATGCTGTGTGTAAAAAGAAGCACAAAAAGAAGCACAAGAAAGATTGCGAGGAACATCTCAGACTTGCTGCTGAGTTACATGATATAGAACTATTCAAACAACCACAACAAACTGAAGATGATTGTCCGATTTGTTTTCTACGCCTTCCTTCACTACTGACGGGAAGGACTTACATGCCATGCTGCGGAAAAGTTATATGCACTGGATGTATTTATGCACCAGTTTATGATAATCAAGGAAATAAGGTTGATAATCGAAAGTGTCCTTTTTGTAGAACCCCGCATCCTGCTTCAAACGAGGAGAATATGGAAAGAATAAAGAAACGAGTGGATCTAGATGATCCATCAGCAATATATAATCAAGGATGCGACTATCGAGATGGGTCACGCGGTTTTCCTCAAGATTATGTCAAGGCATTAGAATGTTGGCATAGGGCAGCAAAGCTTGGTTTTATGGCAGCTTATACCCATATTGGTTATACTTATAAGAATGGTGAAGGTGTAGAGATTGACAAGAAGAAGGCCGTTTATTATTTTGAGCAAGCAGCTATGTTGGGAGAGGTATCGGCAAGGTACAATCTAGGTAATAACGAGGGGAAGGTAGGCAATGTGGATAGAGCGCTGAAGCACTATTTTATTGCAACAAGAGATGGAAGTAGTGATTCTTTGGACACTATCAAACGAATATACTCGCTTGGACATGCAACAAAAGAAGATTACAAAAAAGCATTGCAATCCTATCAAGTATACTTGGGTGAGATTAAGAGTAAACAGAGGGATGAAGCTGCTGCAGCTCATGATGATTATCAGTACTATTAGATCTTCACCAATAGACAAGTTTGGGTTTGCGTAACAAGAAATGAATTAGATACTGTAGAAGAACAATAATTGCACTCTGAACTGAGCTTTACTTTGTGTGCCTAACTGATTATACATACTCATGAATACCTGAACCTAATAGTATTGTAATCTCTATAAAATAACCGTATCCGCTCTTTATCCTCCGGCTGCCACTAATAATATTGACAATTTTCAAATTCTGCTGCAGCCCTATCTCTCTGTTTACTCTTGATCTCACCCAAGTATTCTTGGTAGGATCGTAATGCTTTTGTGTAATCTTCTTTTGTTGCATGTCCTTCTGAGTATAACTCTTGAATCTTCTTCAAAGAGTCGTTATCTCCAGCACCTGCTGCAATCACATGATGTCTTAGTGATCTATCCATATTGCCTACCTCTTCCTCGTAAACACCAAGATTGTGCCTAGCTTGTACACTCCCTTCCATAGCTGCTTGTTCAAAGTAATGCGTTGCCTTCTTTTCATCCTGTTGCACCCCCTCACCATTATAATATACACTACCAATAATGTTATAAGCTTCAGCAAAACCGAGCACTCCTGATCGACGCCACAGTTCTAATGCCTTGTTCATATCTTGTGGAAACCCGTGTATTCTAATGCCTTAACATAATCTTGTGGGTACCCATTTGTCCCTTTTAAATAGTCATTTCCCAGATTGTTTATTGCAATAGGATCATTCATCTCCGCACGTCTTTTCACCCTTTCGATTTGAACAAATTCTTCATCTACATAATAATGTTCAGCTCTACAAAATGGGCACATTTCATTATCAACTTCATTGCCTTGGTTATCATATACAGGAGCATAAACACATCCGCTGCGTATCACTTTTCCACAACATGCATAATATCTCCACCCGTAAATATATTGAGGTAGTCGGAGGAAGCAAATTGGACAATCTTCATTAGGTGGAGGTTTTTTGAATAGTTCTTTATCATGTAACTCAGCTGCGTGTTCAAGAGCAAGCCTATATCTGAGATGTTTCTCGCACTCTTTTTTATGCTTTGATCGATGTTTCTTTTTACATGTGGCGTTGCAGTAATTCACTTGTTTACATTTGTTGCATATATTGTTGACATCATGGCCCTCCTTACCACAATTTGCGCATACCGATACATTATTATTATCACCCGTGCTCATATTGTTTAACAAGTCATTGACCTCACACACACCAACATCATTTGATTTTGATGCACTGTATGATCTCTTCTTGCAACAGTCGAACGTACTCATCTTTGTATTGTTACTGTTAACTGTTGTTTTTTGTGGTTTATTGTAAATTCGATATTATCGTAATTGCCCTTAAGACAATTTTATTAAAGTTCCCAACAACCTGCAAGCACCAGTAGAGTTTCAACAGAGATACCTAGGTAACAATAACAAACCTTTATATTGTTTTTTTGTGAGACGTGCCAAGGATACGATTGAAATTTGAAGTATAATAATACAGATGAAGACGCCGATGTTGTAATACCGCCGTGAAGAATCCTTCACAAAGTGCCCTTTTGACAAGTACATCATCATACTGCATCATACCCGACCCGTCCTAGTGATTAAAAGTTTAGGGGTTTTGAAAAATGGCCAGAAGTTTCGGGGGTAAACTTCGTAAACTTCACTTTTGTACCCAAATAACTAAGTAATGTACAGATATTGGGTACTTTGGTTTAAAAGTTTCTAGATTTTTACCAAGGGTCAGAAGCAGTAGAAGTTTAGTACTAAATTTATGGAAAGTTTCATGCTTAGAAACTTACGCTTTAGAAACTTTTAATCACTCCCGTCCCCAGTGCATGAAATTTAATCAGAACTTGTTCATAAACTTTAAAGTTGTACAGAAGTTTCTATAGCACTGAAAGACTGAAGTCTGAGTTGTTGTAGTATGTATTCGCAACAGCGTTGTCCTTTCGCCTTTCATATTTGAGCATTATATGTTAGCAGAGTACAATAGGTAATTCGTCGAGTGATGCATGTAGCTAGTATATTGGGGTGTATTCATCACTGCAAAGGTTGAGGAGGGTCAGGGTTCTATTGTACAGATATTGTTTGTACAATTCACCGAAGAAGAGAAGAAGCAATACGAGCGTATCCTCCTTCGCCTTGCTAATCCCCTTAATGATTGGTTGTTTGACGAGGAAGTTATTAACCGTGGATATCTTGAGCCTCATGACTTTCCCACTTGGCTCTCCAGTGAACAACGAGATATCATTGAATCTCGGTTCAAGATGTGGAGTGCTTTCTATACGAGAGCTCTTCATGTGAAGGCATTCATGCCTGTTGGGCAATTGAAGCTGTCAATCAATTATGAATATAACAAGCAAAAGTGGGGGTTAGACATGTGTACAGAGAATTACGTTAAGATTAGCTATGGCTCCGTATCACTTCTGTTCGAAACAAAGTATATACTCCGAATGTTGGATGGCATAGTGGCAAACGGTTGGAAAGTGGAACAGGGACATACCTTAATCAAACCATTCATTGAAAAATATATTGAGGATCATGATGGGGAACGTCCAACAAATGCACAGATTCGTTCCGAGGCAAAGAAGTTGACGCTAGAAGATTACACTTATGACTTGTCCGTGGAGTGGCTGAAGGCACTAGAGCGGGAACGAATAGCCTTGATACTCCAAGAAGAGAGGGAAAGCCTTGCTCGTCTAAATACTCAATCTAATACACGTAACGTGATGAATACTAGAGATGCAGAGATGTTGGCAGTTATTGAAAGATACCAACAACAGGATGACTGGCCTATGAAGACAAAGAAGTTGAAGAGATTTAGCAAAGATGATGGACTGAACAAACTGCGTAAATACAAAAGTAATCTTATTACTCACCCTTGTGAAAGTCATGTTACAACTGATAAGTGCAAGAGTGGCAAAAAGACATGTAGTATGTGCTCAAGTGGTATCAAAAGTGGTCGTACAGTACGAACATTTTGTAGTAGATGTGGAGTAACATTATGCACCAAAGTTCAGGATGGATTTGAGACGTCGTGCTTTGATGCTTGGCACACAGTTGATGACTTGGTACAAGAATCAAAGAGACGTGCCGAAGCAGTAATTCAATCTCGTGCATCAAATGGAAGATCAGTAGGGGTTAGTTCGTCTCAGCAAGGCCAAGGAGCTGAGGAGGTTGCTGCGGCAGTTGATGATAGCTCATCTCAGCAAGGCCAAGGGGCAGAGCAGATTGAAGCGTCTGCTGACTCTGATATGCCTGGACTGCCTGCATTACCTGCTACTGAGACTACAGAAGATGTATAGATGAATTGGGGATTATTCGTTAGACATTGTAAAGAATAAGAAAATATGAACAGTACAGGTACAAGTCATCTCCTCACCTTATGTGCACAAGTACAACATCTAAGAATGCAACACTACTCATTCGATATGTGCACCAATAACCGTAGCGCAACCAAGACGCTCAATATGAAGTATCTCTAGGATAACAACTATTCGTACGTCTTCTCTAAAAGGCTGGGCTGATAAAAGGTGTCTAACCGCTCCAAAATGAGTACTATAACCACTCAGCCATCTGCCGAGTGTAGACGTGTTGCACCCTCAAATGCAGTACTTGCACCATCACATATAGACATACGAGAACGTAAATCATGTGTAAAACCAGATACTATACACTAGTCTCCTTATTTATTGTTAATTGTATCTAACAACCCACATAAACAACTTAGATAATACCTGTGAGTGAGTGATATGGGAAATGACGAGAAGAGATAAGTTATGTTAGCAATATATACGTAATAAATGGTATACACAACATACATTGGTGCACATATTTATATCTTACCTCAAATAAACATATCCAATATGCAAAAGCAGCACGCGTAGCGTATCCCCAGATTTTCCCCTAATATTCTAATCCGGCATAATCTATTTCCACCCTTAATAAACAATTGCAAAATCACTCAACACCCCTAATAAATAATTGCACAATCATCTAATAACCTTAATACTTAAAGATAATATATTGTTGATGCCCTAATACCAACCACTATTAACCAACCACAACGACGATACAATAGACTCAAAATAAGAATAACAAGTGGTGATGTTGTGCATATGATATTATGACGACAATGATGATACCACGACGATGACGACGATGACGAGATGACGACGATGACGACGGCGTGTGTATATTGTAGTTGTATCATTGCAAATACTATGTCAGAGAGTCCTAGTTACCAGAGGAGACTAGAGTGGACATATCGTTGTAAATTGCAATGATAAGTTGGCGGATTAGAGTGTTAATTGTTCTAATTATGATGCAACTTGATGCTATTGTTTATTGTAGAAAAGAAATGGGTTCATTATTGGTATTGGCCGCCGGTAAACGGAGGAGGGGCGCCGCCATCGTCATTTATTATTATGCAATTGATAGCGCAATTGTTCGTTGTTGTTTGAGTTGTGAGTGGAATTATAGACCCCGGTCTCGCTTGCTCCGCCGCTATAACAATACGCGGACAATCGTGATCTCAATTGGATAGCCCTTAATATAATATTTATCACTGCAATATATTAGTCGATGCTACAATGAGGTTTGTTCTTGTGGAGGCGAGGGGCCTTTGTAATCCTGAAAATGAAGCAGAAATGAAACTCAAAAATATCGCAGATCATCGCCGTTATAGAAACCCCGTGTTATGTATCGCGATAAAAAATAGACTACTTAGTAGAAAAGCGAGGCCTCTAGTTTTACTGACCCGCATTTTTAGTGCGGGTCAAGCAATTACTAACAAAAGCACCATTTTGTACGTAGACCCGCACTAAAAATGCGGGTCAGTAATTTCCCAGGGATATGCGGCAGTGAGACGGCAAAGTAAAAAAGTGTGAATCTTTGACTTTGATAAAAAATGAAAGACGGTGCAGTGAAAATAATTCTCAAGTATTGGTCGATACAATCTCCGACGACATTGATAATATGAACATATCTAATAGTAATATGACAGAAGCCGGCACTGACATATCATCGGGTACGGGCACGTCTGATTGTTATAAAAAAGTTAAGGGCGCATCAAAATCAAATAATGATAAAACACATGAGGAAATAGGTCAGTTACAGAATATGATCACAGCTGATGATAATGTATCGATATGTGCTAACTGCGGAAAAGAAGGTAGTGATGTCAACAACTCATGCAACAAATGTAAGATGGTGAAGTATTGCAATGCCGCATGTAAAAAGAAGCACCGACACAAACATAAGAAAGATTGTGAGGAACAATTGAGACATGCGGCTGAATTGCACGATGTACAATTGTTCAAACAACCTCCTCCGAAGGAAGATTGTCCGATTTGTTTCCTTTGTATGCCAACACTTGAAACAGGGTATGTTTACTATTCATGTTGTGGTAAAACTATATGCAGTGGATGTGATTATGCTGTATCAAAAATAGATGAGGATGAAAAGTGTCCCTTCTGTAGAGCCCCAGCACCTGATTCAGATGAGGAGATGAATAAAAGACGGGGGGAACGAATTAAGGCTAATGATCATGTTGCAATCTTCAACCAGGGAAATTATTATCGAAATGGCAAATATGGCTTGTCACAAGATATTACCAAGGCATTCGAGCACTGGCATCGAGCAGGAGAGCTTGGACATGCTCAATCTTATTGTAATATTGGTTATGCATATAATAACGGTTTAGGTGTGGAAGTTGACGAAAAGAAGGCTATGCATTACTATGAATTGGCAGCTATGGACGGGAGTGAAAGTGCAAGGCACAATCTAGCTGGTAATGAGGTGAGAGCAGGCAACATGGATAGATCTCTCAAACATTACATGATTGCAGTTAGAGGCGGGCATAATAAATCATTGGAGATGATTCAAAAGATATACACGCATGGACACGCAACAAAGGAAAACTACACAAAAGCATTGGAATTATATCAGGCATACTTGGGTGAGATAAAGAGTCTCCAGAGAGACGAGGCCGCGGCAGCATATGATAATGAAGAATATTGTTACTATTAGATCTCTATCAAGTGAGAAGTAGTTAAACGAAAAAGTGAATTAGATAATGTATAAGAACAATAACTGAACTCCGAGCTAAGCTTGTGTTAAGTATACCAAAATCTAAATTTACATCCATATGTACTATGTACACCTAAAGCTGGACGGGGTCCGCAGCTTATTCTCATCCCTTTGTATTCAATTTACTCTCCTGAGAAGAAGTAACCCCAACAAAGTCACGGAGAATCTGAGGGTTAGAGCTTTCAAATAAGATATCATGAAGGAACCTCTCGAGCAAAAAGACCTTGAGGGACAAGTATCCAGCATCGAGGCAACGGTACCACCTCTGTCTCTTCTTGAGTAAGTTCCAACTTGTAATGGCATTTGGCAGTATCTCCACATCGTGATCGTCCGCGGCCGAGAGTGGGTTAAGATTAGCCGCACAAGTCTCGGAGTGACCACTAGTTACCTTCCTACTAAGTTCGGAGAAGTCTGAGTATCGTTTCCAAACACCCACGGTGTTGCGGAAATTACCGTCACAAAAGATGACTAGGTATTGAGCGTACTTGCCATGCTTCTTGGATTCAACGACACGGTAACTAGCAATAGATATGCTAACCGTATCAATCCCATCAACTTGTTCACCGCGATGGTTTACTCGAGGAAAACTCTTGCTAACCGTCGTGCCGAAGACATTGTCTCCCCGAACTACTACAGTCATCTCATCATTATCCTCTCCTACATTCTTAACCTTCTTGTTCACCAATGTATGATGGTGTTGATGTGGGCCTAATGTCTTGAGATTGTAATCCTTGGGTCGGTTCGGATCGAAGTACATCTCAACCGCACCATTACTATTCAAATGTTGATTTAAGGTAGCCTCGGCAACATCTGCTTGTGCTGCCTTAACAGTGGCAGGATCGGCAGCACACTGTTCGTCACCACTCTTCATATTGAACGGTGCGGCAAGGTTGTAATTCGATAAATTACCCCCCGGCCCGGCCACGCCGTCCTCACCAAAATCATTAAATGGTGATATAGATATAGGAGTAGAAGCCGTTAATACCTCCACGGGTATTTCATACTTGACTTTTGACCTTGTAAAGTTCTGTGCCCACATTTGTTCAAAGAAGGCACGCTCCTCCACCGGTTGAGGTGGTCGATTACCGGCAGTTTGTTTCCATAGTTTTTGACTTGATAGGGATTCTTCAAGGACATATGTTGGTGCCGTAACTGCCATTGTGTTTTCTATTGATGATGATGAATGGCATATTATATACGGTGGAGGAGAGTATTGATTATTAGAATTCATATATTGAATTCAAAATAGAGAGAGCATTGTTGTAAAGCAAAAGGAACGTTAGTCAGATAAATAAGTTGAAGTGCTGCACAACATTAATCGTTGTCCTCCTTCAAGAGAACACCACCGGCGAAGTAGGTTGTAGGAAACTCTTCTTATTCAATGAGAGCTCTAACAACAAAACTCGAGGAACAGGATACCACGATAACATCCCAACTCCAAACAAATAATATACCCAAATAAACTTTAACAAAATCAACATAAATCTTACCTTGCTGCGGTTGTTCAAATGCACCAATAACATTCGACATTAATTCACTCCCAATATGAAACAAACCACCACCCTTCTTTTTACCATCCCTATTGGCAGTGCCTCGTCCCTTCTTCATACTATTATCTCTTGAACGTCCACCAGCACTTGAAATGCCAGGTAAAAATGCATTCTCATGTGCATGTACATCCTCGAACCAACCCCAATTACCTACTGACTTATTATCACCACCGGGGCCTGATGTACCACGTGTGCCATTTCCCTCGGAGGAGGAACGACTGTGTAATGATCGATTAGAGTTACTATTATCTCTACCATTATTATTATTACGATTAGTTGGTGGTGAATTACTACTAGAACCATCCGATATTTGACGTCGTAAATTAGTTTCAGAATTAGATGTTGCAATCATAGTAGGTGGACGGGGTGGTGTACCCCTGTTTGTAGTTGAGGTTGGTACATTTAATGTACCCTGTACTCTAACTCTCATCCCACCCGGTGACGATGTTAATGCCTCCTCTTCATCTGACAAAGTAGAATGGGTTGACATTTCACGTTTGGGTATAGTCATATTAGAAAAGGGTGGCCAACTTCCTACCATTAATGGAGGCGTGGTTGGTATATTATCTTGTTGTTGCTGTTGTTCATTATTATTAGTACCATCATCTAAACTTAATTGTTCAACAGCTGCCAAGGTTGCCTCGTTTGTATCTAAATCACCACGGGAACGTTTATCATCAGGCATATTATCCTGATCAGGTTTCGACATTACTCGCTTTATATTGATACTAGGAGCGGCCACCATGGTAAGAGGAATTTGGGCTTGGTTTGCAGTGTTTGTTTTTATTTGTTGGTGTTGCTGCAACTAGGTATTGTCGTAATGTTTACCCCTATATCCCTAGGGAGAACCTTTGTATTAGATTGCACAATAATATATGTGTTTTTGTACCCAAGAGACAATAATTTACCCCCGAAGTTTATTATTTCCTAGAAGTATCTTTCAGCTGTTGGTCGGTAGATCGCCAAATGATTCCCTTAGTATGTGTTTACGATAGGATTGTTTATGGTCGAGGAAGGAGAGAGATGATAGTTTAGCTGCAGGTGCGTGAAATACCACCCTATTAATTAGATTAGGATCTAAAGGATTAGATTTTATCGTCTTCCACAACAAAACAAGTACGCCCTACACGACATCTTATACAAAAATTATACGATACTTGTATGAACAATAAAACAGATATTGATATAGTATCGGTATGTGCCAATTGTGGCAAGGGTGAAGAGGATAGTGATAAACTCAAAGCATGTACGGCATGTAAATTGGTTAAGTATTGCAGTAGAGAATGTCAAATTGCTCATCGTCCACAACATAAAATGGAATGTAGGAAGCGTGCCGCTGAGCTTCATGATGAGAAATTATTTACGCAACAAATAATAGATGAGGACTGTCCAATATGTTTCATACGAATACCATTTCTACATACGGGGAAGCGATATATGACTTGTTGTGGAAAGGAGATATGCAGTGGATGTTTCTATGCACCTGTCTATGATAACCAAGGCAATATAGTTACCAAGAAATCGTGTCCATTTTGCAGAACTCCAACACCTACTTCAGAGGAAGAGGCAACAGAAAGATTAAAGAAACGAGTTGAGGCTGGTGATGCTATTGCAATACATAATTTGGGACTTTGCCATCAAGAGGGATCACGCGGTTATTCACAAAATTATGACAAGGCATTGGAATTATGGCATAGGGCAGTTGATCTTGGTAACACTGATGCATATTGTGATATTGCTGTATCTTATAACAACGGTTTAGGTGTGGAAGTTGACAAGAAGAAGACCAAGTATTACTATGAATTAGCAGCTAGTAGGGGATGTGTAATGGCAAGGCGCAATCTAGGCACTACAGAGGAAATGGCAGGCAATATGAGTAGAGCATTGAAACACTTCATGATTGCCGTAAGGAGTGGGCAGGATATATCTTTGTCGAAGATTAAAGATTTATACTCAAATGGACGTGCATCAAAAGAAGACTACACAAAAGCATTACAATCCTATCAAACATACTTGAGTGAGATCAAAAATGTTCAAAGGGATAAAGCTGCTGCAGCTGGTGACGATTTTCGCTACTATTAGTATCCTACATTATTGGGATTCATTTCACTATAATATTGGTGAAGGTGGCTTGTGAGTATGATATCAAGCATCTCATTGAAATCTCGGTTGACAATTGTGTGAGGAAGTTCCGACTTGACAATGTACAAAAGATGTTACAATATGCTCATGTACATTCTCCTATGCTCAAGACGGCATGCTTTGAGTTTATCAAAAAGGACACGGACAAGGCATTGATTGATCCGGGTATGATGGGACTTGCAGTGGAGGATCCTGCTTTGGGGAGAACTTGGTTTATTTCTAAATGCAAAGCCAGAGAAGAAACCAAGTAAACGTGCCCGTAATAGTTAGATCTAATGTTAATAATATGTACTAAAGACTTGTCAATGGATGTCTAATCATTAATGAATAATACTATATCACGCACTCTCACCCTGCACGCTAGTAATCATATTGCTTCATCTCATTTAAGTATCATATTGACTACCCATATCAGTAGTATCGATACAGAAATGCTCATAACTACACAATCTCCCTGATTCTAGCACTCTTACTAATAATAACGGTATGACTCACTATATGCAGCAGCTTTATCCCTCTGAGCACTCTTAATCTCCATCAAGTAAGCTTGATATGATTGTAAAGCTTCTGTATAATCTTCTTTTGTTGCATGTCCTTTCGTGAATAAATCCTGGATCTCCTTTAAAGAGTCATCGTGTCCATTCCTTACCGCAATCATATAGTGTTTCAATGCCCTTTCCGTATTGCCCGCTTCCTCCTCGTTAATGCCTAGATTATGCCTTGCCATCGTATCTCCATCCATTGCTCCTAGCTCGTAGTAATGTTTGCCCTTTTTCTCATCAATATCTACACCTTCTCCAATCATATATGCAAAACCAATACTACCATAGGCTTCAGGATGGCCAAGATCTCTAGCACGATGAAATAGTTCTAATGCCTTGGTATAATCTTGTGGCTTGCCTCGTTTCCCATCTCGATAGAACATTCCAATATTGAATATTGCGATAGGATCACCAGCTTCCATTCGTATCTTATATCGTTTAATTATCTCCTCTTCTGTATCAGGCCAAGGAGCTCTACAAAATGGACACTTTTGATTATCAACTTCATTGCCTTGGTTATCATACAGAGGAGCATAGCAGCACCCACTGCATATTCTCTTTCCACAACATGTCATATATTTCTTCCCAGTTGGATCCAAAAAAGGTAACTGCAGGAAACAAATCGGACAATCGTCTAATGGTGGCGGCTGTTTGAATAATACCTCGTCGTGTTTCTCAGCTGCAAGTCTAAGCTCTTCATTATGTTTCTCAGTAGCAAGTTTGACATATTCCTCACATTGTTTCTTATGCTTCTTTTTGTGTACTTTTTTACACACAGCGTTGCAATATGTTGCCTTCTTGCATTTGTTACATATGTTCTTGGCACCCTCCTTACCGCAGTTGGCACATACCGATACATTATTATCGGCCGTGCTCATGTTTTGTAACTGTCCTATCACCTCAAGTGTATTATCATTTGATTTTGATGCGCCCTTAACTTTTTTATTGGACGTGCTCATACCCGGTATATTACTGTCGGCAATAATACCGACTTCTTTGGTTGCATTATTATTGTTAGATAGGCTCATATCATTAATACCATTAGTTACTGTATCAATTGATGAGGTAGTATTGATAACACGAGGCACCGTCTTTCATTTTTTGATCACAAGATGTGCACTTTTCCTTATTCGATGCGTCTCACTGCCCATATACCGCATACATTATTCGACGATTTATCTATTGTACTCAATACTGCTATGAATGATACTTACCAATACTACTAATAGACTGTCCAAACAAGCCTCTCTCTTTATGTTTATTGTTGTATGTTAAAATTATGAGAGGAACTTCTATTCTTCTTTGTGGAAGTTCCAAGATTAAATTTCCTTGTGTTGGTGCCAGGGCGGGGTTCATCCTCTGGTAGTAGGTGGCAATTCGATATCTCCTATATCTATCTATCTGCGGTGACTGCAGCTACTACCTGTGACTCTTTGTATTCACGGCGATATTGGCAACTCTGGTGTATACTTTCAAATTCCAACCACATTATTGTATCACTCTATCATAAAATTGGAACGTCGTTATATTATTATTATATCTAAATAAAGTGTGTGCAAGTTGTTGGGATCGGATCAGTAATAATTTGAGACATTGATAATATCAAATTTACATACACTACAACAAAACAACGCGCACCTCTCTAGCAAAACAAGCAAGTATTCATATTCAAATACAATCTAGGGTATTCAAATACTAAATACATACCTAGAATATTATGAGCATGAATAATAATACATATATGAATATAGTATCATCGTGTGCAAATTGTGGCAAGGGTGAAGAGGAGGGTCGTAATCTCAAATCATGTGCAGCATGTAAATTGGTAAAGTATTGCAGTAGAGATTGTCAATATCGCCGTGA
>Ga0214479_100648_pt1 | contig 19052 bp, 10 predicted proteins | sample M1_20Mar14CPVII9_5_FD_165054 | JGI IMG/M metagenome (GOLD analysis project Ga0214479, IMG submission 165054) | Marine eukaryotic communities from Monterey Bay, California, United States - M1_20Mar14CPVII9sort6BwellE14 | ecosystem: Environmental > Aquatic > Marine > Unclassified | place: USA...
CAACCATTTCTTCTACAGATTTCTTAGATTCATTTGCTGTTTGTAATGCTTTGGTGTCTGCTGATACACGTGATTTGGCTGCGGATAGACGTAACCTTGATGCCTTTATTTCACGGCTCCCTTCTGATGATGCCATAGTTGTTTCCTTCTTAATAACTTGCAATGTGGTGTATAATTTGCAATATGGTGCACCTTATTATTTTTTGTGCACAAGATGTGTTTGTTTTTATTGTTCAATCGAAGCACCTCGAAAGACTGACGACGAAATATATATTTTAGTGATAATACGAGTGACTGTTGTCCACCAGTGTGTACTCTGTATAGGTCTATATATTGCAATAAAAGAGATGGTGCACCTTAAATTTTTATGCACAAGATGTGTCTGATAATTGATATGTTTAGAATGTCTCAACAGCCGGCCGCCGTTTACAGACGAGCAACAACTACTAAATCTATAATACTAGTTAACAAGAAGAACGACGATCCAGTCCTTTCACCGTACGCCCTCTATAGAAGCGTCTCTAATGCATACGATATCGAGATTATTGTATGCAGTGAAAAAAATGTAAAATGACATCTATTGTACATTCCACATGTAAGCACGAGAGCAAAATATTTTCACCATACATAAAGTTTCGACGCTCTATGTCGTATAGAGAGTCAATTATGATGTAGGATAGGGCGCGGGGGTCGATACGGCGTCAATTCTTCATCTCGTATAGAAAATATAGGGGATTTATCAGCTTTTAAAATACTCTATCAAGTGCGGTAGCTGAGTTGTAGATAGTTATCGAACAATCAACTTTGCAAAAAAGTATACACATCTTGTGCACCTTCTTACTATTCTGAAGATAACATACGATATCTGCTGCTTGTCTTGATAAAAGTCCAGCGTATTATATACTATATTATTATAAAGTTAAAAGAATGGGTCGTCGTAATAAAGGCCGCGGTAGTTCTAAAAAGAAACGAGGTGGAAAGTCCAAACAACAAAGTTCACCAAAAAACAATAATGACGGTGAACCACCTCACAATACTACATCTACTCCTGCCCCGAACTTATCTGAATTAAGATTAATTGTAGGTGACAGAGTAGATTGTCATCTTGGTGATGATATTTGGGCATCAGGAACCGTAGTAATGAGGAATTTGGAAATTATTGAAGAGGACGGAGACGGAGAATTGAAAATAGCCCCTTATCGAATTCGGCTGGATGACGGAAATAGCATATATGCACCAGTTGATACGGATGATTGTATAAAGAGGTCTTCTACCCTTGCTGTAAATATGAATTTGTTTAAACTTGGCAGCCGTGTTGAGTGTCTTAGGACGGGTGGTACGTGGTGCCCAGGAACAGTAATCGATCGTTACCCAAATTGGTTCGAAGATGACCCTATCGGAAGTGCCCCGCTTTATATTCATTTCGACTCCCTACCAATCAATACACATGAATTCTTTTGGGGACCTGGGGATAGTATTAAGTTGAGTACAATGGAGCCAATAATGGTTGCAGAATTGCGGTTTGATGTGGGCGATCGGGTAGAATGTTCTGTAGGAGACCGTCAAAATGTTAGGAAATGGCTGCCAGGGACAATTATCAAGACTCATTATAAAGAGCCTACCTTTGGAGATGGATTTTCAGCTCCCTACCAAATTAGATTAGACATGGGGAATCTTATTTATGCACCGGCAGATGAGGATTGTACTATCAGGAAGTTCGACTCCCCCGCTCCTACATGTTGGATTTGTTTTGATGACCAGCAAACCGTAGACAACCCGATTGTACGGGAGTGTGCTTGTAGAGGAGAGGAAAATGGATACGTTCATATTGACTGCCTAGCAAAGTTAGCGATTACAAAGGCTACCAATAACGAGAATTACAAGGAAGGTATCGATGATGAGAATCCCTTTACCCAGTGCATCACTTGCAAGCAAGAGTTTAAGAAGGGCTCCTATTCCTTCTCAGCTATTGCTCGTAAGTGCATGGACACATATGGAGGCTCGGAGAATTTAGGAGGGCCCTACTTTGGATTTGCAACTTCCATGTTTGGCCATACTTTCCATAGTGTAAATAAACAAGAGGATTTTCTCATGAAACGATGCATCATGATAACGGATTTACAAAGCAGGACGTCCCAGTTGGATCTCGACCTCTCAAGATTCCTCGGTGATTTGGCAGTTGTGTACGAAGTAAAGGGGTGGCTCGATAGGATGAAAGAAGCTCTTGACGAGTCACTACATTGGATTGAGGCACTTGAGAAAGGCACCCATTCTAGACGAAAGATCAATATTTTATCTTCCTTGGCAAAACATGCATATCTTGTGGGCAACAAGAATGATGCGCTGGATCGTTTTGAGAAATGCATTGCTCTTACTAGACCTCAAGCCAAAGAGAATGATATGCTTCTAGCTACTCTTCTGCTTAAAAGTGGAAATCTAGAATTGGAATTAGGCAATACTGAACGGGGCATCGAGCAAATGTCAGAGTCTATGGATATCATGACAGTTGTGTACGGAAGAGATCATGTGGTAGTTAGTAAAATGATAGATCGTGTAAGCAAAATTCGAGAAGGTGAAATTGAAGTGATGCCAAAGGCGCTCATGGGGCTTGACTTTTCTTCGCTGCCTGCCGAATAGCATTGAGACCGAGGATAGAAACAGATGATAAGTAAATATATAACTATTATAATAAAAGTATAAGCGTATCATACGTACTTGTTTGATTAGTAGAGATGAGGCTGCGGCCAATATGCTAAACCTATAGTTTATATCTAAACACTTGTAACTTGATCTTAGTAAACTACCTTGACATAATCTTTACACTAAATACCCCATCTAGTTTGAGTAATTCATCCACGCTTCACTTGAGGCGGAGGGTTGATCCCCCCTAAAACCACAGACCAAGTTGAATTATCGAAAGGGGCACCATCAAGCTTCCCATCAACACGAAGTTCTCGCATACCCTTATATATGATGTTGCTACCATTCTGGAAAATGTTCCACTGCTGATACTTGTCATTAAAACAACTACCGATGAAGAAGGTTATCTGGCCCTCCTTGGTGTATCTGGGGAGTCCGTTGCACCTTCTGTTAGTCCTTTTGTATGTGCCATTAGCCATGGGCAGCCCACAACCAGAAACAACAAGTTCATTTACCGCTGTAGCTGCCGCTGAAGCTGCAATGGAAAGAAAGTTACATTTTGGGGCTTGTTGTGAGGTAGTCTGCTTGCTGCAAGAAACCCAACCATCTTCCGGTGGAATTAATCTACCCTCTCTCCTATATCTATACAAATTTGATTTGAATAATCTCGATGAGGGAAGTTCACTGTTGGTGATTCGATTCCAACGACCGATATACCAATATCTCTGATTAGAAGGTACCCGATAGATTGCAAAGGTAGTTGATGATCCCACCTGTCTTAAGAATAATGGAGCACCCTCATATAGACTTCCATTTTCTTGTTTATAAATACCACTTACTCCGGAGACATCACAACCCAAAACTACAACCTGATCAACATGACTAGGTGATGGGGTAACTGCACTCCTCTTCATAGACCATCCATTTACTGGAGGAGCTGAACTATCTACATTCTGCTGAGATACGCAAAGCCCATTGGGGACGCCTCTGCCAGCAACAACGTCCTCTTTCCTATGACCAATAATCCATTGTGTTGTAGAAGAGTTCCAATAAATTATATAGACTACTGTATTTCCCTTCCACATTCCCTGTTTACTGTAGACCGGTGCACCATTGAAATTATATTTTGCTGCTGCTCGGGTGTAAGTACCATTTAATTCTTCTAACCCACATCTCCCAACAATAACTGTGGATGATTCAGTCGAAGTAATTGTTGGAGCTACTATACTACTGTTGAACACGTTGTTACTGATTCGAGATCCCGCTACTGCAATACTTTGCGTAGCTGCTGTATTGTTTCCGGTAGAAGAAGTAGAATTGGCAATATTGTTACTATTATTGCTTTGACTTTGAGGAGATAACGACACCTTCCTTCGTTTATTACTACCCTCATTACTATTCATAGGTTCGTCGTCGTCAATATTAATAACCTCATACTTCTTCTCTGCCTCGTCTAATGATGTTTGTGCGTCCTTCCTCTCCTTCTCGGCTGCATCAAATAAACTTTGTGCATTATCTAACATTTGCTTTGCTGCTGTTGCTTGCGAGTTAGCTGCGGCCAAGCGTTTTCTTGCCATCTCTAATACATCACGGCCACCACCTTCTGATAATACCATTTTCTATTGTATTTGTATATTGCAATGGATAGAGGCTTTGTGTACTTGTGTTAGGATGGTTTATGGTGCACCTTATTATTGTATTTTTTTGTGCACAAGATGTGTTCCTTTTGTTCCTTTTTTATTGTTCAATCGAAGCCTGCAAGACTGACGATGAAATATGTATTAATAATAATACGAGTGACCGTTGTCTACCGATGTATAATCTTATGTAAATATAGCTGGTCGTTGTATATTGCTTTTGCAAAAGAGACGGTGCACCTTATTTTTTGTGCACAAGATGTGTTCTTGTATAGATTATCGTATGTCGATGTCTTAATAGCCGGCCGCCGGTTGCAGAAAACAATTGCAAATTGAAGTATTAATTAACAAGAAGAACAATCCAATCCTTGCGCCGTCTTCGACCGACAGATATGACGTCTATTATATTGCACTCTATTGTACCTTCTTCGTGCCGTGGCGTAGGCGTTTATGAATTCTGTACCGATACGATCAAATTTTCTCACAAATTTGTATAAAAATTACGTTGATACGTTGACAAACTATCCAACTTGAACAATCGATTAATTGCTTGCAATATTGCCATTGGTATATCATATCATATACCACTTTATTCAGTTTTTGACGCCCTTTCAATTAGTGGGGCTGTGGTAGCCGTAGAGTGGATGCTCGCTTCTTGAGCTCTCTAACATTTATTTGAGTAGTATTAGTATATGTCAATGAGTTGAAAGTATAATATAGTAACAGTATTAATATAAAGGGATTTGCAACAATAGTTAATAATGGCTCGGCGTAATAAAAAGGGCCGCGGCAGTACTAAAAAAAAACGTGGTGGAAAGTTACAACAACAAAGTCCTGTTGCTCCTGTTGCTGCTCAACCACCACAGCCTCAACAGGAAGCTCCAATGTTTAGGTTTGATGGAGATACCAATCGTCAGCCAGAACCGGATCAATCAGTAGTGGATGATTCAGCTCCCATATTTAGATTCGGTGTACCCAAGCAATCCTCATCAAAAGATAATAATGAAGAAGGTGCACCTAATATAGCAACAACTACTACTCAAGCCCCTACCTCTGTAAAGGTATCCGAGGATGTCTGTGATCAACAAATCAAAACCAAGGAGGTGCATCCTACTAATACCCATCTGAGATTTGCTGTCGGAGATAAAGTGGATTGTCATAATTGCAAGACAGAAGAATGGGAATCAGGGACTGTCATTTTTAGAAACGGTAATGCAAAGTCCCTTGAACAAAACACAACCTACCAAGTATTAATAGCCTTTAACTTTAGCACTAGAGACAATCTTTTGCAAAATGCTGCCACATACCATGTTCGGCTGGACAATGGAATGGTTGCTGCAGTACCTTTGGATAATGATAAATTCATCAAACTAACAAGCAACCCTAGAAAGTTTAAAGTTTTTAAAGGGGTTGAACGTGTTGAATGTATATGGGGCGGGGAATGGGTGGCAGCAAAATTATTAAGTTGTGCTCGTGATTGGGTAGATACTGACCCAACTGGTGCACCGTACATAGTACAAATTGATGGTATGGGACTACCCTATCACATTTATGATCAGGATCGCATTCGAATGGTTCAAGTGGCCAAGAAGAAGGCATTACGATTTGATGTGGGACAGAGGGTTGAATGTTATGTAGGAGGGAGGGCTGAATGTCGCTGGATGTCTGGAACAATTATCAAGACTCATTACAAAGAGAACGAATTTGAAGCTGGATTCGTAGCTCCATATCAAATTAAATTGGATACGGGAGGTTTTATTTTTGCACCATTTGATGACGATGATACGATCAGAAAGAATGATACTCCTGCTCCTACTTGCTGGATTTGCTATGAAGCTGAACAATCCAGATCGAATAGTATTGTAAGGGAATGTGCTTGTAGAGGAGAAGCTAACGGATATGTCCATGTAGAATGCCTCGTGAAGCTTGCAATTGCTAAGGCCGATAATAAGCATCAAGAGGGTATCGATGATGAGAATCCATTTACCCAATGCATTACTTGTAAGCAAGAGTTTAGGAAGGGTTCTCAATCGTTTCATTGTCTTGCTGTTGGATGCTTAAAAGCCTTTGGTGGCGAGGCTGATATCGGCAAACCCTGGAATGGGTTGGCAACGTCCATGGCAGCTATAGCCAAACATGCCGAAGGGGACAGTGACATAGCAATAGAATTTCTTTTGTATCGATGCAAGATGCTTACAGCAAAGCGTCACGACAAAAGTGTACAGCTCTCATGTAAAGAGGTTTTTCAGATGGATCTCGATTTCGCTCGATTACTTGGAGACTTGGCAATTATATATGAGGAAAAGGGGGAGCTCGATAATATGAAAAATGTTCTTGATAAATCACTGTTTTTGATTAAGAAACTTGAAAAGGGCACTCCATCTCGCCGAAAGGTCAACATTCTTTCATTATTGGCAACGCATGCATATCTTGTGGGTGATTTAAATGTTGCAATTGAGCGGTACGAGGAATGTATTAGTTTAACCAGAGGACAGGCTAAAGAGAATGATATGCTTTTGGCTACCCTACTGCTCAAAAGTGGCAACCTTGAGTTGGATTTAGGTAATACTGAACGAGGTATCGAGCAAATCACAGAGTCTGTAGATATCATGAAAGTTGTGTATGGTAGAAATCATATCAAAGTAGTCCAGTTTGCGGAGTGTTTAGACACCATTCAGAAAGGCAGACTTGAGAAGATTCCGAAGAAGCTTATGCGTCTCGACTTTTCCGTGTGGAAATAGCATGGGTACAGAAGAGAAGTCTTATCTATATAACTATCATAACAAAAGTAAAAGGAATAAGAGTTGTGTATATGCAACAACAATGTTGATTAATAACATTAGAAACTAACAAAGGATGGAGCGTGGCAGTACTCATACACATTGCCACTCTTATGCAGTAGTGTACTTCTATCCGAGGCACGTTTCCCTGTTACCACAATATCCTCAATATCCCTCAGTAATATACTATTAACGCTGTATGCTGAATGGCGTAAGTCGTTTACATTTGTGTCCAAGCCCGTTGTGTCAATCACGTCACAATCTAGCCAGACCTTGAGTGCTTCATCGTCTCCTCTGCTTGAGGCATTCTCACCATTTTGACTTTGAAACTCGGCAACATCCAAGTCCTCACTTCCATCCACGTACAACGAGTCAATCTTTCTACCAAGTGGATCCTGCATACCTTTGTTGTCAGTACGTGCTTCATAATCCAAAGCAGATGGTTGTGACCACCCAAATGTATTGACACATCCATTAATGAAGGAAGACCACCACAAGGCTTGATCAGTCGAGTCACCTACTACTGTAACTAATGATGTCACTCGTCGTAATGTTTGAAATCCGTGTTCATTAAATGCCTTAAGAGGGTAATCAGGGTTAAGCATGGTGATACTTCGGCATACTAACTTGTCCAAGTTGGCAACAGATGATGACAAATCAACTTGTTGTAACAAAGGTGCTTGTCCAAAGCATTGAGATACAGCACTTGGTGATCCATCACTATTATCCTCGAAGACATTCATGAGAGTCTGTACTCCCATAGAATGTGTAACGATATGTATGTTGGTTATACCCTCAGCTTTTAGACTTTGTAACATTTGTAGAAAGTACTTTCGATTATTTTCACTTGCCGAGATGAGGGAGGCATACCGATATGTCAACACTTGTGCACCAGGCCAATCAAAACAGACTGGATATACTTTCTGGCTCAACTTTGTCATGGCCATCATCTGTCCAAACGTTTCTAAACTATGTTGTAACCAACTATTGAACCCTGGGATGAACACTAACGCATCTTTTGTTCTAACATTTGTCCAATCTCGAACTTGTAATCTAATGTTCTGAATAGAAGCAGACTCTTCTGATGTTGTGGATACCATTTGTATCTGTTGTTTTTGTTCCTCTGTTGGTGGACTTTCCTCATCTGTGGCAACGTCAGTATATGTCGGCTCATAATCTTTTGTTCTTATAACATCAATAACAATCTGTTTGGTTCGTTTTGTAAATGATAATCCCGTTGGTTCAAATATATGATCGTCTATTTGTACTCCCCTTGGATCATTTGTACTGATTTGTAATGACGTGACTGCTTCTTCTTCCGAGTATACATCACTAGTATCATCAAGCTGCTTACAAAGCTTGCCAATGGTAACTTCTCCTTCTCCTTCAACTTGAATATCACCAATCAATGAAGCGAGTGGTAGATTACTCATGAAATCACCAGCCACTGAACATTCCACACTAGCAACACCACACCTTGGCCTCTCATCATTTGTCGGCATAAATTTATTAGCCTCAAATGTGTCATCATTAGCCATAAAGAATGCCAACTTTACTGCTGCAAATGTATTTCCCTTGCCACCATATTGTCGACTACTGAACGGTGCTACCGGCTGACCGTTATCCCAAGTACCAGTTAATATCTCACCATTGTACGAATCATCACTCCATACACCCTTACCATGTGGTAGTCCCTCTTCATTCACTTCACCTATATATCTACATTCATATCGTTTACGACTAAATCTACCCCATACTCCATCATACTCCATTGTTACTCCATCATGTAACAACTTAATACGCCACCATTTCCTTGCAAAGCCATTCTTTTGAAACCAACTACTGGTAACAAACCTTGGGTATATATAATTAACACAAATAAACACTACCAAGGTTAATACCTCAGCTGCAATAAACATGTATACTATCCATACAGTATCTGAACCTAATACATCATTCACTAATGCACTTGCTAATACCAACAATAATGGCCAATAAACTAACATCCAGTAAAGAAGATGGATGAATTTAGATGAACCGAATATAGCCGTGATAACAATGGCAATGAATATCCATAATCCAATTAATATTATTTGTGATATAGTTAATGTTATTGATATTTGTTGATTGCCTCCTGTACCGCCTCCTGTAGAACTACCTTCTTCTCCATTGTTATTTGTGGTGGCATATGTAGAACTCAATCCATAAACCAAAATAAGAAAACATAATAGTATAACAAGATGATACTTCGTCTTCTTCTTCTGTGGACCATTTAATTCACGTGTTAGTTTACGATTGTGCATTGTTAGGAATAGTTCAATTTGAGATGATGATAGTTCATTACTTTTCTGAGGGCTTAGTTTGGGAGATTGTTGTTGTTGCAACTCGGGTGATGTAGAATTGACTACACCACTAGTTGTTAGCTCTACCCCGTCGTTAGCAGAGTCTTCCGTACTTTGCATCGTTATAATTGATTGATATCTACAAGTTTTAGGGTTGGTTTGCAGTTGCAGTTTGTTTTAGATTTGAGTTGAATAGTGGTGCACCGTTATTGTAGCTCGTTTGACATAGAAATATTCACTCTATGGCTACCACACCCACACTAATCGAATTAAAAATCCAATCTATCACGTACTCTGCACACCCACTAATCGAATCGAAAGAGCGTTAAAATTGCCCTTGACGATATACTAATGGCATATTGCAATACTAATGATTGTTAGCAGCGTCTCTATAAGTAAGCTTGAGAGCGTATCGTGTATTTTTTGTACAGATTTATGAGAAAATTTGACCGTATCGGTACAGAATTCAGACTGTGAAAAATAATTTGTAGTGTTATAGCTCTAGAGCATAATAAGGACGGCATAGACTGGCGACGGCGTAAGGATTGGCTCGTTCTTCTTCTCGTAATATTAATATTTGCAGCTGTTGTCTGCAATCGGAGGCCGGCTATTAAGACAGTATCATATCAAAAACAAGAACAAAAATTATAAGGTGCACCTACCAATATCAACTACAGGAACATTATACCTTGGGCAAGCCGTATGCAATCGTAGTCATATTATTATCATATAATTATTATACTGCAATAGATACCTATTAGATACACTCAGTCTTTCAAGCTGCTTCGATTGAACAATAAAAAACGAACACATCTTGTGCACATAAGGTGCACCGACATATCACCAAAACTTTATAAACCTCTATCCATTGCAATTTGCAACATATATACACGATGGCGCTATCAGAAGGCGGCCGTGAAGTGCTAGAGGCAGCAAGGAAGCGTCTAGCCACCGCCAAATCAAAAGTCTCTGTATCATTGAAAAATGTTCAGATGCAACAACAAATGTTAGACTCTCTCAAATCAATGCATGCTGCTGATGAAAAGGAATACAAGGAGGCCCAAACGGCATTAGAAGAAGCGGAGAAGAAGTATGAGGTCATTTCTATTGATTTGGATGACGATCCCGAGCCGACGGATAAAAATGAGGGTAACAACAAACGAAGGAAGGTATCGTTATCTCCTCAAAGTCAAAGCAATAATAGTAACAATAATGCCAATTCTACTGCCGGAAACAATAATACAGCTACAGAAAACACTGCAGCAGCAGGATCTCCAACTAACAGCAATATGTCAAACAGTAGTATAAATGCTCCAACGATTACTTTGGCATCATCATCCACATTTAATGTTGAGGGAAGTGGCTTAGAAGAATTAAATGGTACATACAATCGACTAACAGCAACACATAATGGTGCTTCAATGTATAGTAAACAGGGACAGTGGAGGGGAAATGCAGTAGTTTATGTGCTGTTTTGGGACTCCTCTACAAAACAGTGGTATATTGGTCATAGACAACAGGACGTGGATGCTGGTAGAGGTGTGACCGGTTGGTTTTGCCGCTCTCAGCCGAATGTATCCAGTTTAGCACCCCCAAGAAATGGATGGTCTATGAGTCCTAATATTGTCTCATCATCTAGCCATGTTGATCAGGTTGTAGTTTTGGGTTGTGTTGCCTCCGGAATAAGTGGTATTTATAAACAAGAAAATGGAAGTTTACATGAGGGTGCTCCATTATTCACAAGAGAGGTTGGATCAACTACCTTTGCAATCTATCGGGTTCCTTCTAATCAGAGATATTGGTATATCGGTCGTTGGAATAGAAGCACCAACAGTGAACTTCCCTCGTCAAGATTATTCAAATCAAATTTGTATAATTATAGGAGAGAGGATAGGTTAATTCCACCGGAAGATGGTTGGGTTTCTTGCAGCAAGCAGCGTTCCTCACAACAAGCCCCAAAATGTCACTTTCTTTCTGCTGTAGCTTCATCTTCAGCGGCAGCTACAGCGGTAAATGAACTGTTTGTTAGTGGTTGTGGGCTGCCCATGGCTAATGGCACATACAAAAGGACTAACCGAAGGTGCAATGGAATCCCCACGTATACCAAAACGGCGGGGCAGATAACCTTTACCATATCTAGTGTTTTTAGTGACAAGTATCAGCAGTGGAAGATTTACCAGAATGGATGGTCAAATATCATATATAAGGGTAATGCAAATCATCGTGTTGATGGGAAGCTTGATGGTGCCCCTTTGGATAATTCAACTTGGTCTGTTGTAGAAGGGGTACGTCCTCCGCCTCAGGTGAAGCGGGGATAAACTATCAAACTAGATGGGGTATAGTGTAAAGAATATGTCAAGGTATAGTTTTCTAAGATCAAGTAGCAAGTGTTTAGATATAAACTGTAGGTTTAGAACATGAACTAAACTAGTAATACTTGTATTCATCACTATAAGCCGCAGCTTCATCTCTATGATCACTCCTAATCATGTCTATATACGCTGTCCGAGTATCAAAAGCACCAAGGAGATCGTTCTTTGTTGCATATCCATTCAGAAGAAGTTGATGTATCTGTTTCAACGATTCAACGTCCCCAGCTGCCACTGCAATTTTGTAATGTTTTAATGCTCTATCCACATTACCCGTAGACTCTTCGGCAATACCCAGATTGTATCGAGCATTAGCACTACCTCCCATGGCTGCTAATTTCCAATAATACTTTGCCAATTGACTATCTTTTGGTACACCGTCACCTCTTAAATGTGCATAGGCTATCTCGTCGTATGCTCTCGTACATCCAAGTTCACCAGCTTGATGAAAAAGTTGTATAGCTTTGACTTTATCTAATGGAAAGTTAGATAGACCACTTGCATAACAATGTGCGTAGTTGTATATAGCTTCTGCATTATTAACTTGTACTCTCTTCATGTTTCGAACTATCACTTCTTCATTAGATGTAGGTTCTTTAGCTCGGCAAAATGGACAGCATATTGGTTCATTATCTTTCATTGCTTTTAATTCAAGTGCATGTACACATCCACTACAAAGTACACTGCCACAACATTCATAATACTTTGATCCGGTAGATAATGTTGGTAAAACAAGGTTGCAAAGTGGACAATCTTCATTCTGTGGCGGTTGTTTGAACAAATCTTCATCTGATATTAACTTTAACCGAATGTTGCTCACATCATGTGCACTTTTTATCAATAGTTCATTACTGGAAGATGATGTATCATCATCACTCTCTAATGTACAAGTAGTTTCACTTGTATCAAGTTTGTTATAAGAAGTTGGTTTACCTGTAGTATTATCGAGTGATGGTACTGATGATCGTTGGCCATCAGTACATCGTTGGCCATTGCAATACTGCTGCTGTTTATTGCCATGCCGTTTCTTCAATAGGTTGAGGGACGTGGATAAACGAAACACCATTGTTATAATGTAATGTTGTTTTGACAACGGTATACAATATATTATGTGCATATTCATATATTCATACTCATACATGTATCAAACGACCATATATATCAACCGTGCATATTGTTGGTCTTGAACAGGTCTTGATCAAGAAAAGAGATAAGCCCATCCAAGATGGTTATGAGAAAACTATCCGATATCTCATCAACAAGTGCATTTTAAATCGATGATATTCTGCTATTGCAATGCTAATACTCTGCCGCCGTCTATTATGGTAACGAACTGAACATTATTGACAGCAACGACAGCAATACAAATTAACAAGTGTGTCACCATCGTACAATACCATCTGGGACTGCGCCATTTTTTTGACTATTGTTGTATGTACCTGTGGGACGGTGCAAATACCTAGCACTACATAGAGAGTTGTACGATATATATAGACTTACACTAACGCAATAGACGATATATAAGAGCTCGTCACCGTATGCAATCACGAGAAGATAAATATATTAATATTATTAGCTGTTGGTGATTATTAGTGGCCGCTCTAGGGACGTCGAGTAAAGTCGAGTAAGCACATGCACATCAGCAAAACACTCTCATAACTCATAAATTATTTAACAAGGTTCACCGTCTTCAATCGAGAAAGAACAATTGAATTAGATTGATAGACCTCCACAAACTGCATAGTATATCAATAGACGGACATTAAAGGGAGCATATTATTGCAATTAGATATTGTGCTCGGTGTTGGAGTGTTTTCGTCGACGAATTAAAGAAAGTTACAAGGTGCACCAATTGCAAATTATATCACTCTAGAGTAACAAGTATTCAACCATCATGTCAACATCAGAGGAGAACCACGAAGTTAAGGCAATAAAGCAACGTCTAGTGGTGGCCAAATTGCAAACAACTTCAGCTCTCAAGACATTAGAGAAAGCCAAGGAAACAAAGAAATCGGTGAAAGAAATGTTTGAGAAAATGTTAGAAACATTAGAAACTGCCACGAAAAGTGTAGATGCTGCACAGAATCAATATGATATGTTGCAAAAAGATTTAAAAGATACAGAAAAGTTGTTAGTAGAGGCTAGAGAGAGGTCGAGTAGTAATGATATTGATCAAAAGCCTGCTGCTACGAATGATACTAATACAAATGAGAATAGCAGTAGTAACAAACGAAGGAAGGTATCGGTATCTCCTCAGGCAAAAACTGACAATCAAATTACAAGTGATATAACGTCATCATGTAGTAGTAGTAGTTGTAGTAGTAGTAGTAGTAGTGTGGATAGTTCTGAGGAGTCGGGAGATAGTGATTCTTCTTCCGATGAATGTACATCTGTCTCAAGTAGTGATGAGGAGAAGGCAATACCCGCTGCTTTATGCGATAATGATGGTAATGATGATACTAGGGGAATTCATGAGGAGACCGGAAGTAACATTAATCAGATTAATAGTTCGGTTGCTACCAATTGGACATCGACTAATTCAAACGTCCATACATCTCTTGTCTGTCGACCAGATTTTAAGCAAGTTACCATTAAAGATTGTGGACTATCCGAGTTTAATGGAATCTATATGTTGACAGAATACAATGGCCAGCCATTGTATAGAAAAAGAGGACAATCTGGAGAGAGGGCGCATGAAATTTATCTTGTTAACACCAGTACTAAAAGAGCTTGGGTTATGTACCGCTCAGGTGAGTCTTCAATGTATGAAGCAACAGCTCATGAGAGTCTGAAGTTTCCGCCATCTGGGCCGTGGACTGTGATTGGCAAAGGAGTGAAACCCCCACCGGAACTATCATACCCTTGCCATTCCCAAACCTATCATATTGGCAACCTTCTTAAATGAAAGGATGTCGTTGAAGAGTCAGAAACGATTGTAATAATTTGAGAGTGTTGTCGGGCAGTATGTCAAACTAGCTTAATGTAAATGACATAGTAGTAAACTGTATATGAATGTGTACAATCTATGTACCATTGTAATGAGAGTAGTAAAGGTGAATGTTTAGGTGGTAATAAATAGCCCCGAAAACAGAGTTTCTAATTGCATGAGAACTCTCATAATAAACACAATCAAGATCGAGGTAAACCAATGTATAGACGACCGAACGAAGAGCTCATCGTATATGATCTAACAGCAGAGATAGTATTAATATTATTAGTCTGCGTTATTAAGTCTACGACGCATCCGAGCGTCGAGTGAGCAGAGCACAAACATCAATACACAATTTTTTAATAATAATAGGTGCACCGTCTTCTTATTGCAATAGAGTTCAGAGATTACTACGACATAGATACATCGGTAGTCAACGAGGACGCATTATATCATATATTATATTGCAATAGATATTAGATATATAATATTATCAGCAGTCTTTTGAGCCTCGATTGAACAATAAAAACTACACTCTTGTGCACAAGAAATTTCAGTGCACCACATTGCAAATTATATTAGAGTACCAATATTGCAATTATATAAGAAAGTCAAACAATCATCAACTATGACATCAGAAGGAAGTCGTGAGATAGAGGCAGCTAGGTTACGGCTAGCGGCAGCTAAATCACAAGTATCTACGGCATCCAAGAATATGAATTTGGTTATAAAAATGATGGATAATGCGAAAGATATGTCTAATGCAGCCGATAAGGAACATGCAGAGGCACAGATTATGTTAGCTGCTGCCGAGAAGAGATGGGAAGTTATTGATGTTGATGTAGATGATCCCGAGCCGACGGATAATAGTAAAGGCAGTAACAAACGAAGGAAGGTATCCCTATCTCCTCAGTCAAACAACATAATAATTCTACTACAAACAATACTACTTCGTCAAATATTGCCCGGATCTTCGGATAACATTAATCAAGTAATTCTGGAGGGAATATATTTTAGAAGTGGTTCAAGTAAATTAAATGGCACGTACACCAAGATAGTTGGGCAGATGTTTAACGGTGCTCCAGTGTATACAAAAAGAGTCGGTTCAGGATTAGTGATCAACTATGTAATTTATCGTGATTCAGCGAGTATGGAATCTAACAATTGGTACATTAGTCATTGGAACGGCAATATTAGTGATATTGGCGATAGGGATAGAGCATATTACAGATCTCCCAATAACGCTGATAGTATGACTCCTCCAACAAATGGCTGGGTGGTACTTCAATATGGGTATAGTCTAGCTCCAAAGTTACGAATAGTTTCCGCAAATAATGATACTAATTCCGAAGGTGCATCAAATGCAATCAGAAGTTCTGCTCATGATAATGCCAGGGCATCAACAACAACACCCAATAATGGTAACGAAGTAGTTGTTAAATGTGGTTTACGTGAGCTTAATGGCACATATGCGAGTAGTTGGAGATAGATTGGTAAGTGGAAGTACAGTAGAGTATAAGAGACAAGGACAGTGGAAGGGAAATACAGTTGACTACGTAATCTGCCTGATTTTGAGCACTAGATCATGGGAAATGGGTTTTGTAAAAAGAGATGGTAAGCAGAACATGGGTTCTTTTTACAGATGTTCAACTGGTGCAAATGGTATAATACACCCCCCGGAAAAGGGCTGGAAAGCAACACTCCCTGATTATAATGCCCAGAAATATCATCCATTGCCAACATGCCTGCCACCGAGCCGGCTTTTCGCCAGGAGCAGCCTTCCTCACCCTCCACAAACTGGTACGAGTATGACCCTAACTGGGTTCAAGAAGTGTGGCAAATGTGGTACATTAAAGAAGAAGCACAGTTACCTTAGAGTTGAATGGGACAAAAGTGATGACAGAGAACGGGTATGCAAAGTATGTATCAAGAATCATGGTTTATAACCATTAGTGTTAGAGAGAGGTTAGTTGTAAAGTTACGGTGGGCCAGTGTCAAGCACAACAGACTTGAGTAAGAAAGAGTCGGATGTATGTCTAGTGTTAATGTAAATGGCATAGCAATCTGTTTAAAAACAACACACATTGTCCTTCTATTCTCGGCCGGCCTCTTGATGACATGTCGCTTAGGATACCAATTTTAGACTCTCATAATAATTTCGTGGCTGCATTATCTACATACAATGCCTTGCTCTCACTATCACGTTGTTACTGCATATATAATTTGTTTACTGCCGTATATAATCCTATCGAAGAAGAGAGAATATTGATATTATTAGTCGTCGTCAGCATTATTATCATTAGGTCTAAGCATCCGTCGAGTGAACAGAGCACATAACATCAACAACAAATAACAAATTTTAACAAGGTGCACCGTCTTCTAGTTGAGAAATTATATATACCTATAGGTAGTCATCAACGAGGACGCAATACTATTATCAAATATTGCATTAGATATTAAATACAAATTGTCATCAGACTTTTTTCAAGCTTGATTGAACAATAAAAACTAAAACACATCTTGTGCACAAAAATAAAGTTTGGGTGCACCATACTTAACCAATAATTGATCAATACATCAACGATTATACATTAAGACAAACAAGTACAGCAATTATGCCTAGTCTACAACCAGATAACAGCGTAACTAAATCACGCGTATCAGCCGATACTAAAACATTACAAACAGCCAACGAATCTAAGAAATCTGAAGAAGAAATGATTGCAAAAAGGAGAAAGGTATCCCTCTCTCCACAGTCAAAGGACAATACTACCATCACTGCTGCCGCTTCTTCACCGAATTATGCTTATCAAACTACTTCGTCAATTGCAGCTCTAATGCATCCAGCCTTTCATAACAACAATGTAAAAGCTGAAAGTAGTACATCAAATACAATCAGTACAGCCACAACCCCCAATAATGGTGATGAAATAGTTGTTACATGCGGTCTACCAGAGCTGAATGGAACATATTTACGAGTAGTTGGAAATTCAAATAGAGTGGTTGATGAAAGTACTATAGAATTTACGAAAGAAGGACTGTGGAAGGGAAATACAGTGGACTATCTCATCTGCCTCATCTTAGAAAGAGACCAATGGGAGATTGGTTTGTCTAAAAGAGATGGGAAAAGAGAGATGCGTCCTTTTTACAAATCTCTAAATGGTACGATTGGACTGTACCCCCCAGAAAATGGCTGGATAGCCACCTCTCCTGACTATGATGACATTGAGCCAATGCTAACCTGTCGTCATCCTTCATCACTACCACCTGCTCAACCTTCGGCACAGCCATCAAGCTCGGTACTACAAGTCAAAAAGTGTGGCAAGTGCGGTAAACCAAAGAAGAAGCACAGTTACATCATTAAGGAATGGAACAAAAGTGAAGAAGAAGAACGGATATGCCGAATATGTTCTTCGAAGAAACCCAGTGCCAGTAACTAGAGAGAGGCAGACATGGTTGTAGTTTGTAATTGGCACCACGGGGACGAGAGATAGTTGGAAGTATATCTAGTGTTAATGTAAATGGAATGTTCAAACACTTAATACAATTTAGTAAACATCAATCTCCTTCTTACTGCTCTATCTTACTTATAAGTTACTTTCGAATACGAACCTTTCGGTATCCTTCAATTGATACTGTGGCGGTCACGGCTTTGAGCAAGCAAACCGCAAACTCTACTAGTTATCTCCACACTGCTTTTGTACTATTATACCTAGGAAGGAGTACTTGGCAGTGTTATTGGTTGTTGCAGCTGTAATTGTTGGTATATGCAGTTTCAGGGAGACGATTAGTACTTCACAAATAAACACAAGAAGGTGCACCTATCTACTCAAGCAAATAACAACTTCGACCATGACATCAACAACAGAAGAGAGTCATGAAGTAAAGGCAATCAAACTTCACATATCAACTATCAAATCACAAATATCAATAACAACTAATAATGTATCATCTGCTAAATCTAATATGGATGCGGCTATTGCAATGTATGCAGCTTTGCAATCACAATTAGATGTATCAAAGAAGGAATTAAAGGATGTTGAAAAGTTATTGGTGGAGGCTGAACAACGAGCAGTTAATGATGATAATGATAACGTAGAAGGTGGTAGGAATAAGCGTAGAAAGGTATCACCACCGCCAAAGGTTCAAGAGGATACCAACAATTCTGCGGGTGTTACTGTTAAAATGGAACAGGGTAATAATCATGCATATGATGACGAAACTGATAAAGAAGAGGATGAAGATGACGCAACTAAACCGTCAGCAACCAATAATGAATCTGCTAGTAATAACAATTCGAATAGTCGTCAATCAAATGGTATGAATTATGGCTCAACTGGTCATCAAAGCTCCTC
>Ga0214479_100650_pt1 | contig 19046 bp, 21 predicted proteins | sample M1_20Mar14CPVII9_5_FD_165054 | JGI IMG/M metagenome (GOLD analysis project Ga0214479, IMG submission 165054) | Marine eukaryotic communities from Monterey Bay, California, United States - M1_20Mar14CPVII9sort6BwellE14 | ecosystem: Environmental > Aquatic > Marine > Unclassified | place: USA...
CAATATCTGAGGGATGAGACCTGTCAACATGGTGCTGTAAAAGTATGGTGGAGGGCCCTACAATCATGCTGGGAGTGTTCATCAACTTGTTATGCACCTATGCAATGCCAAACAACCACCTAAAATACCAATACAAAAAAAACGTGAAATTATGGTATGATATGGGCGATCTGATTTGATACTGATCGCTCCATACACACCACCCTTTACCCCCTTTTAAATAAATATATCATCTATCACTTACCAATATTTAACCGTGTACGATGTTTCCTCCTCAGACCAACAAAGTCAGTATTCATATGCCTAGAGAGAAATATGTGATGTTTGCTCGCGAATCATTCTTACGGGAATGAATTCATGCAACATCTTTTTTTAGTTTAGAAGAGTTACAAGGGGGTAGTACTTGACCTCCTCTTGGATGTCTCACGCCTCCTCTAAAGCTATCAATAACAGGTATTTTGCTAGTTAATAATAATATTCTTGTTTTGGTGGCACCCGTTGTTTGTATTGGTACTAACGTTATACAACCAAAAAGTACAACAATACACTCGAAATTTTCTATATTAGTACTACAATAATATAACAACTATGGATCTGGAAGTAGTAGTAATAATGCCACCGATATATTTGTATATATGGGTGAAGATAGTGAAGTTCCTAGAGATGTTGTTAGTGCCCGTATCCATCCGTCTGTCAAAGTGATACCTAATGGAGCATTTCGAGACCGCAAACATCTGAAAATGGTTGATATTTCTGAGGGTGTAATTGAGATTGGTCAGTATGCATTTTCTTATACGATGATGGATGAGATTCGTATTGCATCGACTGTTAAACACATTCGTCGTATGGCTTTTAATAATGCAAAGGCAAGGTCTATTATTCTACCGGAGGGGCTAGAAAGTATTGGTTATGGTGCCTTTTGTGTGGGATGACTCCTCCAAGGTTTCGTATACCACCTCTTATCACCACATTATCGGAGGGGATGTTATATGGATGTCGGTATGGGATGATATCACTCGAATTACCTGAGGGTATGACAGAGTTAGCAGACGAATCACTTGGTGCCTGCAGGTCTCTTAGAAATTTGGCACTTCCTCATGATCCTATTCTATTTCTATTACCACAACCACATTTCAGGGGTGTACAGATTTAGAAGAAGTATTCGGTACACAAATGGAAATTATAATTGCATTAAAAACCAGGTTCGAGAATTTACCAGTACACAAAATGTTATATTACCAATCCTACAATAACATGACAGTAGAACAACTAAATGATGCCGTAAATATGAGATCTAGGTATAATATGAGAGAGAGGAGTAGTAGACTAGATACAACTGGTAATCTACAAGACACGCTGGGAATGACAGCACTTCATATATTAGCATGTTCAAGTGTCCAAAACATTGACATGTATCGAATCATTCTTGATAAGTACCCGGACAACCTCATTACGAAAGATAAATGGGGGGAGATTCCCCTTCTTTACGCCATTTGGGGGCAAGCACCGGATGAGATTGTTTGCTTGTTAATTGATAGTATAACAGATAAATACTCTGATTACGACCTTGAATGGGAGAAGATGTTTGAAACATTGGCTAAGAGTGACGCACGTTGGGATGTTTTAGCAAGTATCTCTGATTTTAGCAGCGAATACTGGCAATGGGTCGACTGGCATGGATTGATGAACAAGTTGGCAGACTCTACATCATTTGAGACACCTGGTAGTATTACGCCCAATTCGTTCCATTATCTATTTGCAAAAGCCTTCCTACCTCGACTTGAGAAACTTAGTGTCTGGTTTAAGGTCTTTATAAACGAGGCTATGACATACGAAAAGGCTTTGGCATGTGCTGACAAGAAGGCGCACCTCAATGAACTTCTATCAGAGCTAGAAGAATACGAAAGCAAGTTTCAAGGTATGGAAAATGCTACAACACAATTGGAGCTTACATTATGGAATATGAAGATTGAAGAGGGTTTGCAAATGAAGAAGAGGCATCGGAAGGCAAAGAAGTATTCAATATCCAGAAACCAATTGTTCAGAAACGAATGTCGTATCAATTGCGGAGCTAACGTCATTATTCCACTAGTGATGTCATATCTATTTCCGGCAGGGAACCCCCGTCATGAAGTGTGCAGCGAGGGAATTAGATGGTGACTAAAGGGTTAGTTAGAAGGTAATCGGGAGGGTCATTAGTTGTATTGCCCAAGTGGAGAGAGGAAGTTGGTCAAGCGAAAAGTGATTTGAAGTTACTTTTCTTTTGCTATATGTATAAACTAGGACATTTTCACTAGTTTATTCACTTACAACAACATACACCTGGGCATGGCTCTACTAATTATCCAAGTGCCACAAGAGGACAAACTCCTCAATATTAAAACAAAAATTACTTGGTATGAAATATAGTCTTGACGGAGGACATGGCCACATATCACTGGGCTATGTATTAGAAGATAATATCTAACGTCTACTCGTCGCCATAAAACTTGGCTTGGGGGCAGTTACCATCATTCCCCTCCTCTTCCAGAGTAAAAAAGTGTGTCTCGCAACACATATTCAAGTCGTCATGAGAATATTGAACACTCCAATTTGGCATTGGATTCTCCGCACTGTCTTGAACACAGTCCTTCCAGTCCTTGTTAGGGAACCACTTGCCAGTTCCTTGATATACATACTCTTCATTAGGAGTACGAGATTTAAAAGCACACTTTACTGGCTCGACCCACCACAGTGCTTTCTCACAGCAATCCTCGGCAGAAGTATAGGTAGGCTGAGACGTTTTCAATCCACCAGGATTGGTACAAGCAACGTCATTCGAGCCTTCTAGGCAGTTCTGGACACAGTACTCGTTCAAGTAGTCGGCATAGAACTTGTTATCTCCAAAATCTGAGGAACCTCCACCATTAATAATGCAATCTCCATAAGCAGAGTCCCAACCATAATGATCTTTGCAGCAAGCCTCGAGGGTAGGTAGAAAGATATTTAGCTTTTCCACTGGATTGATGGAAGAAGAATATATATTTGAGTAAGCGTGGGAAGTTTATATGATGACAAGACAGCAACAAAATCTTTCATGGACAGCCTAAACTTACTCCAGTGGGGATACTCTCCATCGTTCGAGCAATACTTATTGTTATCATTGCCACCAGTCCATGATTTTGGGTAGAAACGAAGTACATTCTGAATCAATGGAGCAGTTATCTCATCAAGACTGATGATAATACTATTGCCAATGTCAATGCCAGCAATGTTGTTTTCGAGAGCTGCCTTAACATCATCCAGTGATGCTTTAGCCTTGGCTTCTGTACACGGAGAAGAACAAAGTGCAATAAGAGTAACACTAAACTCAAATGATGTAATATATACATCAGTATCAGATAGCTCACGCCCGGCACGAAAGAGTTTACGACCAGTAGTGGTTAGTTTGGTGCACTTGTAATTCTCAACAGTTACAATACAAGTAGTATCGTTGTCGTTGGTGTCGGCTAAGCCATCACAAAGTTGTGGCTTGAATTGGGTTATCAAATCTTCTTTAGAAGTGCATCCATTGGAGTTTGTGCTTTCTACACTAACGGTGGCTTCGATTTCATTATCATAAGCTGGTCCCAACGGCGATAGTGGATCAGTTGAGGGTGAAGATGTTGGCTGTGTAAAGTTGATGAATGGGAATGAGAAAGTGAGGTGAGAGAAGTGCATAGTAAATATGATCATTCAAACAAAAAGGAATAGCCATACACTTGCTGCTCTGTTACTACTTACCACTTTTGACGGGCTGGCCGAGGGCGAGTCAGAGGGAGACGAGGTTGGCTGTTATATAGTCGAATAAGGATGAGTAAGAGAAATGAGACTCTCAGCATTATCACAAGAAAGTTGTAAAAGATCGCAGGTTAATACTCTACTTACAGTTTTCGATGGCGATTCGGTTGAGGTTGTAGAAGGGGATACAGACGGCGTTTTGCTTGGGCTCCTCGAAGGAGATAGACTCAGATTCTGTGTCGGCTGCGGGTGTAGGTTGATATGAGTAAGTAAAGAAGAAATAGACAGAGCAGAACATATGATGTGAGTGATTGATACATGAGTTCAAAACAAAGATTAGATTCATCTACAAGAGCTTACATTTTTCGAAGGTGATCCAGTCGGTGCCTTGCTCGGGCTCCTCGAGGGAGATAGACTCGGGCTCTGCGTAGGCTGTATGAGAAGATGATTCAAAGTGGAAAGAGAAAGAGCATGTGTGAGGAAAATAGAAAGGGCGTGTTGTTGTGTCATGAATATGATAGTATCGGTATCCTTTTTTTCGAAAATGAACACAAGATATGTTAAGAATAACTTAAAGATTAACAAGCTTGCTTACCTCTTTCGACGGCGCCTTGCTTGGGCTTTGTGATGGAGTCTTTGACGGTGAATTGGACGGTGCCTTACTTGGACTCTTGGAGGGAGGTTCACTTGGGCTTGGCGTTGGAAGTGGACATGAATCTGGGTCTCCATCAGCTGAACAAGTATTTGGTAGAGTGATGATGCCTAACGATTGTTCGTTACATTCTGAATCTTCATTGCAACAAAATGATAGCTCAGCAATTGGTAATGCATTAGCACGTCCAAGAGCTGAATATAGATGACGGCAGCTTTGATCTCCTTGGCATGAGCAGGTTATATCTCCAACGTCACCACCAACACCATGTTGTCCATATGATATTAAGCTGCAGCTATAATATCCATGACACGAGTTTGTAATATCCCCAACAGACCCTCCATCAGTAGAATCAGACATGGCTAGTCCACGGCAACTACTATCACCTAGACACGAGCCTTTGATATCACCAACATAACCTCCATTGCCTCCAGTCTGAGATAAAACAATTGCTTTGCAACTGGACTGACCATGGCATGAATCAACAACACTTGAAACTGCGCCATCTGTACCTGAAGGGGCATAGGCAGCTTGTCTACAAGAATCGTCTCCAGAACTTGCTTCCGTTCCATCAGAATTAAGAAGGTTTCTGCATCCGTTCACTACATAATTGATGTATGCTGAGTGATAAAGTAGAGAGATGAAGAAGTTTCATTGTTATAAGTTGGATGAACTAGCAGATTAAGCAGTCTAAATCCAGAACACATAACACTATGACTTACTGTTTTGGCAAGCTGAATTACCAACACAAGACCCATCAGGACATACCTTGCCTAAAAATCAAAAACATAGTTGAGCCAAGTAAGGAAGAAAGGATAATGAATAGACTTTTACTAACTCACCGGTAAACCCAACACACGCATCAGTTCCCTCACAGCAACTACCACTTCCTAGTGCAAATTGTACGGCACAAGCGTCAGCACAAGATGTACCACCTGATGCCTGACCATTTACACAGTCAATAAAGTCTGTCTCAACTCCGTTTACCAAGCATACTGGAGGAGGAGCATCACAAGTTGTGTCACCCCCTGAAACTGGATCACCGGCGGAGTTTATTGTTCCGTCTGGACAATCGACACAGATGTTACCCGACACATACTCATTTTCACCACATGTTGTTGGACAGGTAGACGAGGCAGCGTCAGAATAATCATTGGCAGCACAAGTATTAGGTAGAGTAAAGCTACCTGACTTATCCTCACACTCTTCTGCTCCATTGCAACAATAAGATAAACCCTCAACATCAAGTACACCACGCCAGTAATTTTGTACCCAATGAGGAGAAACATAATAATAATCTGAATAAAGATAATAGCAGCTTCGATATCCTTGACACGAGCAGGTTATATCACCAACATTTCCTGAATCTTGGGAGCCACCTGCTGATATGTGGGCACAACTCTCAATTCCATGACAAGAGTTTGTAATATCCCCAATAGACCCTCCATTAGCAGTATAAGAGAAGGCCAAATTTTGGCAACTGAGATATCCAAGACACGAGTCTTTGATATCACCAACATCCCCTGCATCACCAGCACCCCAGGGTGCATATGCTGGTTTGGCAAGAAACATGCAACTATGACTGCCTTGACACGAATTCACAACACTTGAAACCACACCAGATGTGCCTGTAGATGAATAAGCAGCTCCAAGACAAGATCTATCTCCAGCACTTGCTTCAGTTCCATCAGAATTAAGAAGGTTCTTGCATCCGTTAACTACATAATTGATACGTGCTGCATAAGTAGAGAGGTGAAGAAGTTTATTGTATTGATTGGGAGGAACTAACAGCTAGCATTAAGCAATCAAATCAAAAACACACAACACTAGACGTACCGTTTTCACAAGAGTAAGTATCACCACACGACCCATCAGGACATACCTTGCCTAAATCATAAACAGTTAGAGCCAAGTAAGGAAGAAGAGAAACGAATACCAATACTTCTACTAACTCACCTGTGAATCCATCACATGCATAATCACCGACACAACAACTACCACTTTGTAGTGCGGCACATGCATCAGCACAAGATGTACCAGTACCATCTAATATCTGGCCATTTGAACAATCCACAAAAGGCGTTTCCACACCATCTACTGTGCATACCGGAGGAGGAGCAGCACAAGCTGTGTCACCTCCTGAAACTGGATCACCGGAGGAGTTTATTGTTCCGTCTGGACAACCGACACAGATATTACCCAGCACATACTCATTTTCACCACATGTTGTTGGACAGGTAGACGAATCGGCATCAGAATAATCATTGGCGGCACAAGAGGCTGGTAGAGTAAAGCTGCCTGATGAATCATCACACTCTTCTGCTCCATTGCAACAATAAGATAAACTCTCAATCTCAACATCAAGTACACTGTCATTAGAACCATAAGCTGAATAAAGATAATAGCAGGCTCGATCTCCCTGACACGAGCAGGTTATATCACCAACATTTCCTGAATCACCACTTGTACCACCTGCTAATATGTGCGAACAACTTTCAATTCCATGACAAGAGTTTGTAATATCCCCAATAGACCCTCCATTAGCAGTATAAGAGAAGGCCAATCCACTGCAACTACTATCTCCAAGACACGAGTCTTTGATATCACCAACATCTCCTCCATTACCACAATCAGCCCCTTGGGCAATATTAATACAACTATGACTTCCTTGACATGAATTCACAACACTTGAAACTACGCCAGCCATACCTGTCCGTGAATAAGCAGCTTCATAACAAGCTATTTCACCATCACTTACTTCAGTTCCGTCAGAATTAAGAAGGCTCTTGCATCCGTTCACTACATAATTGATACGTGCTGAGATTGTTAATAAGGAGATACAATATTGAGGCATACCCTTTCCGTGTGGTTGTTGACGATAAACGAATGAGCTCAAATAGTACAGAATACTTACCATTGTAACAGACCTGGCGGCCAATGCATGATCCATCGGGACATACCTTGCCTATTGTTTAGAGGGTAAAACATTAATATAAACAAATATGAGAATGATTTGAGAGGATATGTAAATGTAGTCATAGCAATATGAATATGAGAATATCACTCAAACGTACCAGTAAATCCATCACATGCTTGATCACCCTCACAGCAGCTACCACTTCCTAGTGCAACACAAGCGTCAGCACATGATGTCACACCGTCTGATGCCTGGAGGCCATCTAAACAATCCACAAAAGGCGTTTCAACACCATCTACCAAGCATACCGGAGGAGTACCAGAAAGACGTCTTGATATTCCAAAGTTATCACCATAGTCAGTGGATGGAGGTGGAACAAGGAACGGTGGTTGGTTCCGTACTCGAAGGGACTAGGGAATCGTCGACGACAAAGAGACATAAGATGTGTGTATTAGTTGATGGCAGGTGATAATTGCAATCTCTATTGCAAATAGCATCCAAAATCGTCCTATGAGAAGCCGCCATGAAAACTACGTAATAATTGACTATGATGTAATGCCAGCCACACACCTATACGATATATCAATACATCACACTCATTGCAATCTACCTTCGCCTATTTGAAGTTGATGCGCAATCCGGTGAATAAACTTACCGTTTGTTTCTCTTTTGCCTCAATGTTAGCAATTACATCAGCATTGGCGGCGACCTTGGTCGACCACCCGAGTAGACATAGCAATAAAGAGATGATCACTTTAGTTGACTTCATAGTTATTACAATCGAGGATTATAATTTATGATGTGGATGTGGTGTAGTCTAGCACCATCACTTCAACATGGCTCAATGTGATGGTTATGTCTGGTGTCTTGAGACATTTCAGGCATATGTATTCTAGCCTAGTTTAGAATGTTACGTCATATGTTTCCTTTTCTTATATGTTTATAAACTAGGATACATTTGTGTACCAACAATCCCAACATCCAAATAATCCCTTACTTCATTCTCTACTACTAATGATACCATGAACGTAACCTCATTCTTATTATTAAAGAAATGTTTCACACGACAGACATATCCACAACCTTTTACAACTTGTATAGCCATATCTAATTCATTCAAATCTGGTTCATTCCCTTGAAACTTCATTGTTACTATCATATTCGATGCCCATTTATTACTACACCATATTTTTAATAGATCAGTGATTCGTTCGGGATAAGCTATTATATCTGATATCATCCAATAGTCTAATTGTTCATAATTTGGTGGTTGATATGTAAATGCATCACCTTGGATAAACTGTACCATGTCATCTTTCATTAGAGTTGGATCTAACTCACTCCGATCTACTGCAATTACTTTGCAATTTGTAAAGTATCTTCTAATAACCGATGTCCAACCACCAGGACAAGCACCTAAGTCAACCACAGTTGTTTCCAATGTTGGATATATACCCATACATTCAATACTTTCCATTAACTTTCGATATGCAGAACTTGGCATACGTTCTACTATGTCAACTTTGGCTAATCCTAACGGATGTTTGATGTTTGGCCAATAGGAATTGATACCCAGTCCGATATGTTTTGATTTAGTTATACTTGCTACTGCAATGTTTGATGATTGTAACATTATTTGTAGTACCCATCGTTCATTATTTGGTTGTATCACATCATCTCCATCATCGTCTGATGCAACTGATGCCTTTCTAGCAGCAGAATAACTCTTCTTTAACATTTTAGATATCTCTTCACTTACTTTTGTTGAACGATGTTGCATTATTGGAGTTGATTGTCCTTTACACATACCGGGTACTAATGGATGGATTGATAGACTACCTCGTGGTGCATTCCGTAGTTGTTGTCGTGTTTGTTCACTCTGTTTATCTATTGTATCATCTTTATCGTCGATACCATCACCAAGTAATGATGATAATACCTCTCGAGCGATACCTTTGATTGATTCGGAAGTGACTACAACACAGGATGGTAAACATTGCAATGCATATACCGGATCATATAATGTTGGTAATATACTATTGTCGTCTTCTACTCGAACAAGTCCAGGATATGGCGATGATGTTAAAACTTTGCCATCACATGAAGTAGCGACAAATCTGTTTATCTCATCTATTAACGTATGTTCGTATGAATGCCTGCATGTAAAGTACGATGGTCTTGGTCCATTGGGTATTGTTAATGGAGGCAATGGATATAATTCTTCTTGTCGAGTATCGTCATTATTGTTTGATGGTTTCTTTTTAATACCATCTCGTGTATATCTTTTTCTACCCCGACCAGTTGTTGTTGATGTTTTTGTGTTGCCTCCTCTGCCTGCTATTGATCTTCCCCGGCCACTATTTCTACCTCTACCGCGTTCATTGCCACTTCCTATAGCCAGGAGAATGTATGCATAAGGAATAAGCGGTGCCATCTTTGGCTTTGTGTGAGGTGATGGCTCGAGATGGCTCTCAGCAAAGTGGTTGGAAGTCAAGATACCCCCGTTTCGAAGCTCCATAATTTCAACTTCCAACCACTCCTAAGGATTGCTCATTGCATTGCATGCAGAGGACGGCGGTATAATACGTATCATATCAACAACAACAATCTTAACACACAGTACCTGAATAATCGAGCAGCGAACTTACATATCCACTGACCTAACAGAAGTATCCTGAAGTATCCCCAACTCAATACATCATTTATTGTCGTCGACACTATGCCACCACCACAACTTCCCACAAGCTATTGCAACAATAACAATCTATCCGCTACTACCATGGCAGAAGATTTGTATAGGTTACAGCAGACTTACTTACCACCACCGCCACAGCCTTTGTCAATACATAATTCGAATCAATTGTATAGTCAACAACACACTCTTTTAGAGGAGGAGAATCGTCGTCGTTATTATCATCTATATCAATTGCAACAACACAACGATCCTACTGAGAAGCAGGAATGTTTAACAAAATGGCAACAAAGTCAAGTTAATGCAATGAATGAATCTATCAAGCAACAATTGCAGCCAAAACTTTTAGCAGAGAAGGAGAATCACAATCAAACAAAAAGAAAGTTACCACCACAGCCTTTGTCAACTAATTTTGAATCGTATAATCTACAGCAAACAATGTTAGAAAAGGAGAATCGTAACAAAAGTATAAACCTCCTTCCACAACATAATGATATCAAGAGTAAGAGGAAGAAGAGAAAATGTACACATGATGGATGTAACAGTAATGCATTACTAGCTGGAGGTGTTTGTAAGAAACATGGTAATAAAAAGTATGTATATACTTGTAAACTTACAGGATGTACAAGTCAGTCAAAGAGGGGAGGATTATGTGGTCGACATATTCGACTTAGGGAGAAGGAAGCAGCAGCACAACAACTGATGAATAAGAAGAAGTGTAGTAGTAGTATCAAGGAGGAGAAGGTAGCGCAATGTACTCATGAGGGGTGTATGAATAATCAAATGGAGAATGGATTGTGTATCATGCATGGTATTAAGTTGAAAAAGTCGAAGAAGAAACGAAAAGTCGATGATGGTCGTGTCGTTTTATGCCCGATTATTATCAATTCATAGATACTCTAAGAATCTAAACAGGTAGATCTAGTATCTAAACGACTAATGCTTCCATAGTGGACACTCTAACGTGTCAATCTACGCGGGTAACAGATACGGCAACACAAGTGGGATGATAATACTAGCTCCACAATCAACACGGCACTGTTTCCTGAAAGATGACGCATCATATTTCTTTGCCTTCCTTGGGCGCTTCTGTACTTGAACTGACTCTTCGATCTTCTTATTCCACAAAGCTAATTCCAATTGTGTTGTAGCATATTTCATACCGCAATAATCTTGTTTGTGTTGGTCAATGTCTGATAGGAGTTCATCGAGACAGGTTCTTCTAGTAATCCCCGTCACAGCCTTATCGTAGATTTTCATTATATCTTCCACTACTAAATGTCGCAATACACCGAGATCTAGAAACCGAGGAGCAATGGCTAGAGTATTCGAAGCCATGAATAGTAGAGCTCCCGGTGAAATCCCAGGATCATCTCTGAAAGTTTTATCATCTGCCACTTTATACAGTAATCTATTCCACCAAGCAGTAGTATTTTGTTCCGGCCATAACTTCTTCTGAACTTCTGAGAATCTAATTAATAAATCCCACTGTACAGTCGGTCCCCATGGTGCATCGGTTCTCGCTAATGTCTCAAACATATTACCACTATCGAATGCAAAGTTAGGATATAGCAATTTATACTTATCAACCAACAACTCAATAATCTCATCTGGTACTTGTCCCCAAATGGCATAGAGTAACGGCAACGCCCCCCATTTATCTTTTGTAATCAGATTATCCGGGTACTTATCAATAATGATACGGTACATATCAACATTCTGTACTGTTGAACATGCCAGTATATGAAGCGGTGTCATCCCCAATGTATCTTGCATATTACCGGATAGGTCCAACTTACTTCGTAGGGTTCTAGTGCCCGATCTCATGTTTGTGGCATCCGTGAGTTGTTCCACTGTCAAGTTGTTGTAGGATTGGTAATATATCATTTTGTGGATTGGAAGATTATCAAATCTATGTTGCAATTCATTTCCAACTTGATATGATGTACCAAATATACTTAATAGGTCTGTACATTCAACAAAAGCATCCGAATCAACAAACCTACACAATCTGGGACTAGAGAGTGCCACATTTCTCAAAGAGCAGCAAGAACCAAGTGATTCAAATTCTAACCTCCTTATACCCTCGGGGAGTTCAAGAGAGAACGTAAATTGGCATCCATACAACATCCCCTCCGATAACGCGGTGATTAGAGAAGGTATACGAAACCTAGAAAGAAGAAAGGAACCGCAAAATCCACCATCACCAATTGTTTCTAGCCCCTCCGGTAGAATAATAGACCTTGCCTTTGCATTATTAAAAGCCAAACGACCAATACGTTTAACAGTCGATGCAATACGAATCTCATCTAGATTCATCGTACAAGCAAATGCCTTTTCGCCAATCTCAATAACACCCTCAGAAATATCAACCATTTTCAGTTGTTTGTGGTCTTGGAACGCTCCATTGGGTATAACTCTTACGGACGGATGAACTTGAACATTAACAACATCATTAGGTACCTCGCTATCTTCACCCATATATACAAATATATTGGTGGTATTATTACTACTTCCACCGTCCATAGTTTGTTATGTTATTACTAAAGAAAATTCGAGTGTATTATATTTTGTATATAATTTGTTGTAGGTTAACTTTCGTATACAAACAACGGGTACCCTTAACAAATAAGGGTATTAACTAGCACTAAATGTGTATATTAATAACTTTAGAGGAGGCGTGAGACATCCAGAGAAGGAGTCTACTCTCTTCTGTCAATCAACTAGGTATTGTACCACAATAAAAAAAGATGTTACTGAATTCATTCCCGTTGGGAATGAATCGCCAGCAAACGTCTCTGTAGTAGCGGTGACTTTAAATTATTTGCTTGTTGGTGGTAGGCGTAGGCTAGGAGGAGCAGGCATCAATACTCGGTTAAACATTGGTAAGTGATACGTGATATATGTGTTTGATAGGGGTATAGTGGCGGATATGATATAAAATGGTGGTCTACGAATTGACGTACTATTTCTCACTGTTTTTTGTTTTGCCTTCTACTTCAGTAATTACAATAGAATATTGATGAAAGGTATTTCTTTTCCAAATTTGCGGTGATAAAGGCACGGATAGATTGAGTTTAGCTTTATTGTTCGATTGATATACGTTGTATATATATTACTGACCCTTTCTTTTACATACGTCTCTATCATTGAACAGAAGTAGAGCAAAAAGTATTACAAAAATACACATAGAAATAGCTCTCTCTCTATACAAACATAGAAATAGCAACTCTCTATATAATGTTCATAATCCAATAGATCACCAGCTCAGATAAAGGTGTTTAAGATGGTAATAGATTTGTGAAGTTTATATTGATATCATGGGAGAAGAGGATAAGTTATTGTTGGCAGCTCAAAAATGGAGTTTGCAATCGTCATCATCGAGCTCAGACGCTTTGTTAGAACAAAGCAGCAATAGTAATATATCACAGGATGTATCTCTCCATCATCATACTATGAGTAGAGGTATACAGTCTTTGTCTACTGATACGGTAACTCCTACAATATTGGCTAACTCTGCAGATGATAGCAATATTAACACTTCAATCTCTCAAACTATAAGTTCAGTACCATCTTACATAAACAATCCATCATTATGGGCTCCATTGAGTATTAGTAGTAATTCAAATGATTTCATTAGTGATCCATCAGTTTTAGCAGCAGCAATGAGTGGTACCAGAGATATAGAACATGTTGTGCAATATGAAGCACCTAGTAAACATCTTCCGAGCAGTAGAGATAGAGATATAGTACCAGAAAAGTGCAAAAGAAGCAATTAGTTGCAACTTCAAAAGAATTTGTGCCGCAGAAGAATGAAACCTCTCCTTCCAAACTATCACCAACTGCACCATCATTCGATTACTCCTCTGTTCGAATGCCTCCGCCACTTGATCCAACCCCACAATATTTAACGTTGAATATCAAATTACCAAAGATTGGTCGACATTGGACGAGGGGAAATGCCGCCGGAATATACCAAAGAGCAAAAACTTGGTATGATGGGACATGCATGTACTTCAAAGAAGGAATATGGGATGGAAAGCCGGTGACATTTGTCATTTTCCGTACTTCTCTTTACCAATCTACAAAGAAGGATTGGTTACTCGGTATTGCTGGGAGTATAATCCTATTTGTTGATAAAACAAAAAGAGCTCTTGGAGCCAGAATAAAATGGAACAAATCATCATGGAAGTTATTTGATACTACCGAATGTTATAACTTGACTGGTAAACTATATCCAATGTTGACACCTCAACTCAATGCCAATGATAGAGCAGTCATGATGGGGTGATGTCAGCCACAGCATCGTCAGCACCACCACCACTCACATATGCACATGATCCTAACAGTTACAAAAAGGTCAAAGTTATAGGATGTGGTATGTCCAACATAAATGGATTATACAAAAAGAGTTATAATCGGAACGGATTTACATCATACATCAAATCTGATATTGAATGGAACGGCATACCTGGGAATTTTATACTTCTTCGTGACAATTCCAATTGGTCTATAGGATTCCAATTACAAAAGGAAAGAGTAAGTAAGACATTTTACCGAACTACTGTCAGTTTGACAAAGAGTCATATAGACCATCCCCCGTGTGATGGGTGGATTACTGTTGGTACTGGTGTCGAGCCAGCTCCTACTTTGGAGTTGGGATGGTATGATAGTCAAGGTGTGCTCTGTCCGGGTGACGAGAAGACACCTGCTCCGAGTAGTAAAGAATTGCCAAAGACTAGTCCAGACGAGTCAAAAGAAGAGGAAATGCAATCAAAGAAGCAAGAATTTGTACCGCAGAAGAATGAAGTTGTCGTCCCATCTTCACTATCACCAACTGCATCATCGTTCGATTACTCTTCTGTTCCGATGCCTCTGCCACTACCACTACCACAGCATCAGCATCAACAAATTTCACATCAAATAACAGATGTTCCACCACTGACTCAACAACGGAAACCAGCTACTTTAGATTAAAGTTACCACCTATTGAAGGAAGTAGAGGGAATCCCAACGGATTATACCAACAAATACCAACATTGCATGACGAGACAAACATGTACATCAAAGAAGGAGTATGGGATGGACATTCTGTTACCTTTGTCGTCTATCGTGATTCCCATGTTGATATCCTTCTACAAGATGGTGCAAACTAAAGAAGTATTGGCTCGTAGGTATCGTTGACGGTATTATCTTGTTTAACAGTCGTCACTCCACCAACCTTAGAGACCCACCGCTCAGGATTGGGTTGTCCGCTAAGGATTGGGATACATTTGATAAAAACCTCTCATATTATAAAAAGATTGGACAACCTTATCCGTTGACGACTCCCCAAATTGTAGCTGATAAGATCAACTTATATAAACAACAACAGCATCAGTATCAACAAATTTCACATCAAATAATAGATCCACCTATTGAAGGAGATAGAATCCATTGGACAGTTAAAGTATCTAGATGCGGGATACCCGATGTAAATGGATTATACAATGAAAGTAAAAACAAGAATGGATTTCCATCATATATCAAACACAAGATAAAATGGCAAGGTAGGACTGGCAAATGTGTCCTGCATAGGGACGAATTCTATTGGTATATAGGATTCCAATCATCTTTTGTGAAGGACGGACGAGTGGAGACATTTTATCGAGCTCAAGTATACGAGTATTCTTCTTTTGCTCCCCCTCGTGGTTCATGGGTTACAAACGGTCCCTTTGGTGTGGATCCGCCTCCTACTATTTTGGAGATTGGTTGGTTTGATTGCCAGACTCGAAAATATACCAGGTACTTGGGTTAGGCTACAGATACATCATGCGTTTATAAGTTATACATAAGATGTGATACAATTGAGCTTCTTTAAACATATAAACATTTATTACATATCTCTACCAATCAATTCATATACACCATGTATACACACATGTAAGTATCTCCTCTCTGTTCACATTCTTTCACAAAACATATAATCCCCTGCTCGATACTTTTTTTACTCTTCCAATGAAGATACACTCCTCAAGGAAAGAAGAGCTTGGATTGCCACACCAGCATTCCCATCCTCCTCAACACTACTACTACTGGTAGTACTTCCATCATCACTCTTGGATGTATGTTTCAAACAATGATTACCACCATTTCCACCCTTCTTAGTCTGTGCAAACTTATCACATCCAACAAAGTTACATTTCTTTGCAACCCTCTTCGCACCATGTTTCCAACAAACACCCTTGGATTGTACAAACTTTGTACAACCCTCCATGGAACAAATCTGTCTCATACTACGTGCACCGTGTTTTAAACATACTCCATCACTTTATATGAAATATTGGAATGAATAAGTATAAGTCAAGAGGTTAGTTTTTGTTGTTAGTGAAAGTATAAAAGTTATATCACATGCACATCAAATCTCGCTCGTGCTTACCTTTTAATCATGTTAGTACATCCTTCATGTTTACATAAACGTTTCTTAGCACCATGTCGGTAACACACACCGGAATTAACAACATTATTTGTACACCCTAAATGTTTACACGTATGGGCCTTCTTACTGACTGACTTCTTCTTCTTTGGACCACTCTTCTTCTTCAAAGGAGCATCCTTCTTGACCACCGCCGCTGCCTTGACCTCCGTAGTATTGCAATTGTCGTTGTTATTCTTATGTGATAGGTATTGCATAAATTCATTAACCTCCTCGTTTGATACTGTTGCTACGATACCTGCCACCTGTGGTGGTGGTGGTTGATCCCTACTCATCATATCGATATTAGCAGTTTGTTTGGCATACTCGGAGGTAGTATCGTCGCGTTGTTCAGTCAATGTATATGCACTGACATTATTCATTGCAATACCACTACCATCATTCGATAATGTTGATACCGCCCTGGCGTAGGAAGAGCTGTTAATCTCAGAACAATAAGCAACGGCAGAGCTGCCGCTGCTGTTGTAAAGTTGGTTGTTGGTGTAGTCCATATTGTTTACTGTTTTGTACTGCTTTGTTTCTTTTGACTGGATTGTTGTTCGTTAGTATTTTATGAGAACACAATAGCAACGATATTATTATTATGAGAGGTTGATATTGAGGTGCCAACGACATTCTGCGAGTTGCCATCAACTCACTTAAGCGATTTCAAAGTAGACGGATACTAACGAAAATATTCGGATATAAACAACAATAATCGGACAGCTCACGCCCATTTTGGCAAACGTATGTACGCTTACGACGATAAATAAGATAGTATTTGTACGGCTTACGCCTATTTTGGCAAACGACGGACAGACTTTGAAATCGCGATTTGTAGCATGTATGCTGTGAGTTGTGAGGTGCCAACTGCCGCCAAACCATAGTTCACTAAATTGTGTTAAATTAGGTTTTGGGACCCTAAGTAAAAATTTTCATGCCGAGAGTTCCGTCAAACAATCAAGAGTCGAGCGTATCTTTCGCTGCCGCCACTCACCGACCACCTGCCGTCCATCCATTATAAGACAACAACAACCTGCTGTTGCCGCCACTTGATGGATAGTTGCAAAGAGTATTGCAAAGCAGGAGTATATCGGTAGAACACAGATGAACGTCCCGACATCCCATATCAAATGAAGATCAGGAAAGATACTCAAATCATCGTCGATGATACTACTACTCAACGGTCCATTCAAAAGCAGCAACAATGTATCAATGTCAGCAACAATAAGTATGGGAGATCAATAACTATACGACAAGATAACAGCTATGATAATGACTCAATCAAGATGAATAAGACGACGACGATGCCGTATCCTCCTCTACCATATCATCATATGGTCGGCGGCCATCATCCATATCCACATCAATATCATCATCCATATCATATGTCTCATTATACGTCGAAACCTATATATCCTCAACCTGCTACTACTGCTAATAATAAACAAACAGCTGCATTGCAATATCGCTATGATACGACCGACGAACAACAACAGAAGGAGAAGACGATGACGGCATCGTCGATGACACATCATCCTCCTCAATATCATCTGCCACCTCCTACACAGTATGTATATCCATATCCACACATGCCACATGGTGTGCAACAATCGGCGGTACAATATCATCATTCATCGTCTATGCAACGTCAATATATGACAAGCAAAGTTAGTGAGGATCAAATGGCATCTGTACCCATCAAGCATGATGGTAGGAAGCGGAAAAGTATCTTGCCACCACAGCCTAACTCTAACGATTGTCCACAACAGTATCAGTATCACCATCTTACAAGTAGAGTTAGTGATAGTGACATTAGTGAGAAGACGTTACCAAATGCAAAGAAGCATAGATACGACGAAAACTACACGAGACAAGTAACTGCTGAAGATACACATCATATTAGTCAGCAGGTGGCTCCTCCTCGTCCTATCTACTCCCAGATGAATGCTTCCACAAACGTTATAGTTATACCAGCACCTAAACGGTATACAAGGAAGAAAAAGTATTGCAAACAAGAGGGATGCAAATTAAAACAAAAGAAGGGAGAGTATTGTTTCAAACATAGTATGGCAGTCATTCATGACGGAAGTGTGCCGGAGTATCTTATCCCTCCAACTCCAACTGCCAATACTGAAACACCGCAAGAAGTTCTACCGATCCAAAAGGCGGTAGTACATTCTGTTGATGCTATCTCTGCAGTATTATCTATTGCTGCTGAAACACAACAGATACAAGTTCAACCAACTCGTACACAAAGAGATAATCATCTATCAACTGTGAATACTGATTTGTGTAATATGCCAAAACTTCTTCGTCATGAATCAAGATCAAGTGTAAACCAAGTCAAGAAGGTACTACTAGCTGATCATATTCAAGATCATCATGTTGCTGCTGTCTCGGCCTCTACTGCTGCTTTAACACAAAAGCCACAAGTTCAACAGACTCATACACAAAGAGATACTCCGTCGGGTATCCTTGGCGAAACGCCACAAGAAGTTCCACATAAGGCGGTAGTACATTCTGTTGATGCTGTCTCTGCAGTATTATCTATTGCTGCTGTAACACAGCA
>Ga0214479_100652_pt1 | contig 19022 bp, 20 predicted proteins | sample M1_20Mar14CPVII9_5_FD_165054 | JGI IMG/M metagenome (GOLD analysis project Ga0214479, IMG submission 165054) | Marine eukaryotic communities from Monterey Bay, California, United States - M1_20Mar14CPVII9sort6BwellE14 | ecosystem: Environmental > Aquatic > Marine > Unclassified | place: USA...
AATGAAATGTAGGGTTTGTGTGTTTAGTGGATGAAGAGTGAGAGGTAACACTTAACACTTTGTTATTTTTTACCTTAGTATTTGGAACTCATGACGGTCTATCGCCAAAAACCACGTTTATTCTTAATTCGAAGGAGGACAATTAAAAGTAGTTAGAGTTACCACTACTGGTAGTAGGGTAAACTGAAGGATTCAAACGATTGTTTAAGATTAATCTATGATATGTGCAGACACATATGTGCAACATAGAGCATATTTAGCTGAGTCTCTAGGAAGCAGCTAAGCTGTCTTTGCAAACTTGGAACATGTCTTCTTCGGTCTCCGTATATCAGCTGATAGAACAGTTTGGCCTGTATTAGACAGTCTATCAAGTTCCTGCTCTTTCTGCTTCTGTTGCTGTTCTTCTATGAGTTTATCTTGTATCTCCGAATGCGATACTCCAGTGATAGATCGTTTCTTCCAATCAGATTCCGAGGCCTTTTGGATAGGCCTCACAGCATCATACGGAGCTCCAGACTGTATACAGTACTCAGTCGCTGTAGTATTATCATTGTCTTCTATGTTCACAACTTCTGGCGCGGCTTTGATAATTGCTCTAGTTGATTCTATCATGTTATCCTCAGGTGATATATGCTCACCGCCTTTGCCAAATTCAGCAGTAGATGAATAGTTCTCGCATAATAGATGAAGAGGCGTCTTTCCTAGAGAGTCTTTAACACTTGCAGCACTCTTGTCTTTGTCAAGGAGGTAGTCTATCAGTCTAATGTAAGTATGCATAAGGGATAAAAGTATGAGTAAGTGGGGTATTAGAGAAACATAAATCATATGTTATCATAAGTACATCTAACCTGAACGAGCATCCCCATTTGGCAGCATGATGAAGAGGAAGTCTACCCATTTTGTCTAGAAATACAGAGACGCAGATATAATTTGTCAGAGAAGACAAGATGAATGTAAGAATACAACAGGTATGCTCATATCATATGTTCACGGCGCCGATACTAAACAAACACATACCTGGGAGCATAACACCCTGAGGATACAACGATGCTAAATGTCTAACAATCGTCCTCGGAGGATTAAATCGACATGCATAATGTACAACCTGGAGAGAATTCAGATCACTACCGCCCATAGACATACATTGAAAGGAGGATGTTAGACCGATTATTTCATTCGTCGTCATATTATCATCAGTCTTTGTCCAACGAAACGACTTTGCTAGTTTGTTTGTATTATACCCCGTTCTATATGCAGTGACTTCATCGGGGTTACTTAAGAACTTGTCCATTGCCTTCCACTCTTCTGATTGTATCATTTGTGCAATTTTTCGTAGGAACAATCGCTCACGCTTTATAGCGTTTCTAGTTTGATTTTGATATAATGAGGAACATGCTGGTTTAATACTAATTGCTGATGGTTTAAATTCCTTCTCCGTTTGTTCTTCCTGTACTGACGGTTCACCTATGTTCTTGATTGTAGCTTGAGATCGTGATGCAACTGCAACTGACGATGGCATCTTGGTCGATGAACATTTTGTCATCACAACTCCAAGGGACCCCCTTCCAGGAATAAACTAAAACCGTTGTAATTCCCCCCTAAACACTCTATCCCCTCTTTATTTCGCCGGGCTGGCGCTCATGAAAAATTGCCGCCGCTCATCGCACAATTTCACCATGATAAAATTAACACTCAACCCATTATACTGCAGTCTCGATGGAATATTAATGCAGCATCATGGAGTTCAGTGCACCTTTTTGACAGGCGACCTTGTCACTATATGTACCATTGTCCTTTAAAAAAGGTGCACTGATTAACTATAATAGAAAAAGGGGCACGGCCTAGAGCCTCACCACCTCCTGATGCACCATTCATGAATAATGACCAATCGACCCTGTTATCACCACCCTATGAACTCATCCACACGCCACCAACAAATCAGACATCACTATTGACCCTAACAATACTCTTGGTAACTTGGCGGCGGCGCTCCAAACCGCGGACGCTATTAAGGACTACAATTTATGCCTCGGCGGATGATACGAAATAGGTGATACTCGACCGTTCACCTCTTAAATATCCATTGCAATGGACACACCTTCCAATACCCATGGATAGATCGCCACTTCATGCCTTTAGAGAGGAGGTGACAACGGGTGCAGGGGCTATGAAGGTGGTTTGACACTCCTATTGCAATTCTCCCACCACAACACATGAATTTTCATACCAATTAATGAAGAAGTAATAAGGAGATAACTTGACCTGTCGCGTGTATCAGTGCTTACCATACACTACATAACGAACATTGATGACTATATAATCGATTAGTAATGGAGATTCATGATAGAAACCATTGCACAACCACCACATCCTTGTTTTATCATATTTAGGGGTGAAGCATGCAAGGTAACTCATGACTATTTTGTCATTAATGGCCAACTCAACAATCAGCAAGCACCAAAACAACACACAGATCGAGGTTATATATATTCTAAAGAAGTATGTGGATGATCATTTGGGTTACAAGGAGTGTTTCGCCATTGTATGCCTCGTCTTATTACAAATGTTTGGTATTCGATAATTTTAGATACCAATTGCAATCAACAACATAACTTGTCAGATTGACCATCATAGAAGGAAACCAGATTATACAGCAATCAACCAGTATATAGTTACAGTCTTTGTGTGTTTTTGGACGCATATATTCAATACACGAGGAGTATTATAAAGGTACATGTGATTTTATTAACATTTAGAAGATAGAATGTGATTTAGAATGGGGTGACACATCAAATATATGTCTATCTAACAACTAAATCAACTGTTATAATGTTATATGATAGTATTATATCGATTATGTATACTTTATATGGTTGATTTCCATTTATTCTACCTTTATTATATTGAAATAGGTACAATCTGCATGTAATTATTGCAACAAAAATAAAGGGTGAGATCAGCCTCCGTGTAGCCTCTAAATAGAGTCGCCGACCACAACCTGATGGTACCGAATCATTGAAAAGGTCGTTAGGATAGATGTTAGGCACGGCGGCTGATGGTAGGATGTCCACCGCTGGCGTATTCCGTCGTCGGCTAACCACTATAGTGAAGGTGCATCGTCGTTGTTTTACCTAACAAAACTGAAAAAATATTCCACGCGGCTTTCCGAAATAGCCTACCTAGACCCTACGTAGGAATTCATTTCTTGGAGATGTGTCATTGGATCCATTGTTTTTATATCGTACCTATCTTTTGCATAACAAAATCCATGTATTGCAATACTACAACTTGATCAAGAACAACAAAAGTAGCAAGGACTATAGATGTACTGTCTATCGTGTTCCGCCGTGCACTTTTCATCATCAAAGCAGTCAAGCAATATTTTTTGCGACTTTGAGATCTTGTCGGACACAGGTACAACTTCATTGTCACAATCCATGCGAACGAAGAAGAGGTGAATGTATTTGATATTTACCTACCTATTTCCTTTTTATCGACTCACCATGCAACAGAGATAAATGAAGGGCATACCTAGTATGGACTTTGAATCTAAAATATGCGCGGCGGCATATATTGATAAGAACCTAAAGCTTCGATGGCTATATGAATTTGATATAATATCCACATCATGTGATCAAAACTCATCTTCCTCAACAGCAACCACCAATGCCAATGAAAATAATGAACAGATGGTACGGAAACGATATCATTCAATGCCCTTCTTACTCAGAAATATGATTGCAAATGAAAATAGCAGTATATCAAGTAGCAGAAGAGATAACTTTAATATCAATTTATTTGCAAATTCGAGATTGCCTGTTGATGTAGCAAAATCTCCACCACACAAGAAAAAGAGTAAGAAGAAGAAGAGGAAACGTGTGGAAGCAGTAGAAGAAAGTCCACATAAAGACAAAAATAATAATAAGAAGAAGTTGAAACATAATAATGATGATACAGAGATGGGGGAGAGTCTCAACCTCAGTCAATATAAACTCCTACCTTCAGATACCGTATCATCTTTACTGAATGATATCGAAGATTCAAAACAATCCAGTACAAAAGCAAAAAAGAACAAGCCAGTATACTTTCATTATATTTTCATGCAACAACAAAAACAATCAAACGATAATAATCATACCACGGTTTTACAAAATGATAGAATGTGTCCACTGTGTGACAAGTTTGATTGCAAAAATGATAAAGGATTGTTGAACCATTGTCGAATATATCATGGTGCTACTTTTGAAGCAGCTAAAACAGAGGAAGGTCAATTCCATGTAGTTGTTCGAGGGATAGATACAGTGGATATATTATCAAAGCATGACAATTATGTCTTTGTCCAACCTCGATTGTTGGGTATGCAATGCAAATCATCAAACAATCAGAGTGTACCATTCCTACAGCGGCTTCACAGTAACACGGCAACTCTTGATGCAAATACACACAAACAAAAACTTACATCACTTCAATCTAAACGAGCGCCCAAATCAGTAATATCAGCTTACCTACCAACAGATACGATACCATTACGTCAATACTATCATCCACATACCAATCTACCAATGACTAACGAGGAATGGAAACAGACCTCAGATAAAGATACAGATGAATCCTGGGTATATGAAATGATGGATGAAATGTTGGAAGAGTTTGAAGATGTTACACCAAAAGAGAAGGGGTTTATGAAGATATGGAATCGATACATTAAATGCAATCATGTCATCGCTGATAAAGATATGGCTATGAAATGTCATGACTTTGTACTCAAGAATAGAAAAGTACTGATTGAAGAAGGAATGAGATTGAACTTACTACTGCATCTGTTCAATCTTTGGGATTCAGGCGTCATCTCCTCTAGTAGGATATTATCTTGCATGTCATTATATGATGACGAATCGGGAAATAACGAAGAGTCGTGATGCAATATACATGATGGTTTATGTTACAAAAGCTATTTACAATAAAAAACAATACTAAGCAATCTAATCAACTCATTAGGCATCTTCTTCTGATGAATCAGTATCTAGTGTTGTTGCTCCATAATCAACACTGGTATCAAACTTTACCAGGCTATTACGCTTCTTTTCATCTCTTCTGAAGTTTGAGTTTGCTTGATCTTCTGGTAATAGATAGGCGCAGAATGTTGCAATTAAGTACAGACCAGCGCCAAAGACAAACATAGTGCCCTTGCCATATCCTCCACCATCTTTAGTTTGACTATAAACATATCTTAACATCACTGGCCCTAATGCCGAAGCCAGTGACGACAACGAGTAAAGCGCTCCCTGTATTCTTCCCTGCTCTATCTCTTGCACATTGTTTGATTTGATTGCTGATATTGTTGGAAAGACATGCCGGTGAGACTGGCTAATGTTGCAGCTATGAAGATTGTGCTCTTTCTCTTGGCAATACCATACATGTAGTTATGAGCAGCACCGACGAGGAAAGCAATAATGATGACTCGCCGTTCACCAATTACACTGTTCAATGGCTTCAACAAGACGGCCTGCACGACCATCCCCATAACTCCTATAATCATAAATAACGTTGCCACATCCTTGTCATTAAACTCGACAACATCTTGAAGATAGTATAAAAGCAGGGTATGATCTGCTGTACTGATGCAACCGCTGAAGAATGCTAATGCCGAAAGTAAGCGAAATAGTCTGTTTCTATTCAAAATCATCAGCTCTCTCATAGGTCGAAGCAAGTTGTACTTTATCACATCGCTTTGAGTCATCATAGTTGGTCTTTCGGATAGCCTCTTCAGCCGTGCTTTTTCGCCCGCTTCTTTTGATAAAGTTTCTGGTAACGATAAACAAGCCATGATAAATCCAGCCACTAATATAGAAAGAGCAAATATTGAGACTCCGAGATGACTCAAGAACACTGCCAGTATTGGAGAGAAGGCGAAACCTAAGGAGAATCCAGCAAGGACTAAACCGAAACTTGGCGCTCTCCACTGTGGCGGCATAACATCTGATAATGATGATAATGATATTGTCATCCAACTAACTAATCCTGATATAGCATGTGATGCATAATATGGAAATGGAGACATATTCTCAAATACCTGCATCATAACCAGGAAAAATGGAGCACATAAACTCATTCCTATTCCAATGAGCATGATTCCTTTTCTCCCCTTCTCATCACTAATACTACCCATTAATGAACTGGTACAAAAGGTCAGTGTATTACTAACAAAGGAAGCCAGTGCTGCACTGTTTTGAGCATCGTTATTTCCCAGTTCACATTCATGAGGTCTGTCGACCTTGGCATATTCTAAACACGGCGTATCACCACTGTATCCATGATGTAAACGAGCATATCTATCTTCAACTACAGCAGGTACAACTCCAATGGTAGAACCGAGTGCTAATGCTATTATTAGACATAATGTTATTATCTGCGGAGGTCCATTCGTCTTGATGAAATGGCGTATAAATGCTGATTGAGAGTGTGTAACGTTATCATCACCAAGCAGATTTGCTTTTATATCTCTTGCAGAGCCATCATCCATAGACAAATGAGTTATATAATTACGCCGTCTATCTTCTCCACTTATAGGAGTGATATCGTCTGAGGTAGTATTATCATGTTGATTGTACTGCGGTGGCATGTTATTTTTGTATTATTGGTGTTTGTATCAAAGATGTTCTCGGATATTAGTGTTGTATTGTATTTGTATCAAACCAATAATAGATTGTTCTCGTTTGTATATGTGTTCTCGGATCTCGGAAGGTAGCAATATACTTATGTGTGCTCAATATAACAATGTCCTTGAACTACTGTCTACCCGAAAGTCAGATTATTGCACAATATGCTTCTAATATATTATAATGAATACAACACCTCCTTAGACATAGTGCCCTCTCCTATCATTCTCTATCCTATGAAATCGTCATCAAAAGCACGGGGGAGAACAGTGAACAGAGCTAGATATAAACCGTTTAGACTTGACTCCCAAAGCAAGATCTGTGAAAAATCTAATTGACTGACGCAACGTAGGTACCCTTACTAAGACGAGGAGCATGAAGAGCATCACGAATCTAGCGGCATTTATAGTATTATTAATTAGCAATAGTAACACAAGTAGTGCATTTATCCCGAGTGTTTCGGCAATAACGCCATCAACAAATAATAAGAGCACATCTTTAAAAGAACCTCACACGATTTCAAGTTCTACTACAAAGCAATTATCGCAACAACAACAACGCAAAGCAACATCATTAAACATGGGAAGTCAAGGTTTGGTATATGGCACTGCCGTTGCAACGACGTTTGGTATGCAACTAATCGGTTTCATAGCAGCATATGGTATGTTTATTTATCGGAAATGTTCATATGATATGTTCACAGATATGTTTACATGTGTGTTCATATTATGATATGTCATGCTCACATGATATGCTCACATGATATGTTCACATGATATGTTTCACATGTTTCATTTGTAATGCTGTATGTCTAATATCACTTTACTTCTCACTCTCTTGTCTCGTCTTATATAGCACTAAAGACAGAGAAGTTTTACGATATATTTGGTGGTTTAAATTATCTAATACTGGCTTTGTTATCAGCAATTCTAGGAGCCACTGGTGATGGAGCATTGCAATGGATAGATGATCCAAGAAAAATACTGGTAACGATTCTATTTGGAGTGTCTAGAGGATGGCTGCTCATGTTTCTAGCATGGAGAGCACATGAACGTAAAGGAGATTCGAGATTTGATGAAGTGCTAGGAAAGAATGGAGGTACACCACAACCAGGCAACTTCTTAGTATATTGGATGGCACAGTAAGTATACTTTGTATTTGCTGGTATACTGCATATCTTATGTTTCAGATAATCTCATGATGCATATCTTATGTTTAATACAGAGCATTCTGGGTAATGTTGGTATCAATGCCAATGCTATTTGTAAACTCTTCGAATGTGGTAAAACCTGACTTCTCGGCATATGATATAGTCATGGCAGTATTATTCGGTGTTTCAGTATTGACTGAGATTGTAGCCGACATTCAGAAGGCTATTTGGGTGAAGAATGGTAGACAAGGAAACTTTTGTGAAGTTGGAGTGTGGAAATACTCACGCCATCCAAACTATTTCGGTGAGATCTTTCAATGGTGGTGTTTATGGGCATTTAGCTATTCGAGCTCTCAGAATCCTTTGGGTGGATTTGCTGATCCTTTGTGGTGGGCAGGTATAGTGTCACCACTGTTTAGTATGCAGATATTGCTGAACATGGCTCCAACTGGTATCATGAATGCAGAAGGAAAGAATTTGAAAAGATATTACGACAAATGCCCCGAACGTTATGCAAAGTATCGGAAGAATACTTCAATACTCATCCCTTTTATTGGGTATGGTTTTGTACCTCAGTTTTTGAAGCGAACAATCTTTTTTGATTTCAAAAAGTATGAATACAAGCCAAGAAACTCTTCTGTAGATGATGCCAGTGAAGCTATTACAAAGAAGGAAGAGTAAGTAGTGAAGTATATTGTGCCACCAACCTCCTGCACAAACAACAGCTCTCACTTACAACATGAAGTTATTCACCTCCTCCTCAACAAAACTAGAACTGAAGGCATTCGTGACTATGGAACAGCCGGAGAAGATGTCTAGGTATGAAGATATAAAATCCAGGTCGAGAGTGTATGAATAGAGTGTACATATGTACTGAAAATTAATAAAGCTATGTAGAAGAATACGAGATGCTTTCTAAACCCCGTCTATATATATTCCTAAGGATACCGTATCTTTTCAATCAACTGCCCTCATCACTGCCCAAAATTCAACTCTCAAATCTCAAACTTAGCTATTAGCCCCTCTTGCATATCTGTATTACCCTATGTAAATACAGAAGCGCGGATTGAACTGTGGTACCAGCGTAGATCTCTAAAGCAATATCGTGATAGAAAATACGTCTTCAAAATAGTTTAGAAACTTCGTCTATTATTATGCCAACTCCATCTGAGATTAGAGCTCAATTAGAGGCAAAGGTTGAGGCAGAGAAGCGAGATGAAACTATCAAAGCACAAGAGTTTATGCAAAAGACGGGCTTGGCTAGTAACCAGCGTGCTAGAGGTAAGAATTCTATGATAATATGTATACATATATGTCATATCTTCTATCTCATATTTATTGGTTGTTCTTTTATACTCTCTTCATTACATAGATGTACCAGGATTCTCTGCAAAACCATCTTCAGTAAAGGCCAGTTGGGAGAAGAGGGTAGAATATGAAAGTAAAGCAGATATTGCAAAAGCAAAAGATTTCACTGATAGAGTAGATTGGAGTAAGAAGCGTAGTACAGATGTTCCGGGAGTATCAGCTAAACCATCACAAGTAAAAACAGCCATTGAAGCTAAAGTTAAAGAGGAAAGTAAGAGTGATAGTGTAAAAGCACGCAATTACTTGGAGTCTGGTGCTACAGTTCGAACAGGTTCAGGACAACAAACAACAAGAGATGCACGAGATCATGTACCAAAGATTATGGCTAAACCAAGTCAGATTAAAGGAGGGATAGAGAAAAGAGTTGTGAAAGAACAGGCTCCTGCTGATGATAAAGCACGTCAATTCTTAGAGGAAACGACATATCTAGGTGTCTTACCAAGGAAGAAGAAAAGCAACTTGATACCCCTATCAGTATTATTCTCCAAACCTCACAAGGATCAACTTAAAATCTCGCCAAATGGTAAATATTTAGCATGGAGAAGTAGAGGTAGGAGTATGGTTGATCCACAAGAAGAAGATAACGGCACGATGAATATATTTGTCAAGACAAGAGACACGTCAGTAGTACGGCAGATTACATTCTACAAAGATTTAGATGTGTGTGTTCACTACGAATTTACACCAGATGATAAAAGCATTGTATTTCTACGTGAAGTGAAAAGAGGCAGTGAGTTATATCATTTATATACTATTGATATAGAACCATTCTTTGAACAAAACGGTGATGCACAATATCCTCCGCCAACACAACCTCGTGATTTGATGAGCAATAAGAAGAACATGACTTGTGGTATTGGATTCGTTGGTGGTATTCAAATGTGGACTTCACCAGAGTCACCAAGACAAGTATACGTCAGCACGAGTAATGTAGGACCTATGGCTATGTTCTGGGATATTTCTAAAGTTGATGTAGACAATGGCAAGATTACTCTGGTTGAGCAAAATCCAATGTCATCAAAGCCCAGTATGATGCATATTATATTTTGGACATTCATCGCTCGTATTGTATCATTCTGTTGCTGTTGTATCAAAGTCAAACCTCCCGGAGTTCCAATACAGTGGTTCGTTGACAATGATATGAATTTTAGAGGTAAGATTGAAGTCGACTTGCTAAACTTGGGCATCTCCTTTCTTGCTCGAGCAAAGGACAAGAATAAATGGAATACACTGCATAGCTGTACTTTTGAAGAAGCCAACCTACAGCTACTCGGATCGTCTGGTGGATCAGGTACTGCGCGAATGGGGTTCCACGGAAGTCATGTTGATGTGCACATGTGTGCTTTCAAGAGTGAAGGCAGAGTGAGTGATACCACAACATATGAGCGATTCAATACAGATACAGGGGGGCATGTGAAAAGACTGTGCGGAGGGGATATCAAGTCAGACATTACGGGCTTTGCTTGCGATCCGAAAGGAGCGGCTCAGTTTGTAGAATACGAGCAAGACAAACCAGTGTTAGTACCTGTTCGTGCAGATTCTATAGTGAAGGAAGATCTTGCATATATCAAGTCATGGTTCAAGCCGTTTGTCACATTTAGGATAGTATCTCGAACAGCCGAGGACGACTACTGGATAATCTCAGCTCAAAATGATATCGGCATGGCAATGTTTAAAGGAAGTACTTCTGGTTGGTTTGGTTTCACAAGGAGAACGAGCACATCTCTATCACCAGATGGTACTACAAGTTCTATGATCACTAGGAATATTGAGCTGATATATCCTGCTCGGCCTGAGATGAATAGATACAAACTTGCTCGAGTATATCCAGTACATGTAAAGGCGAGGGATGGAGTAGATATCACTTGTTATTTAACGAGCACACAAGAAGCACCGACAATAAAGGGCTTTCAACAAGAAGAGCTTAGTCCACCATCTCCTATGGTTGTGGTCATACACGGAGGACCCCAGGCAAGAGATTCATGGGGTTACAATCCATTGTGTCAGTTTCTATGCAGTAGAGGCTTTCAAGTTCTACAAGTGAGTTGACTTGTTCATCTATTGTTTGCTTCCATATCAGTCTTGTTTACTAATTCATTATTTTATTAATATGATACATCTAAAGGTTAATTATAGAGGCTCGACAGGGTTTGGTGCTCGATTCCTCCGGCTTGGAATGAATGGAGAGTTTTACAAGACCCTACAAGATGATATTGAAGATTGTATCGAGTATGCAACTTCACCATTTGACGCAGAAGAAGACCTGGCTGGGGATATACCATATCGTCCCTGGGGCGATAAGAAGCAACTTGCTGTGCTAGGAGGTTCTTTTGGAGGATACTCTGCCTTGTGGCAGATACAAGCAAATCCAGGTCGTTATAAATGTGCTGTAGCCATATGTCCAATCTCTTCTGTCGGTGCTGCGGATGAGCAGTCAAAGAAAGCGCTCAGTGGCAGTCCTCTCGTTGCAAAGTATTGGCGCAAGGTGTTTGGTAAAGACGTATCTACAAAGAAGGACGTTGCAATAAAAGCCTCACCCATGTACCGCATGGACAAGGTAGCTACTGGAGCTTCAATCGCTTTGTATCACGGTGAAGATGATCCTCGTGCTCCTATTCAACACTCATATAACATTCTCAAGGAATTGAAGAGCAAGGGTATCGCTGGAGAAATGGTTGCCTTTGAGGGCGAAGGACACGGTATTTCAAAACGAGCAAACTCGTTATACATGTATTATCGTATAGAAGACTTTCTCTGTAAGCAGTTTAATATGAAGGCCTATGATGCAGAGGACGACAAGGAGCAGTTTGAGAAGAATACAGCAACAGTCAAGTGGAGCGCCGAGTACAAACAAGAGGTTTAAGTTGTGTATGTGATGTTGTATTTATATGGATAAACTAGATGATAGGATATAGCATAGCTACTATTTCTCAATTGGATTTGTATATGTACAACTGTACAAGTCACCAATTTAACTGAGGTTTCATGAACCTAGATTAATAAGTGCAGGCAGATTGGATACTTTAGAATACACCAAATCTCTATCATCTGCCTTCTTTGCATTACCGATCTCAAAATCATACTGACGAAAAGATAATATTTGTAAGTACATATGCTCTTAAGTAATTATTATGCATCGAATTTCAAGTTGAACTTACCATCACGGGCGGAATGTGATCTGTTTGAGAGCTAAGATCAAACACCTTTAGTAGAACAGCTTTTAGCATACCTTCAGCAGTGTCCTACGAGAAAACAACATATAATATTAGCATGCAAAGTGCATCTTAAGAGCAGTTCAAAGGGCAGTGCTCAAGGATATCATACCATGATCATCACCAAGACTTACCTGTATCCTCTGTCTTTCAATAATACTAGCCTCATCTTCTCCCATTGGCCGTGGTGTATTATTCACTACTACTCTTAATATCCATTGTTCCCACACTATCTTTTCTTCTTGATTGACTAAACCAAATAACTTATTCTTAGACCGGCGTTCATAGAATGATATTGCAAGATTACCTGCCATCAGCTCTGGCCCTATCGGTATTAGTGTTCTCATGAAATGCTCAATTGCATCATCTACCTTTCTATCTAATTCACTCTTTTGATTGTATGTTGCATGATGTGTTTGTGATTGATGAGAATATCTATTCGTTGGAGAAGATAATTGCAGTATATCTACATCATTATCAGTAGCTATACGAGTATATGTCATGTTGAAACTTTCACAGTGCACATCATGCGGTGCCACAGGACCCGGTGATCGTATAAAGAGTATGGTATGTATAATTGCCTGTAATGCCTCACGTGTGCCCGATGTTGCTGTTTCTAATTCTGGTAGTTGATGTACTTGACAGTTCATGTTATGTTATGTTATTCTAATTTGTTTGCTTATTGTCTTGATAATTGATGTCTTTTGCAAAACAAATCTATTGCAAATATATACGTCTTCTTTTTGCAAATACTTCCCCTATTTGCTTTTACAATACATATCAACACATGCAGTAAGTAATAAGTAACTCTCCTCAATTATGAGCGCTGATATCATGCACCGTCTTCAAAATGAGACAGTTGGATACCAAATCTTTACCATCACTAGGACTGTGTCAGCTGGCCATTGGCCAATGAGGCCAGATTTCTGGCCAAAGTGGCCAGCCAATTTGGATACAAATGACATATATATGGGTACAATATCCATATTTGTATCCGATAAGTATCCGTATTGCGTACTTTTGTACTGAAGTGGCCAGTGTACTGGCCAATGGGGTTTTTAAAGTGGCCAGCTGACACAGCCCTAACCATCACCATTTTCCTCCATCCATTCAACTGGTTGAAGCTAAGTACAACTGTTACTATTGCCCATCAATTGCAATATATAATATCGACAATGAGATTATCAGCTGCTATACTACTAATCAGTGGCGTGGCCGCATTTACGCCATCGTCGCTTAATACAAAATCCCGATTGACAACCACAAGTCTCAATGTTAGTCAAGCATCTCGATCTGAAACTAAAAATATTCAATCCATCCCTGATGGCGACTCCAAGGAATGGTCACCATCCTCATGGAATAAGGCAATTGCAAAACAAATGCCAATCTATGAATCACAAGAGGAGTTAGATGAGGCTATTTCGAAATTAGACCGTGTAGCACCACTAGTCTTTGCGGGTGAGGTACGCTCCCTTCATGAAAAGTTAGCACGTGTTAGTCAAGGACAGGGATTTGTACTAATGGGCGGTGATTGTGCTGAAAGTTTTAAAGAATTCCATATTAATCACATTCGAGACACCTTCCGTGTTATTATGCAAATGGCATTAGTTATGACATTCGGTTCGGCCATGCCAGTTGTTAAAATTGGACGTATGGCTGGACAGTTTGCGAAACCCCGATCAGAACCAAACGAGGTTATTGATGGAGTGTCATTACCAAGTTATCGAGGTGATAATGTTAATAAAGAGGAATTCACTCCAGAGGCACGACGAAATGATCCCATGTTAATGGTTGATGCCTATTATCAAAGTGCACAAACATTAAACATTCTACGGGCTTTCAGTACTGGTGGATTTGCTGATATTTCACGTTTACATGCATGGAATTTAGATTTCGTTGAGGATACAGATGAGGGATCTCGTTATCAAAAGTTGGCTGCCAAGATTGATGAAAGTTTACGTTTCATGAAGGCTATTGGTGTTGATACATCAAAGCCAGAGTTTACAAGTGTTGATTTCTACACGGCACATGAATGTTTATTATTGCCCTATGAACAGGCATTAACCCGACAAGATTCTACCACCGGAAAATGGTACGATTGTTCATCGCACATGCTTTGGGTAGGAGAGCGTACACGTGACCTTGACGGTGCCCATCTTGAATTCACCCGTGGTATTGGCAATCCCCTTGGAGTGAAAGTATCAGATAAATGCACACCCGAGGAACTTATCCGTATTATTGAAACTATGAATCCACAAAATGTACCTGGTAAACTATCAATTATTGTACGTATGGGTGCTGAGAAGTTACGTAAGAACCTACCCGGATTAATCCGTGCTGTACAGCGTGAGGGTAAGGCAGTTGTTTGGATTTCAGATCCAGTCCATGGTAATACTCGAAAGACTGAAACTGGATACAAAACACGTGACTTTGACAACATCCGTAATGAATTACGTGCCTTCTTTGATGTGCATGATGAGATGGGTAGTCATCCCGGCGGAGTGCATGTAGAAATGACTGGAGAGGATGTTACTGAATGTACTGGTGGTGTAAGTGCTGTGAATGACGAGACATTAAAACATCGTTACGAAACAGCATGTGATCCTCGTTTGAACGGTAGTCAAGCTTTGGAATTGGCCTTCTTGATTGCTGAGAGGATGAGATTAAGAACTGGATTGCCTCCACTATAAGGATTTTTTGTTGTTGGAGAAAGAACAAACTGCAAATCATGAATTGATTTCTACTTGGTGATTAAGCTGACTTGGTTTTCCATTTATGAAGCTTGCTTTGGGTTCTTTGTTAGGATGTTAATTGTTTAAGAAAAGATTACTATATTATCTTTTAAAGTATATGGTACTTGAACGGACGAACAAAGCCAAATCATCTTAGCTTTTCCCTAAGGATACCGTTATTGCTGTATGATGTTTTGCTCTATCTGACTCTAAATCCAAGAACAGCCAACAGTATCAATTCAATTACACAACCTATTACTGCAGACATGCACTTCTCCAATGAACTCTCCAAATCGCATCCATCTGGATTTGCTCTCGTTGCTTGGTTTAGGTTTAGGTTTAGGTTTAGGTTTATTTTTTGTTTTCCCTCGCCTTGCTACAAGGTTTGCTCTCGTTGCTTGGTGGTATCAGTATCTTTAGGATACCGCTAATGAATCTTTTTTTCTTTAGTACTCTTGACTCTTACGATACACTCTAACTATAGAGGTAGCATTTTTCTCTCCTTATCCTCCCTATTTGAGCCTATTTGGAAGGAGGATCAATAATATTAAACAATGGTGAAGCAACACATATACTTCGTACGTTACGGCTTAACTAAATATCCGTTGGTGGAAGACACTGGACCATATGACAGTCCACTACATCCCATCGATGGATATGAACAAGGAATTGCAATAGCTCGTCGACTAGCTTCGATGTCATCACCGCCCGATGTTGTATACAGCTCTAGTTTACATCGTGCAGTTAGTACCTCACAACTAATTGTTCATGCACTTGGTAAAACAAAGAACTCTATTCTTATTGAAGACGGGCTAATTGAATGGCTTACACCAAGTCTTACTGTTGAATCTGATGGTACTAGACTTAATCCTCGCAGTGTACAGCAGTTAGTTGATATGACATTTACAGAGATTGATCAAACATATAAAAGTGTCAACCCCTTAGCCAAAGACCCTAACAATGTACCAGAGGGTGCACCTTACTTCTTTGAAAGTGAAGAATATCTCATGACACGTGCCAAAGTTAGTATGGAACGAATTATACAACATGCCAGTGGGAAGAACATCTGTATTGTATCACATACACCTTGTGCTCAAGCAATGGCATTATATCTAGAAAAGCCAAAAACATTAACAGAAAGTAAGGTCGGACCTTGGCCTTTAGGCGGTGTTACCGTGTTTACAAGAGATATTGGAAGTGATGAATGGACATTGGATATGTATGCTGATACATCACACATGCCGGGTGAATATAAAAATGGATTGAAAGAGTGGTCTCTACCATGTTTGACAAAGAAATAAGTTCGCCTACAATATATAGTGCTATTTGATATTTGCAGTAACACAACTTAAAGATAATGTTACATTTCCATAAGACTTTTATCGTGTGTTTGTGTTTATTAGTTAAATTTCATTACACACTCATTTCTCCTGCACTCGTCTGTTGTACGATTTGACCATATTCATTGATTCCACCGCTATCTAGTAAATCTATTGGTGTTTGATTTTGTTGAGGTATATCTCCGCCCAATAGCATGTGCTTCCTGTTGTCTGCAACTGTTACTCCTCCAACGCCTATAGTCAATCCCTTTTCATCTGTGTACATACTACTGGAAGATGCGCGTTACAACGATTCATGACGACGAAAGAGAAGAGATAGTAACATATGTTAGTACATATGACTTCCAAGAGCAATCAAATAAAGGCAGATTAAGGTCAAATGAGTAGCAGGTGAGTAAAACAATACTAACGCTGGACTTTCCTTGTACCAGAATAGCCAGATCGAGGACTATCATATGCACCACCACCACCACTGTTGAAGTTTATTCTCCGCCGTGTACCACTACCAGTACTACGTCCTCCCATTCCTGATGGGCTGTATGTGAGTGCTCTTTTCTCCTCTTCTAAATCTATACGTCTCGTTCTTTGTCTTTCCATTGCTCTTTTTGCTCTTTGGTAGTTTCCCAGACACAAATAAAATATAAAACCAGCAAGGAATCCAGCAAACATTAGTGCCTAGATATGTAATTCATTGTGATGTGTATTGGTATTAATTTTGTATTGGATGATAGATATTGATATTATATATAATATTGTTAAAATCATGTGTGTTATTGATATTATGCATTTTGATATGTATCGTTTAATCAATATTGGTGTAGATATAACCATAAGTGGAAACATATGTGCACATTGATGATAGGATTATATTAGTATATGAATGGCAAAGGTATAGTTATATGCAAAGTGCAAAGTCATCAAGACATCAGTAGTAAAAAAAATGACATAATATGAATTCTATTGCAAAAAAATAACTTACTGCCATGAATTCATTTGATGACCGTCCTCTCCATCTATATGTCATGATTACAGCTTTCCACTGGCGAATTAGAGTCACAAGTTTAGTAGTAAAGGCAGAGAGAGAGAGGTCAACTACATAATATTGCTATTTTACTGATGAAACTCTCATAAAGGATACCAAGGATACCCAGAGGATACCTTGAAGGAGACCGCATACGCTGTGTAGTCAAGCCTATCTTTGAGTTCGTGTTTTATAGTATTAGTTACTCTTCTCGTCTTATAAGAACTGTTTAGTGTGACTATTCCAATCACAGAATGTCTGAGATAAGTAGAAGCCTGAAAAGAGTGCACATAGTCAGATCTTAGAACGAAAGCTAACAATTACAAATTCTAAACACCTAAAGATATCATTACTTTGGATTGAAGCAAGAAATAAACATTAACCTGATAAAGTAATATAGTTACATAATATGGATATGCAGTATAACTCAACTTCTTACTCTCCTAGACGAGGTGGGGAATCACATACTACGAGCAGCAACACGGTCCATGTATCCCCAATACAACATCAAGTAGGTATATCCCATGAAGCTGCTTCTCCTACTCCTAGACGACAGATACAAGTCAGATCATCTATTGATGCAGATATAGGTACGTCCCTAGCACTGTATTCAAGTATGAAATATTCAATATATGCTCATGTGTGAATTATCATTCGTATCTGCTTATTAAACACATCTTATGCACAAACTACTATCTCCCTCCTTTAAGTGTTGAGAAGAGTCATTGAGGATCGAGCAGCCATCCTTGCTCTTACTACCAGATCAGCTGAGAATGAAGCAGGGCTAATGAAAGCAAAGACACGACAGCTGAATATCATTAAGAACTTGGATCAACTAGATGAAGAGATTGCTCGACTTACAACAAAGGCGAAAGCTGAGCTTGTTGAGTATCATGAGAAGAGTAAGGAGTATATCCAATCGTTCATACAGGCATTTCAAGATGGCGACTTGAATATGATGCCTCAACATCCTTTTGTACCCTTGCTACACCAGCTAGAACAATCAATCAATCAACGTAAGGCAACTCTCATTGAGAAGGTACAAGCTGATGACCGAGTCAAAAGGCTTGAAGATCAGTTGTCTAGGGAAAGAGTGCCCTCGAGTGTAGTGAAGAAGAATGAAGGTGAGTACAAAGATTATGAATTGAATGTTCTACTAATGCATATATTGCACTCGTCTATTACCAGTGGCTAGGTCTAGCCGGCAGTTTTCATGGCCTTCAAGCCAGTTTCTTGGGCGATCGCTACACTCGCCAAACGATTATAGTCTATTCAATCTGGGCTTCTCTCTATACTCATTTGATGTGATGGATGTATGATGAACGTCAAATAGAGCTCCCTCCTCCTCACTATTCATCTCTACATTGCCTTTGTACTAATAATATCACACAACTAACTAACCGCCATTGAAGGAAAAACTACATCACAATAGATTAGATCATAAGTATTCACAAAATACGATGAACACGAACATGAAAATGAAATGTCGTCGACGATTACACTTAAATGCATGGAATGTGTACATTAAAAGAAGATCAAT
>Ga0214479_100653_pt1 | contig 19017 bp, 16 predicted proteins | sample M1_20Mar14CPVII9_5_FD_165054 | JGI IMG/M metagenome (GOLD analysis project Ga0214479, IMG submission 165054) | Marine eukaryotic communities from Monterey Bay, California, United States - M1_20Mar14CPVII9sort6BwellE14 | ecosystem: Environmental > Aquatic > Marine > Unclassified | place: USA...
TAACCTATCTCTTGAATTCCAACCTTCACTGTCTTCCTTAGAATGCCCATAAACTCGAATAGATTTAGTCTACCTGTTCCGAAATAATCAGCTTGGGTAAATAACTTATCAGATTCGACTTTAGTAAGTGGAACCTTGAAGTATCCTTGATCTGACATTGACATGAATTGGTCTTTGGTTATATATCCTGTCCCTTCCTTGTCTAACTTGTTGAATATCTCAACAAACGTTAGCTTTGTGGAGAGCTCATTTTCAGCCTTGATACTTTGATATGATGTATTCCCCTGGTCAACCTCCTTTATATCAAAATAGAGTTCTTGCAGTTTGTCAAGTAGATCAGGTATTGGTATGCTGTTATCATCCTCTCCCTTGAGTAGTATGTCAGTTAAGATCTTCGATTGATTTTCATTGATTCCTAACTGTTTGAAGCCCTCTTTCATCTCCCAATTACTGACCATGCCATCTTGATCTAAATCAAATGGACTGATATCATTATCTTTTTTCAACATAGACTCGTATAACTGTACAATGGCGGCATTCTCAGTAGGATGTCTTGTAAGTTGTCGTTGCCAAACATTTACTGTTGATTCTAATGGTTGTGATAATACATCAGCCACATAACTCAGCGTACCTGGAAAGCCTAGAATGAATAACGAAAGGGCGGCATGTATTGCAAATGGCAAGTCAAGGGCAGGCGATGCAACTGAATAAGATGGATCGATGCCTAAATCTTCGAGTATCTTGGGTAGGTGATGAAGTATAACGCTACCTTGCAATATCGTGATGATACCACCCAGCCAGAAATTTGTGTTGACTTGACTTGGAGCTAGATGTTCTGGATCTTTCTGAAATTGCTTTGGTAGTAGCCAAGGTAAACCAAAGTCAATTCCAATCGGTCTGAGGTTGAATTCGGGCGCTTCTCTGTCACAATTCTTCACACAACTCATACACATCACACAATCGCCGACATCTCTTAGTTGGTTATTCTTCAAGTCCATAGTGCATCCTTTGATGGCGAAGATATCACTCGGATCAAGTGTCGGAGAGCCACCACTGTAGCAGGTAGGAGATGAACAACCCTCGCAATTTGCTTTGTAGGTGCGTATCTCTGTCATGGCAGGCTACGAATCAATTGGTTAGTGTTAGTCAATACAAGGCAAAGAGTTAAGTTGATACATACAGTCTCACCATTGCAAATATCTTATTCATTGCACCAATTGGACAAAAGTAGCGACACCAAACTCTCTTCTCATAGATGACAGAACCCACAATGGCACCAGCTGTGATGAGTAGAAGAAGACATGCCGATAGAGATGCATCCTGCGGCAGGTCCCATAGCTCTTCCCTAAGAATAGAAAGCATTAGTAGACATATAGTAATCATATAAGACCTCATAAGAAGTAACTTACCACATCAATATAGCATAGAAGAGACCAAAAGCGAATGCCGGGCCAATTTCTGACGCTGAGCGTGGCCACTTCTTCAATTGCATATCCAAACTCGTAACAAACTCTTGCGCCAAGGTACCAATACCCATGAAAGGACACACTGGAAGATGCGCGTTGTAACGATTTGTGGTGATGAAAGAGAGGTGATCATAACTTTTGTTAGTACATATGGGTTACAAAGGCAATCAAATGAATGCAATGGAGGGACAAATGAAGCACCAAATCATTAAGAATTCACATTGAACACACATATGTTTATGATAAACAATACAAACGCGGACTTTCCAGTACACCATATCCGTCCAAGGAAAGGGAAGATGAGCATAATCCCAGGCCACCAACCTGCCCAAAAGATTGTCAATGCTGCATTATGTTCTCTACTCTGAGGACCAAAAAAGAGGATAGCTACAACAAGGCAAAAGGCAGGATTGACAATGTATCGTAGAGTGTGATCAAAGACCCATGGACTCATGATTAAACTTCTTAAACCAGGCACATTGTACAAAAGTCGATTCCGTATCTGTTCGTCATCAGAGTTGACAAGGACATGTCGTGACTTGATCATATTTGGTGCCAATATGTTCCATCGCTTCTCCGCCTTCAGTTGTTCAAGTGCTTTGTACAGTTCAAAGTCTAACTCATATGCACCTTCGACTCCCCATCTATGATCAAGGAGTCGTTTTATAGCTTTGAGTAAGCGATAATAGTCTAGTTAGAATAATATGAACATAATACATGCAAGTATGTGCATATCTCTCTTACCTTCCTTGCTCAGTGTTACATCCTCGAGGCCAAGAGAAGATTCTAATTTTCTAATCTTTGCTTTTGCAATATCTTTCAAGTCTTTCGTTCTGCTTTGTACAGTGGGAACATTGATAAACATAGCATCAATCTCTTTCTCGTTCTCGACTCCAAAGTATTGCTGAAGATAGTCTTTACGTTGTGTACAGCCAATGATACGGGGAAGAAATTGTATAGTTTCATTGTTATTATATCTACTAATGAATTCACGTTGACTAACAAGACGAGCTAATCCATTTACCAATTCTAATCTTCTATCAAATTCAGCTTTACTATCTACATGTTGACTATTAAATCCCTTGATTAACAATGTTGCATTCTGTTCTTTAGCTATATCATCAAGTATACCAGGATGAGACGTACTTCCAAGAATAGTATCAATATAATCTAATCCAGAATCATCTAATGATATACGATACACTTGTTGTGTTTGCCACGATGGTAAACGAGAGATTATATCCTCTGCAATTTCAGTTTTGCTACCTTCTCCACTTGGTCCATGTATTATGACGGGAAAGGTCTTACTAGGATTATTTAATATTGATTGAACCTGTTGACGTAACTTAATTGCCTTTGGTGACGTACCCTCTAGTATTGATGCAGCAACAATGGAATTATCATATGTCTCATCATCATCATTGATATTGACAGTAGAGCTGAAAAGAAGAGTTGGTTTAAGATTGGTTTGTGATCTCGGAACATGAAATGCAGTAACTATAGAAATCCGCCCTACTGGTAGTAGTATAGTAGCCACCACAACAGCAAGCATCATGAATTATCTGCACTATTACCGTACCTCTCCCTTTATCATTTATCATATCTATCTTTTTAGATCTTTTCGATATTTTTACTTGGTATCTTTTATGAGAGTTGGCCGGATTTGAACTCAAGTTCAGGTCAATAATATTATGTGGTCGATACATTCAGGGATGGATAGGAGGCAGATGGAGACGAGTGAATGTGAATGAAGACGTTTCCATAATAATGATATTATTTCTTCCAACAATTGCCTCATTAATTTGCAATCAAAGTCAAAGTTCATGATGAACACAGAATAATACCCGCCTACCTATCCTCCTTCTTTTACAACAACAGATCAGATAGTATATACAATAGATTATAGACGGAAGATATCATGTCTAGTGTACTAATACATAAAAAATACAATCTTTGGATGTTTCTGGCTATTGCATTATTTGGTTTGCATATTTACAGGAATGTTCAAACTATCAATAACATACCAAATGATTTCACGACATCAACAAAGGCTACTAATATTACTCTCAGTATAAATAATGAGGAGGGGCCAAAAATTCAACCAACATCATGTGATCCCCAGAATTTCATCGTACTAATCAAGGCTGGTTCAAAGAGTAAATATCAACAACGTCGTAAGATTTGGAGAGATAGTACCTGCCCATCTTCATACAAACAATACGGATTGAACTATCATTTCATGCTTGCTATGCCAGCACATGAAATCATCGATCCAAATGGTCATAATCAAGGTAAACGAGCTTCAGACGAAGAGATTAAGGATATGAAAATGCTTCAGAATGAGTCCATTGTGCATAAAGATATGATCTTCCTACCATTGAAAGACGTATATGATGACTCAAATCTCAAAGTTATTAGTATGATTCGATGGGCGGTGGATAGGGGTATGACAGATAAAACGTCTGTAGTAGTCATTCATGATGATGAGTATTGTTTGCGACCAGAAGTATTGCAAACAGTGTGCGAAGATACTGTTCGTTCGAATTCTAGTCTGTATGCAGGTGATTATCTATGGGAGAAAGCATATTATGAAATGCAAAAAGGGTTTGACGGGTCCTTTGCACCATATTTCAGTGGTCATTTATACGCGTTAAGTTCAGATTTAGTTAGAGATATTGCATATAGCCCTGATACGCTTTTTGCAAGTCAAAACATGGGATATGCCGAAGATTTACAGGTTGGCAAGTGGGTTCAGAATCAAGCTAATCGAGAGGACAATCCAAGGCAAATTAAGTCTGTGACGGAAAGATCGCTGCTTTGGAGTGTAGGAGAAGACAAAGAAGATAAAGAAGATGAACCTAAAGACACAGAGACAGAAGAACACCACACAGTCACAGGCACTTCTGGTAAAGAGGAAGTAAGCTGTGGTAATCACAGAGCTTCTTCTTGTGCCGAATGTCCACGAGGTAATGGAGCAGTATGGTGTAACGGAGAATGTAAATGGACTGTGTCTAAAGATGGGGGAGTATGCCAATCAAAAACATCTAAAGATGAAGCAATGCCCGCAAGTGAAGAAGCCCTGTATTCTGAAACTAATGTTCCCAAGGGAGAAAACGAGGACGACGGTGTTAACTTTTCGGACGACTCTTGGAGCATCCCCAGGAATCTGATTCTCGTTTACTCCGGTCAAAACTTTTTGAGTTATGACATCAAGGATGCGGCCAAGATGAACTGGCCAAAAGGAGAGTACTACCTTGCTCAGAATGTAAGAAGAATGATTAGTATGAATAAGGCATATAATGTGGAGTTTTTTGATGGAGACAGATGCAGATCGCTAATCCCCGAGTTGGAGGTAAGCCTCTCACTTGAGTCGAGCCTCAAGCGGATCTGGAATGTCAAGAGGGTCCTCAAGTTGTACAATGATCTTCCACCACAATATCAAAGTGACTTTTGTCGGATTATGGCGTTGTGGAAGTTGGGTGGTGTATATGTTGACAATGATACCTTCTTCGTGAAGACAGATTTCTTCCGCTTTTTCAATAAGAACACAACATTCTTTACCTCCGCCACAAGCTATGATAAGGATTTCATGCTGTGTGGCTTTGTTGGGGGGACGGCCAAGAATGAATTAATTCGAATATGGCTAGAGCTGACTCTCATAGCTTATGTTGATGAAAAGAATGGCACCCAGATTCTGAATAAGCGATTGAGCACAGATGGGATCGAAGTTAATCTTGCTGGATCTGCTGCTTGTAAATTGCTGAATCTTGTTGTGAAAAATGAACATATTCTTCTTGAGCCTCACAATTCTACTGCTGGTCGCCAAATGAACATTAAAACAACAATTTGGCTTGAAGAACGTTTTGATCGGGAATTAGGGTTAGGGTTAGGGTGGGAACATAATCCCTTTGCAATTGGCCCATCCTCCATGAGCCCATCCGGTCCAATGAGAGATGTGTTGGTTGCCTTCACACGCCAGAACAATGTGCTGGATGCCCAAAATAGAGCCATATCAGAGAGTGGCATGAAGAAAATTCTTGACCAATATAAGTTTATCGATGGCTCTCTTTGATGAAGACCGTGGTCGTGTGCATGTTATGAACAAACCATATGATCCGGACAGCATTGATGTGAAGGACACATTTAAGGCTGTGACACTGACACATCATCAAATGGATGCTACTTGGCTGAAGGCTTACTCAGAGAGGGTAAAAGTATGGTTTAGACTCAGATAAAGATAGTTTTGGCTAGAATATGGAGGAGTTGGAGGGGCAGGCATATTCGATATGTAATCTTTCCAATCAGAACTTGTTAAATCAAACACACAAGTGAAATCCCTCCTTTCCGCTATTCTATCATGACGAAAACAATCCCCTTCTGGAAATGAGAATGGTTCAATGAATACATTATTGTCATAATAACCCCCCTCCTGAATGTCAATATTCACTTTGGCCTTATAAGAAGTTGTAACAAGTATCCTTGCACCGGAGAGAAAAACAAGTACTGATTGAGTGTTAAGTGCTGAATAACATCCCTTACATGGACTAAATCAAATACTTCTTCTTTGTTTGTTGTTCCATTGATAAAGTGTGGAAGGGTACATTCTGTAGCATCCCAAAATGTAAAATATTTATTCATATGATGTTCAAAACGCTTTTTGTTAATTTCAATAACTGGGGATGCAACGTCCAAGCCAACATACAAAGGCAGTGTATCAGTTACAAAACTATCTAGGATCCAATTAACATCTCCACAGGGAATATCAAGCATTGACTTGACATTATATTTAATAATGGCTTCTTTAAGCGCTTGGAGGGATGCTACAGTTTGGATTCCTTTATTGCTACCAGGGCCAGATGCAGAAATTTTGATCTTGTCTTTGGGTGGCCAATTTGCCTCATTGTAAAACTCCTCTGGTCTTCGGAGTAATCCGCCACCCCAAACATTAGTTGCATATATTTTATCAAATACCCCTCGATTGGTGGATGTACATTGGTTTGGTTCAATCTCAATAAAGGGATGTTGTGATGCGGTTGTTATGCTAGCCATCGAGTTAGAATCAGATGAACTTAATGTCTTAGGCTGATTACAGGAGATGATGTTAACGAAGAAGATGACAACTGTGCTAATTAGAGTACCCAATATCAACACCACTCTAGCTAGGGCTAGGTTATTCTTTATCATTGTGGTATCGAAGAGGCAACTTAACTGGAGTATTCGATTGTTAACACAGCTACAAAGAACCGTGAGTTTGCCCCTCAGTTTGAGAAAACTCACAGAAAACTCACGGACTGGTACTCAGGATACCGTTGAATTTTGTTAGTTTCAAAAGCTAAACTGAGGGTCAAACTGAGGGCAAAATGCCAACTATTGAGGGTCAAACTCACGGTTTGGTTTTTGGTGGAGCCGGGTGAGAAGAAGCAAACTCACGCTAAAACTCACGAGCATTTGTTTCCGTTACACTTCTTATCTATTTTACTTTAGATTTCCTATGTGTATATTCTACTTCTACTCTATCCAATTGACATTCGTAGCAATACTCTACAATACTCATTCATTCATAATCCTCTCCTCTCGTTTATCATCTCCTCCTACTGTTGGAACAGCCAATCATCCACCTATTCGCATTCCACCTAACTTTATCTTGCTCATATCATATGCACATGCTATTGCCAATAGTATACCCTCTACTCATCAAAACCATACGCGTAGTCTACTCTTTGCACTTGAATATAGAGATCAGCCCCATCGACATATAATATTCTTGTTGCAATAGCCAGCGGCGACAGTTGATGATCGGATAGCCAACTGATGGGCTGGTCTGGTGTAGATAGTAATAACATTTTGAACTTAGTAGCCATAGGTGATCGAATCAGGTGCACCATGTTGAATAACATATACTCACATCTCAAAAGATTTAATCAATTGCAATTCTAGCGGTGGCAGGTGGTGGCCATTGCTCTTGATCGATAGACTGCAGCCTTGATAAATTGCAACTTGCAACTGCCATTCTACTAATTCCTCTATCGGCCTCGTCTACTCTTCTAACTGCCGCCGCCGCCGCCGTTGCATTAATGAAATGGTCGATGATAAGAGACAATAATTGATAATGTTATGCATACTGTGGTGTGTCGAAGAACTACATTGTGTAGGTGATACATCTTCAACAGATAATAATCGTTGTGATGATAGACTGATGTGTAGTGGTGAACGCCGTGCCGCTACCAGCCCTTCGTTGTTTAGGCGCTGCCGACGTATCTCTAGCGATGCCGCTGATAATGAATGACGACGGGTTGTATATCAGATCAGTTAAGGAGAATCATATGGTTGTAGAGTAGTTGTTGATGTGTTTGTAGTGATCGTTGCAATAATTATGAGTTTGCTACTGCTTGCTCTATGTAGTAGTCTCCAGACTTAGCGAAAAAAAACGATCATCACTTGAAAGAGTAACGGCATAATCCTCTTTACGTGAGTTTCATCGTGAGTTTGGCCTCCAACCGTGAGTTTGATGGTCAGTTTGCTTCTTTTTTATGGTCTAAAATTGTGCGTGAGTTTATCACCCAGTTTTGATGGATACCGCATTGATTTAGTTGATTTATTAGGTTATGAGTACATAACCGTGAGTTTTCCGTGAGTTTGGTGTGTCACATCTCAAAACTGAGGGGAAAACTCACGATTCTTTGTAGCTGTGAATGTTGTACGATATCTATCATGGACATAGATGACGATGTGAATAAAAGGCGATCAAACGAAAATCATTGTCAAAATAAACTTGATGCCACATATTAAGTCAACATAACTCCTACCATTCCACTACTATTATCGAAACTAGTATTATTGCAATTCATATGATGATGCGTTCAAAAGATTCACTTGCCGCCGCCGCCGCCGCAAAGGGAAAAATAGTTAACAATACTCAAAACATACCACCACTTGTCGACGATGGACGAGATGATATTGAAACAGCAGTTGCCAATAATAATACGATCCACCATTCTCTACGACAACAACAGCAATTCCCTACTTCGCCACCTAAAATTAAGGGTGGCCTCGTGTATAGGCTACTTCTTAGCTTTAACCTTTGGATGTTTCTGGCTATTGCATCATTTGGTTTGCATTTCTACAGGAATTTACAAACTATCAATGATATTCTAATCCAAACGAACTCCCAGCAGGATGATATGCCGGTGGAACAACAGGTATCAAAAGATTCTGAAAAGAGGCTAAAGAACAAACCAGTATCTCTGCAAAACCAGGTTGATCAGTACTTTGAGGGAGTGGTTGTCGTTGACAAAGTAAGCTGTGGCAATCATAGAGCTTCTTCTTGTGCCGGATGTCCACAAGGGAATGGTGCATCGTGGTGTAATGGAGAGTGTGAATGGTCTAATAAAAATGGTGGAGTATGTCAATCAAAACAACTAAATGCCAGCTCAAAAGGTACAAAAGAAAACGAACAGAACTGGGTCTCAACCATCAAAATGGAATCTGTATCCCATTTCAACTCAGGCTATACACCCAACCTCTATGAAATCTTACGCTCTCAAAGTGCTTTACCTAATCAAGAGAGCAACAAAAATGCTTGTGACGATTGCCTGCGTAATGAGAAGGGTGCCGATTGCAGGATTTGCGCGAAAGAATGCCCTAACTATTGTAGCAAGTTGTGTGCGGTGGAAGTGAAAGAATATCCAATTACAAGAGTGATAAGAGTCCTCCCTCCAAGACAGAAGAAGCACCCAGAACGGTTGATCCCCAGGATTGTACACCAGGTAAGAATACTTTTATTTCGTTCAGTACAGCTTTTTCACATCTTAAGTCTAACAATACTTCTATGCAAAAAACAGACATGGTTTGAACCAGTATCCAAAGAGAAATACCCCAAGATGGCACGCCTTGTAACATCCTGGGAACAATCAGGATGGGAGTATCGTTTTTGGGATGACAAGGCTGCTGCTTCCTTTCTATCTTCACATTTTCCTCCCGAGATCCGCGAAGCCTACGATGCTATCTTGCCAGGCGCGTTCAAAGCTGACTTATTTCGTTACTGCGTTTTGCTTATTTACGGAGGAGTATATGCTGATATTGATGTCGTGCTTGAAAGTAATCTTGACGCCGCCATACCTCCTGACATTGGTTTCATGGTTTCAACGGACGGTGTTGGTATTAACCTAAACAAGCGCATGTGCCTTTGGAATGGCTTCATAGCATCGTCCCCCGCTCATCCATATCTGACCAGAGCTATTGCGCATGCGGTGAACAATATACGAAACAGATTCACAGTGGTAGATTATGATCGAATGTTGTGCCCTGGATATCCAGAATTGTCGTTTGTCCATGCTTGGGCTACTCTATTTACAGCTGGACCATGTCTCCTTGGGCTTTCCATTAATGAAATTGAGGGACGTGAGCTTCAACAGACATTCGTTGAAGGTGATTTGTTTAATCAGCCAAATGCTACTCAGGTAAAAGGAGTGGAAGGGCGGACAATTATTTTGAGGCAGGATGTTTTGGATAATGGAGGTGAGTCGTAGTATTGTTTCGTGATATTTGATCATTGTAGTCTCATCGAAATTTGTACATAAACAGTGTCTCAACTCTTTATATGGGCTGAAAGGAATTTGCTCATTGCAGGTGAGGAAAGACTTGCTACTCTGTTGTGATTGACTAATTCACAATGAAACTCACAATATGTGATATTTCCTTAGCTTCTGAAAAACCAAAGGTTGGTCAACATCATTACTCAGCGATACTTTGGGATCATGACATAATTTACGGGGAAGAGGAGGTTTATATCAACAGAGATATTGCAGGCGAAAGAATTGTACTCAGTACACAATTGTCTTCCGGTTTCGAGAATCCTTCTATTGATGGTATTATTGAAGAAGACAACAGAAAGTGCGAAGTGCCAAAGAATACGTCCGACTGGAAGTATTATGATGGTCTGGTCAGTAAGAATCGCCATACTGCCAAAGATGCAAGAAGCATTGAGGATTATGAACCCAAGAGAAAACAAATTGCGAAAGATCAAGAAGACTCAATTCCTCATCGTTTAATGTTCACGCACAAAGAGAACTTATTAGATTGCTCTGTTTCCTCCTCAGTGGATTCTACTCCCAGTCTACACACAATGGCTGAAAATGTTCGAGATACAATCAAAGTGTATGAAAATATATGGCCAGATGTAGAGGTTACCTTCTTGACAGATGATGATTGCCGCAAGGTTTTGTTTGATGTTGAGAGGGATATCCTCAAATACTATGACAAGCTTGATGGCATGTTCAAAGGAGACTTGTGTCGATCAGCAGAATTGTGTAAGTAAATCATTATATATATTCTATATTTTGTTGAGATATTCCACAGTCTAATGTCCAGATGACCTCTTCTCAGATCTGCATGGTGGATACTACTTCGATGTGGACCTTCTAGTTGTGCACCCATTTGTTGCTAGCCAATCAAACAAATTTGTATCAGTGAAAGCAAAGGAATTTGCTTGGAACGAGGGACAGGTAAGAATGTGTGCTGATTATAATCTACAAAGAAAGTATACAAGCATAGCTCACAATCATGACGACAGCAAATCTTCCAAGCGTTTATTGGTGTTGTTCCAAAGCACCCAATTATCAAGAAAAGTTTGTCAATAATGCTCGAGGTGTTGAGTGGAGAACGTGCAAAACGAGGTTCTAACCTTGGCACGCAAGCAATGCAAGATGCATGGGAAGAAATTGCCAAGGACGATCCCTTCGAGTATGGCAGGGACAAGGAAGTTTATCTTCTCTCCGAACATCAAATAGGGGAGAATCAAATAGGGGAGAATGAAGTAGGATACAATAACCTCCCAATCCAACCAAACAAAGGCATGCCTGAATCTACCGAGATATGTTGCAACTTTATGGTTGCCGATGATGACGAAGAGTGCATCTATTTCTACTCTCGCATACTGGGAACAGAACATTGTGGAAAGAAGCTTCAAGCCGGCTCATTTTCAACAGATGAAGAAGTCGAAGAAGATAAAAAGTCCGAAAATCACCACACAGTCACTTCTACTAAAGATAATGTGAATTGTGGCAATCATGACGCTCCAACATGTGCTGATTGTCCACAAGGGAATGGAGCATCGTGGTGCAATGGCGAATGTGAATGGTCTAATGAAAATGAAGCCTGCCAGTAGAGAGAGCAAGAAAAAATAGAACATGTATAATTAGTAATCAATCGAATAAAAGAGTTATGAAGCTTTATTATATCAGCACACACAATCAGTGAGACCTCCCAGCTCATTAGGCAGAACAAGGTTTCAAAATCTAGGTCTAGAGCCTTGGCTGCTGAGCTCGGGTGTCCAGTGCACTTGCAAGACGCGATTCTTACGGTTACAGGCTGTTGGGAATGCGGGTGTGATGAGGCTACGGGAGTGTAGATATTAGTAGGGTTGAGCTTCAGATGGTACAGATTCGGCCTAATCTTATACAGAAGACTGTTTGTAATCCAATATGAGCTTTTGAATGGACAAAGATACCGGGTGAATCAAACTTGCCGCCACCCCCTAGCCCTCCTGCCCGATGCAGCTCTAGACAACTAGTAAACCTAAAGCTCACTGTTTCGCCTGCCAACAGCAACTGATTGACAATCAATATGTTACGTTCCAAGCATAACTCACTCGCCGTCAGCGCTAAGGAAAAAGTATTTCACAATACTCAAAACATACCACCACTTATCGACGATGGACGAGATGATATTGAAACAGCGTTTGCTGCCACTAATAATACTATCCGCCATTCTCTACAGCAACAACAATTCCCTACTTTGCCACCTAAGAATAAGGGTGGCCTCGTGTATATATTGCTGCGTAGCTTTAACCTTTGGATGTTTTTGGCTATTTCATCATTTGGTTTGCAATTGTATAACATTTCACAAACTATCAATAATATTTCAATACCGACAAACTCTCAGCAAAATGATAATATGCCGGTAGAACAAATGGTATCAAAGGCTACTACTACTATTGATATTGAGCAGCCGACGCACGCTCAAGTATGTGATCCACAAAACTTCTTGGTGCTAATCAAGGCTGGAGCAAAAAGTAAATATCAACAACGTCGTAAGATTTGGAGAGAAAGTACCTGCCCATCAACATATAAACAGCACGGAGTGAACTATCGTTTCATGCTTGCTATGCCAGCACATGAAATTATCGATCCAAATGGTCATAATCAAGGTAAAAGAGCTTCTAGCAAGGAAATTAAGGATATGAAAATGCTTCAAAATGAGTCTATTGTGCATAAAGATATGATCTTCCTACCATTGAAAGACGTATATGATGACTCAAATCTCAAAGTTATTAGTATGATTCGATGGGCGGTGGATAGAGGAATGAATGATGAAACATCTGTTGTCGTTCTTCATGATGATGAGTACTGCCTTCGTCCAGAAGTATTGCAAACGATATGCGAAGATACTGTACGTTTGAACTCCAGCCTGTATGCGGGTGGATACAGCTTATGGGAGAAAGCAGGGAACGAAATGCAAAAAGGATTTGATGGGTCCTTTGCACCATATTTCAGTGGGGCTTTATATGCGTTGAGCTCCGATTTGGTGAGAGATATTGCATATAACCCTGATACGCTTTTTACAAGTCAGAACCTAGGGTATGCCGAAGATTTGCAGGTTGGTAAGTGGGTTCATAACCAAGCTAATCGAGAGGACAGTCCACGACAAATCAAGTATGTTATGGAAAGTTCATTGATTTGGAGTGTGGAAGACGAAGAAAATAAAGACGATAAAGACTTAGCCGGGTCAAAAGATATTGAGAGAGAAGAGCGCCACGAAGACACTTCTGTTAAAGAGGAAGTAAGCTGTGGTAATCATGAAGCTTCTTCATGTGCCGAATGTACACAGGGTAATGGTGCATCTTGGTGTAACGGAGAATGTGAATGGACTTATTCTGAAGATGGTGGAAAGTGTACGACGACGAGAAGTAATGGTGAGGATCACTTGAGTGAGATGCAATATGTCATGAACGAGTGTTGCGATGGTTTGGAGCTTTCAAAAACTGTGAGTACTTGTTTGAAACCTTTCTTATGCTTTAGACACAGTATCATTTAACATTCTTCTTATCAAATCATATACCAGCATTACATAGAAGAGAGTTTACCCCCCATCTATTGGATCAACTTGGATTCATCAGTGTCTAGGAGAAAGGAAATGATGGATTCATTTTCTAAATTAGAAATTGTTGATGCACATCGTGTTGTGGCCACCGATGTAAAAGACGTGCCAACACTACAGAAATCAGGCCAACTTGTATTACATCCCCAAGTCAAGCTTGCAGAAAGCAAGGCCGCAAATACTTACCTCTTTACAGAGGCAGCCTGCCTTCTATCCCATCTCAGTGCTATTAAGCAAGCTTACGATAATGGACATGAGCTTGCGTTATTTCTCGAAGACGATGCTTCTCTAGCCGGTACATTTCAACAAGAATGGAGTGAATATGTTGACAGAGCACCAGCAGGCTGGAGGGTGATACAATTTGCGACTAGCAATAAAGTAGTAGCCAGGCGTGGATCCCTATCAAAAGACTCGTTTATCCCGTGGCACTCACATCATTGGTCGGCCGCGGCTTACATGATCAACAGAAAAGGCATGCAGACGCTGATGGATACTCTTCATTCGTACACATCTGAAGGCAAATCAGTCTGGAGTATACAGAAGCCAATGTTAGTTGCCGATGAAGTGGTTTATATGACAATTGGAAATGCCTACACTTCCACTGGTCTTTGGGTTGACTCAGTTGATAGTTTGAACTCCACTGTCAGAGAAACTTCCGACCCCACTGCTGGTGGAACTATCATGCCGTCCTATCTCTCTTCTATTGTGGGCAGTGAGGAGTTACAAAGTGCTATGAAAAGGTGCTGTCATGTAAAGAGTTTGTTATCACAAGAAAAGCAAAGATCTCACGAGATTCAATCAAAACATACAGTGAGTTGTGGCAATCATAATGTTCTTACCTGTGCCGAGTGTCCACAAGGGAATGGAGCAGTGTGGTGCAATGGAGATTGTGAATGGTCATCTGAAGAGGGTGGAATCTGTCAATCAAAACAACCAAATATCAGTACAAACGGTGCAAAAGACAATGAACAGTTTGTAATATTTCGTACCTATCAGGACTCTAGCTGGAAGAACAAGCCAATATATTTGAATGCAATAAGATTGACACAGCAGAATATCCCTTCTGCCACACAGGTTATTTTCACTGATGCTGATATTGATAAATGGATGAAAGAGTATTTTCCAGTCGGCACTCCTGAGTATGCAGCCTACTATTCTATTCATCCCTCATGGGGTAAGTTGTACCTTGAATACTGTATATTTGTGCTTACTATTTCATCTACAGCTAACACATTTGACGTTTAAAAGGAGTGGCACGAGCTGACTTGTGGCGACTATTAGTCATCTGGATTCATGGTGGATTATATTTAGATATGAAGAGTGTCGCGCTGAAACCTCCACAACCACTGAACGGAAAGATGATCATATCTCGTTGGTATATCCCTGATTGCTTAAAGGCAAATGAGGTTATTAATTGGTATGTCTATTCACCCAAGAAGAACCCTGTCTTGCGATACTTGATTGATTCACTTATTGAAAACCTCAAAGCACAACAATCAAATACAAGAAGAAGCAACGAGTATTACAAATTGGTGACCAAAGATTTACCATGCAATGGTGAAGCGAAATCGCGTGTACTTTATACTACAGGGCCACGAGCATTGACGCTTGCTTTGGACTTAATACCTGAATCCTTAGAGGAATGGGTAGAAGAGTCTTCACACACCTCATATGAGAATCCCCTTGCATTGGATGGTGCTGTCAGATACAAATCAGAAGAAGAAAAGACTAGTCACATGAATATAGAGGGATCCAATCACTATACCAATCTTATTGGTGTTCCGATAACCAGTCGCACCTTATATTCCACTACTATGCATCCGCAATCTAACCAGCAATGGGATGTGGTAGTTTTCGCTCCGGAGGGTGCACCTAGGTAACTTTATTCGTTTGCAAATAGTACGAGAGTATGGCCAGAATGACAACTACTAATGACATTTTCTCTCTTATCTCCCAGAGCAAACAGCGGGGATCGTCGTCGATTGCGGCAGTTCATCCGCTTCTTCGTAGAGCAAGATCTGAATGTGGCAGTATTTGCACGTGTTCGGTCTATTCTGTCTAGGGAAGATTGGAAAAGAATGATTCATCCATCCACATCAGACCTGTACTATTCTAGCCAAGCTACTGATGTGATTGAGTGGCTTGATTTTGGTTCAGAGCGTATTAAGTGGGTGCCATGCTTTCTGGATGATTCGTCTCATTTTTCCTCGGCTTTAAACATTGCTAGGTCTGCTAAAATTGTTGTTGTTGGGGTTTGGTTGTGAGTTGGAAGCTTTGTTTGCCGTCATAATTTTGTTATGGCGTACAAAACCTCATAACAATTTCTTTCTCATCGTCATAGTTGGGGTACACCGATTGCGCCCTTAATTCCAAAAGATATGGAGTCTAAGACCATATTCTTATCAGATGATATTCATCACCAGCGGTGTGTCGATAATTCAGAGCATGAGAACCGTTGCAGACAGATGAAGCTTCAAGAGATAAGCATGTGGAAAGAGCGACAGGGTCTTTGGGTCTCCATTACCGACGAAGATTCTATGGCAGTTCGACAAGTTAGAAAAACACTTCCAACAGAGACGCTCCCTTATCTAGTGGAAAGCGATCCAACTCACCGCCAATGGAGCAATAGAAATGTTGGAACAGTAGAGCCACGTTCCATAACGATTGTCTACACAGGCAATCCACATCCAGCAAACTTAGTGGCACTCAGGTGAGAATAAATATGTTCTACTTGTTTATATGTCTGTATTTTATACTGATCATAAACAAATATGATACTAGGTGGTTCATTACAACAGCTTTAAAGCCGTTCGTAGATTTGGTTAGCTCATCTGCTAAAGTTCATCTGATTGTCACTGGTAGAGGTTGGGGGGGTGGGTGGGGCTTGCTTAATCTCAAATCAGAGACCTCAACCATCCCAGTAACTTTCATGGAAGTTGAACATGTAGGAGAAACGCTATTGAACTGTGACGCTGTGATAGTTCCAGATATGGCTACATCCTCGGGCTTTACAACAAAAGTATTTGATCCAGTTACATATGGAGTGCCATTTGTGGCAACGAGCCTTGCTAAACGTGGTCTAATATGCCCTCATGAAGCTAATTGCGATCATTTGTTTTTCTGTCCTCAAGACGATCATGAGGGGCTGTGTTTTGCAAATCGGCTTTTTGCAGTAGTTAGTGACCCCGACTTTGTAAAACAACAGCAAACTGCACTGAAGATATTGCGCAGTGTTAATGGTTATCAAAGATGGGAATCACGTCCTACCTTTCAGTCATTTCTCAATGATCACATCAGGTTTGCAAATGAAAGTGCATCTGTTCAAATGATATAGAGGTTGTTGACGGCTGTTGGGCAGCACATTTCACTTACTGCTGCATACTCCGGACCTATATGCCATGGTCGGTAGCTCTAGAGAGACAAAGATAGGTGGTATAACAACCGATTATGGAGATGATATGGTACTTTAATGTAAACACATTTAAGACTATCCTATACAAAAGATTCCTATGATCAAATACTAGCTCTTACCTGCAAACATGATTCTCATTACTATCTAGCCATTCTCCAGCTGCATCTTTTATCCAACTTGGTTCTGGCAGTTTAAATGTATCATAATCTTGTTGCATCTTTTCAACGAGTATACGTGCCATCTTAGGTGTAAAGAGCTTTTTCAAAACATCCACTTCACAGAGATGTTTCTTGGATACCATGTCATTTTTATCTCTCCAAAACGGTTCAGTGGAGGAATCATTAACTCTGTTGAACATACTTATCCCGGCCTTATCCATAATACAAGAAGCATCAATTGATAATGTCTCCTTCTCCATTCGTCCTATGATTGTGTAATCCTTGATATGATTTCGTAGATTGCAATGTTCTGATTGAAGCCTCCAGTGAGTATTGATATTAGATACATCTTGATCAAGGATCCAGTTGATTGCTTCTCGGAATGTTACTTTTTGGCCCTTCTTCTTTCCGGCATGCTTCCTTATCATCTCACAATGTTGGTTAGTACACTTTGACATAAAGCACTTATTTAAGTATGCAGAAGTAAACCTTGCAAGAGGATCACGAACCATGACAGCCTTTGTAGATGCGGGATTGGAGAAATCTCTCTTTCGACCTTGTTACACGGCCAACGCTTCCGCATACTTCGCCATGAAAAAATTTGCGGGGTCGGGGAGGGACCCGGACCCGTGGCCGAAATCGAACCTAACATAGCTAACGAGGATCCACGAAACCCAACCCGTACCGGTAATTTGCTCCAGGCTCGTGAGGGATGATAGGTCTTATTGGGAGACATGTATTGATGATGGAGTCCTTCGATATCAAAATGAGGAGATTGAAAGATATATGGCATCCGTGGAGCTCCCTCAACCAACAAGCGTAGTCAAAGAAGAAGGGTAAATGTAGATTGTTTTTTTTAGTTTTGATTTCTATCCTTTCTTATCTCTAACTTTTACCGACTATTGAGAAGAATTACATGATATTCAACAGATAGGATAAATATTGCCCTCTGTACTGGCGCTGATCGAGGGGCGCAACTAATCTACTCATACTTTGGGCAGTACAAACAAATCAAAAACAAAACAAAACAGATACACTACCAACCTCTATATGTATATTAACTACTATATTAACTCTTCGCCAGTAGAAGTACATAGATATACATTGACTCCTTCATTTATAGACTATCTATCAACTAACAAACTTCCTCTCTCTTACTCTATCTTATCTTACCATCTTTCCCGAAAAAAAACTCTCGCTGATAGTGGTGCTAGTCATTTTTTCTTCTTTGCTACACAAGTATGATTGGGAGATAAGAAGAGACTTGCAGTTTGATCATCTCCTTGTGCTTAAAGTTTGGGAAAGATACCTTTGCTCTTCTTCTTTCCATTCTCATAATGATTATATACATTTTAATTCCAAACAAACAACAGAGGCTTCACTGGGATTGCAGTCGGGTGCTAGAGCAAAGAAAGAGAGGGAAAGAAGTCGATCGTCTTACTTCAAAAAGTAGGTCTACTTATATACAACATATTTACAGCATACAAAAGCAAAATGTACTTAAGGAATTATTGATATATCGGTAACCATATATCGGTACAAATAAACGATGTATTGCAACATTAATGTACAAGAGATAAGTACACAAGTATCTGGAGTGCAAATGTCATATGCCAAATGGAGTTTTAGTAGTCACGTGGTAGTTCAACTCAATAAAGTACTAGTAAAAAACGATACTTTAGACAACTTTCAGTACTATTTGCCTAACTTAGAACAATCCTATCTATTACAATTAAGCATCTTCTGCAATCCATATAATAATAGCATATTGTGTTCTCACGATGATGCCGAGGTCTTACTTCCCAAACGACCCGGATCAGCAGAA